>Ga0334895_1003152_pt1 | contig 13038 bp, 12 predicted proteins | sample GraSluR3_MG_7_FD_207229 | JGI IMG/M metagenome (GOLD analysis project Ga0334895, IMG submission 207229) | Sludge microbial communities from methane-producing bioreactor in Wageningen University, Netherlands - Granular Sludge_31_05-R3 | ecosystem: Engineered > Bioreactor > Anaerobic >... | reverse complement strand
GGGATGATTGGTATCAGCTTTGGCTGGGGAATTGCCTATTCTTTATCAAAAGTTGGGGATTGGCCCCTGGTTATTCCTACTATTTCTGTTGTTTTAGCCTTTGGTTTTGCCTTGTTTATTGGAATTTTCTTTGGTTTATATCCTGCCATGAAAGCTGCAAAATTAAATCCGGTAGATGCTTTAAGATACGAATGATATGAAGAACCGTCCCTTGTTTCTTGGGGCAATTCAATCATTGACATCATCAGTAAAATGTGGTATTTTAAATTTACTGTAATCGGTTACATCTGAGTTTAGCATCTTAAAACTTTTACATCTAAAATGATTCGAAATTCAATAGATTTAAAATCCAAAGAACTTGGCTAACAATCAATTAAAACATTTTATAGTCATAAAAAATTGGTTGATGCATAAGCAAAATTACCTGAATTTGTTATTTGACAATGAAATTCTGTTGATACAGTGCCACCTTATTAGTATGAATAGTATGAGTAAGCTCTTATTAAGGTGGTGAACCCTCCATTCTATTTTTTCAAATAGAGATGAATTTATTTACTTGAGATACCCTTGCTTCCTGGAGGGGATATTGCCCAAGATATTAAAGTTTGGCGTAATTATGGATATGCAGGCAAAGATTATAAAACCAAAGAGACAAAGAGTTTTTACAATAAATGTTAAAATGAAGGAAGAGATTCAACCCTAAGTTAATAAATATTGACAATTAATAATATTGACATTGGCTAAAAATGTGACACACGTTTGATGGAAAATATAATATAAATTATAATTCCCTCTAAGATTCATATGATTAACATTTGAATTTTAATTGTGGTGATAAAAATAAAAAGGAGATTATTTTATTATGGAAAAGAAAAAAGAAGAAATAGTTCAACAAGCATATAAACAAGGATTTGATGGTGAACGGAATTATAGAGGATGTGCGCAATGTGCTATTGCTGCAATTCAAGATGCCCTCAATACCAGAAATGACTTTGTTTACAAAGCAGCCAGTGGCCTTGCCGGTGGCGCAGGAGAATGTACTGATGGGTTATGTGGAGGTTATTCTGGTGGAATTATGATGATGAGCCTTTTTTTTGGCAGGACAAGGGATGAAGAAGCAACTACCAAGGGTCGTGAAGACAAATATGTCTCCTTTAGAATGGCGGCGGAACTTCATGATAAGTTTGTAGAAAAATATGGGACTGTAATATGTAAAGAGATTCATAAAAAAATATTTGGAAGAGCTTTTAATCTCAGGGATGATGGAGATAAACAATTATTTAGGGATGCAGGGGCTCATGAAGATGATGATAAATGCTGTGCAGTTGTTGGAGATGGAGCAAAGTGGGCTACAGAGATTATTCTGAAAGAAATTGAAAACAAAGGTTTAAAAATAGAAGATTTTGAGGACCTTGTCTATCCTAGAAAATAATATACAAAAAGAAAGGAGAAGATTGTTATGCCAGAAGTTGATAAAGAAGGAAAGAATTTTCATTTAGAAATACCACAAAAATCAGAATTATTTTTCCTAAAAGGCTCTAATGAACTTGGGTGGGGAATGAAAAATAGAATGGCAAGGATATTTAATCCAAAAGATGGCCATACACTAATGTTAGCCTTTGACCACGGTTATTTCCAGGGGCCAACAACCGGATTAGAAAGAATAGATGTGAACATACTACCCCTTGTCCCATATGTAGATACATTAATGTTAACAAGAGGGATACTACGGAGCATTATACCCCCGGCTACTACTAAATCAATTGTTATGCGAGCTTCAGGAGGACCAAGTATTTTAAAAGAACTTTCTAATGAGGAGATTGCAGTAAGTGTAGAAGAGTCTATCAGAATGAATGTCTCTGCAATGGCAGTACAGGTTTTTATTGGAGGAGAATATGAAACAAAATCACTTCTCAATATGTCGAAACTTGTGAATATTGGCACTCAATACGGTATGCCCACTCTGGCAGTGACAGCAGTGGGAAAAGATATGGTAAGAGATGCTAAATATTTCAGGCTTGCAACCAGGATATGCGCTGAAATGGGGGCACAATTTGTCAAAACATATTATGTTGAAGAGGGCTTTGAAACTGTTACTAAATCCTGTCCTGTTCCTATTGTTATTGCAGGAGGGAAAAAACGTCCAGAACTGGATGCATTAAAGATGGCTTATAAAGCTTTACAAGAGGGGGCATCTGGTGTAGACATGGGGAGAAATATATTTCAGTCTGAATCCCCAATAGCAATGACTCGAGCCATAAAAGCGGTTGTCCATGAAAACAAAAAACCAGAGGAAGCATATGAGATGTACCAAGAACTAAAAAATGAATACAACTAAATACAATTAAAAATATGAAAGTGATTAGAGTAGTGATTTGTTGAGTGTCAAGAATCAAAAAATATTTTAGCATTATTTTTTAACCATAAAAACCCATCTTCTAAAAGGCGGAAATGGTTAAATAAAATGGTTTTACCATAAAAAGATTAAGATAATCTAGATGACAATTTTTTACCAGAAGGGTGAAGTTGGAAGTTACCTAGCTTAAGAAATATTATAGCTAAAGTATTAATAAAACAACGATAACGAAAGAAAAAGAGCTAAAAAGTTAAACCTCTTATAGAGACTTTTAAAGCCACCCGCTTTGCGGGTGTGATATTTGTTATAAAAATTCTATTGTTATATGGTATACAGAAAAATCAATAACGAGGTTGCAGTAAAATTAAATATATTTAGATGATATAAAAAAGAAAAGTGAGGGGAAAATTGAGTTATTTTAAAAAATATAATCATGAAATTGAAAGATTTGTTTATGTGTGTCATAAGTTGAGCTTAGAAATGTTTGCCACCAGCTATGGGGGGAACCTTGCCTGGAGACTAGAAAAAGATGTTTTTCTGGTGACACCTACCCGATTAAATAAAGGGAAAATTACTGCCGAAGACGTTGTATTCATTAATGGCTCTGGAGAAATACTTGAAGGGGAAAAAGCCCCAACAGGAGAAACTCCCATGTATTTAAACTTTTTTCGCGAACGTGATGATATAGTGTCTGTTATACATTCTCACCCCCCTTATACAAATACTTTTGCTATTACTAAAGAAGAAAACTTACTTATGCGTCCAATTTTTCCTGAAATATCAGTGGAAATTGGTCCAGTACCGGTTGTCCCATATGCTGAACCACTTACACAGAAATTGGCGGATAATTTTTTGCCTTATCTAAAAAAATACAATTCCTTTCTCATGGAAAATCATGGACTTGTTATTATGAGTTCAGGTGATATAGAATGGACCATGATGCTTACTGAACAGCTTGAAACAGCTGCTGTATCAATTATTCATGCTCTTCAAATGGGAAAAATAAAAGAATTATCCAAAGAGGATGTGAAGAGACTTGATAATGTCATGATTACCAGAAAACTGCCTCTTTTTGGCATTCCTGGCATACATAAATCACTTGTAGATGTTTATTTTCCAGAAGATCAGTAAAATAACTAATGAATTTTTAATTTAGAGTAGTTTTAATTTTCTATATTATATTTATATAAATAATTTACATTTATATGTAGAGGAATAATATGATTAATCTTGATTTTAAAGAGAAGACTGCACTTATTACCGGCGCTTCCAGGGGAATTGGTGCAGCTTGTAGTTTGTTATTAGCTGAAGCAAATGCAAATGTAATGATAAGTGATATTCTGGATTTAAGCGAAACAGAACAAAAAATCAGGGAAAAAGGTGGTACAGTTAAAACTTACAATGCGGATATTACACAACCGAAAGAAATGGAAGCCTTATGTAAAAAAACTAAAGGAATATTCGGTTCGATAGATATTTTAATCAACTGCCCTGGTATTCTTAGTCCAATGCAATGTGTTAATCTTACTCCTGAGAACTGGAAGAAAGGAATAGAAATAAATCTTTCAGGAGCTTTTTATGTCGCTAAATATGCTTCTGAAATAATGATGAAACAAAAAAGTGGAAGAATTATATTTATTGGTTCTTCAGCATGCATAACTGGAGGTGGGGGTGTTGCCTATTACGCAGCTGCAAAAGCCGGTATTAATGGCCTTGTAAGGGCGCTTTCCAAGGAAATTGCTCCATTGGGAATTACTGTAAATTCGATATTACCGGCTCTAATTGATACTGAAATGTTACGTGAAAGGCGCCCTGACCCAGAAAAAAGAAAAGAATGTATCAACAGGATACCGGTTGGAAGGCTGGGAACTGCTGAAGATGTTGCTTATACCGTCTTATTTCTTGCTTCTGATTATGCTTCTTTTATTACCGGCCAGAATATTATTGTAGATGGTGGTTCTACTTATAAGTAAGCCTGTTTCTTTCAGTCTGTTTTATACAATATATTTATTAAAAAGGAGAAACAATGCTGACACAAAAAGAACTTTTAAAAAAGTTAAGAGAATATGATACCCCATCAGTAACAAATGTAGTAGCTACTTACCCCAAGAATCCGTTGTGCCTGGGACTTTATAATCCCTGGACACAGAATTGGTATACCAACCAATCGGTACGATGTATGTATCCTGAGCTTGGCCCAACTGTAGGTTATGCGGTTACCTGTACCTATGGTTTACCGGATGCCAATTATTCTCGCCTTACTTTTCTTGATGTAATTGATGCCCTGGAAAAATCAGAGAAGCCAGCAATATTGATAATCAGGCAGATATTTCCCCCGGAAATAGCTGATAAGGTGGGTCTCTCAGGAGGTAATATGACAACCGCAATGAAGGCAATAGGCTGCGTAGGAGTAATCTCAGACGGACCATCACGTGATATAGACGAGATTCGCCCCATGAAGTTTCAGTATCTGCTTACCGGCGTTACTGCTGGACATGGAGATATGGCTGTGCATTCGATTAATACCCCTGTTTCTGTAGCAGGAATGGATGTCTCGCCGGGAGAGATTATTCATATGGATGAAAACGGTGCCTGTAAATTTCCTGCCGATAAGCTGGATCAGGTAGTAAAAAATTTAGCATTATTACGTCAAGAAGAGCATAATCGTATATCAGCACTTTCTAAAGCAACCACTGCAGCAGAAATCCGGGCTATCTTTAAGGGTCAATTATATGGTAGTAAGAAATGATTTTCTATTTATAAATGAAAAATGTACTTATGATAGGATAAATGAGATAGAAAATGAATAATATATTAGTATTGGGTAGTATTAATATAGATTTTGTTATATTTACTGAGCGTTTCCCAAAACCTGGTGAAACAATCAAGGGAAATGATTTTGGTATCTTTCAAGGAGGAAAAGGGGCCAATCAAGCAATTGCCCTGGCAAAGTTAGGGTGTCCAACCCTGATGCTTGGGAAAACTGGAGACGATGAACTTAAAAATTTTGCGTTGAAATCCCTTAAAAAATTTAATGTAAATACTAATTTTATTACCACCAGCAGGAAGATATCTACAGGCTCAGCTTCAATTTGGGTCAATCAGGCCGGTGACAATTCAATTATTATTTTTCCAGGTGCCAATGCCCGTGTAGATGTAGGTTATATTAATAAAAAAGAGGCACTATTTCAAAAAAATCATTGGTTTTTATCCCAGTTTGAAGTTCCATTATCGTCAATTATGCAAGCACTGAAATTTGCTAAAAAATACCGAATGAATACTGTTATTGATCCTGCTCCGGTAATAAAAATTTACGATTCTAATTTTTGGGGTAAAGTTGATTACCTGTTGCCTAATGAAATTGAATTAAAGAATTTAACCGGTGAGGATGATTTATTACCTGCTATTAAATCTCTGAAATCAAAAGGAGTAAGGGAAGTCATAGTGAAGATGGGTGAAAAAGGGGCTGGCTATGAAAGAAATAATCATCTTTATGTAATCCCAGGTTCCCAGGTAAAAAATGTAGTTGATACAACTGGCGCAGGAGATTGTTTTGCAGCTGGGTTTATAAAGGGAATGATTGAATATCAAAATATTGAAAAAGCCATCAAGGTGGCTAACTTAGTTGCCTCCTATTCAACCCAAAAAAAAGGAGCAGCTATTTCTTTTCCGACCATAGACGAGATTTGCTGGGACAAGCTTCAATAAAAATATATATAGTAAAAAGAAAGGTATTTCCAAATGAAGAAAAAAGGGGTTTTGAATGCACAACTTTGCCGAGTTATTGCTGAGATGGGGCATAATGATTTACTGCTAATTGCTGATGCCGGTCTTCCAATTCCCCAGGAGATTGAAAGGATTGACCTGGCATTAGTAAACAATAAACCTTTATTTAAAGATGTTTTTAAGGCAGTTTACAATGAACTGACGATTCAAACAGCTTATATGGCTGTTGAAGTCAAAGAAAAAAATCCACAGGCATTAAAGGTAGTTCAGAAAAAGATTGCTAATCTTGATTTTATTTCACATGAAGAATTAAAAGAGAAAAGTCATCATGTAAAAGCAATCATTCGAACAGGAGAGTGTACTCCATATGCAAATGTTATTTTAGTATCAGGAGTAATTTTTTGAAATATTTAAACATTCCAATTTACACAAATAAAAAGTCTTCGAAGTATTAAGCCCTTTCTTTTCATTGACATTGTTAGCAGGATATGATATATTTTAATGTAAACGGTTACATGCTGAGTTTTTATATATTTAATGAAAATACGAGGTGGAAATTCAATGAATTCGAGATTAAAAAAATTAAGAGATGAATTATTGGATACTATCCCGGAAATTTGCCCTGAAAGAGCAAAAATCTTTACAGAATCTATGAAAAAAAGTGAAGGGGAACCTATTGTCAAGCGAAGAGCAAAATCATTTTATGAAGTTTTAGATAGAATGAGTATTTATGTTCGTGATGGCGAATTGCTGGTTGGCAATCAGTCCAGGTCTCCCCGGTCAGCTCCGATTTTTCCGGAGTATTCAGTAGGATGGATAGAGGATGAATTCAACGGGCAACCATACCATTTTGATAAAAGGCCTTCAGATAAATTTAAGTACACAACCGAAACTGAGCAAGAGATAAGGGAAATCATAAAGTACTGGCAAGGAAAGACTATTTTTGAAAATTTGAGAAAACTAATGCCCAAAGAAGCAAGGACTGCATGGGATATTGGAGCTATAGATGAAACCTGGGTTTCTGCCGCAGGATTGGGTAATATTCTACCCGATTATGGAGTACTCTTAAATACAGGCTTGGAGTTTATTATTGAAAAGGCATCAAAAAAAATAGATACTTTGGATCTAAGTCAACCCGATGAGATTAAAAAATACTGGTTTTTAGAATCTGTAATCCTGACTAATAAAGCAGTCATAAATTTTGCTCACCGTTTTGCATCAAAATTAGAAGAATTGGCTTCAGATGAGGCTGATGGTCAAAGAAAAGATGAATTAAAAGCAATGGCTTCAAATTGCCGTCGAGTTCCTGAGAAACCAGCTACTTCTTTTTGGGAAGCTATTCAGTTTGTCTGGTTTATTCATTTAGCAATTCAAATTGAGACAAATGGACATGCAATTTCAGTCGGTCGTTTTGACCAATTCCTCTGGTCATTTTATCAAGAAGATATAAGAAAAGGCAAAATTACTCCTGAGAGAGCCCTGGAATTAATAGAGTCCTTTTTTATCAAGGCTAATGAAGTTAATAAGATTAGGTCATGGGGGGATACTAAGTATTTCCCAGGATATCATATGGCCGAAAACCTGGCAATTGGTGGGCAGACAGCTAATGGAGATGATGCTGTAAATGATTTAACTTATCTTGTCCTGGATGCCACCAGGGAGTTGAAATTACCTAAACCATCTGTTTCTTTAAAATGGTTTGAAGGGACCTCCGATAAATTTATGGAAAAAGCTTTGGATGTTGTTCAAGAACATGCCGGGGGTCAACCAGCTTTTTATAATGACCTTGGAGTTATGAGAATGCTGAAAAATATGGGTATAAAATCAGAAGACCTTTATAATTGGGCACCGGTAGGGTGTATTGAGGCTTCTATACCCGGGAAATGGGATTTTGCTGCTAAAGGTTCATGGTTAAATACGGCTAAAATATTTGAAATAACTATAAATAATGGGAAAGACCCAAAAACCGGGATAACACTATTAGCAGGTGATGGTGACCTGTCTACTTTCCAAAGCATGAACGAAATCATGAAGGCATTTAAAAAGCAGTTGCATTATTATATGAGATTACAGGTAGTTACCGAACATATTAATGACGCATTACATTTACTACATGATATTAATGCATTCAGGTCTTCTTTAATTGATGATTGTATTGAAAGGGGTAAATCTTTAATAGAAGGTGGATCTATCTATTCTGCTGACGGTGGCCCAACAACCGGTTCAATAACAGTAGGAGATTCTCTTGCTGCTATTGAAACTTGTATTTTTGAGAATAAATGGATTTCCGGTAAAGAATTGCAGGATGCTATTATGACAAATTTTAAAGATGATTCGACATCCCCAACAGGAGAAGAAATCAAGCAGATGCTTTTAAATAAGGTACCCAAATTTGGCAATGATGATGAAAAGGCAGACAGATGGACTGTATTGGTAATGGATTACATTGGCTCTACTTACCATAAAGATTTTAAAAATTCAAGATATGGAAAAGGACCTATCCCAGGTACATTTGCTTATAGTCAGAGTTCTGTAACCGGAAATATACCTTTTGGCAGTTTTGTAGGGGCTACTCCAAATGGTAGAGGAGATAGAGAGCCGCTTAATAATGGAGTGTCACCTTCTAATGGTGCAGAACAACATGGTCCGACTGCAGTAATAAATTCGGTTGGGAAGTTACCGAGTATCTGGTTCCAAAAAGGAGCTATTTTTAATATAAGACTGATACCAGAAATCTTGCAGAGATCTGCAGGCAAAATGCAGGTTTTGGGTTTGATTAAAACATTGTTTAAAAAATATCAATATCATGTCCAGTTTAATGTGGTAGGAACAAAGACGCTAAAAGATGCTCAAGTAAAGCCTGAAAAATACAGGGATTTGATGGTACGAGTTGCTGGCTATAGTGCTCTGTTTACCCCCCTAAATAAAGAACTCCAGGATGACATTATTAAAAGAATGGAATTCGAAACGTCAGATAAATAATATTTAGGGCACTAATTAGGGCACTGAATGGAGAGAAATATTAGTTATTATGAATAATGGAACAAATATTTTAGTTGATGAGAACAGAAAAGGTAAAATCTTTGATATAAAAAGGTTTGCCACTGAAGATGGTCCGGGTATAAGAACTTTGATTTTTTTAAAAGGATGCCCCTTAAGATGCGAATGGTGTGCGAACCCGGAGAGCCATCAGCTAAAAACACATGTTATGTATTATCGAAATAAGTGTGTTCATTGTGGAAGCTGTATTGAAAAATGCTCACAGCAGGCTATAAAATCGGATAAAGAGTTTGGCTTGAAGATATCTTTAAATAAATGTAATGGTTGCGGAAAATGTGTTGAAGCTTGCTATTATAATGCTCTTGAGATGATAGGTGAGATTATATCAGTTAGAGAATTAATGCAAAGGATAATGAAGGATAAAGAATTTTATGATAATTCCGGTGGTGGTATCACTCTAAGCGGTGGAGAACCATTGTTTCAACCGGTTTTTACCAGGGAATTCTTAAAAGCTTGTAAAAAAAAAGTATCAATACAGCAATTGAAACATGTGGTTTTACAAGATGGTCCAATATTATCTCAATTATACCTTATACTGACCTGATTTATTATGACATTAAGCATATTAACTCGATTTTGCATAAAAAGTATACTGGTGTAAGCAATAAGCTAATTATCGATAATCTAAAAAGACTTAATCAGGTTTTTAATAATATAATTGTAAGAGTACCATTTGTGCCAGGTTATAATGATGAAAATAATGTACAAAAAGATATATATAAACTTTTAAGTAATTTAAAAAATATTCAAAGAGTTGAAATTATGCCCTATCACCGATTGGGTAAAAGTAAATATGAAGGTTTAGGTCGTGATTATAGGCTAAAAGAGCTTAAGGCAGTAAATAAAAAAGAAATTGATTATTTAAAAAATTTTGGTTTGGAGTGTGGAATAAAGGTATATATTGATGCACAGTAATGAATACCTGCACTAATTTTAAATAATCATTTATTTACCATTTTGAGATGGAAGGTTAAATGATCCATGTCAATGACAATAAAAGAAATAGCGAAAATATGTAATGTTTCTACAGCTACTGTTTCCAGGGTAATTAATTCACCTACACAGGTTTCCTGCAATACCAGAGAAAATGTCAGGAAGGTTATTGCGAAATACCATTATGCTCCTAACCAAATTGCTAAAAATTTAAGTTTAAAAATATCAAATAGCATAGCATTTTTTGTTTTTGATATTATGAATCCATTTTTCACAGGGTTAATAAGGGAGTTAAATAAGTTAGCCTTTGATCAAAATTATTCTTTAGTAATATGTGATACTGACAATAGTAGAGAAAGGGAGCTAAAGTATATTAATTATATCAATATGAGTAAAATCGCTGGATTGATTATGACTGAAGGCGTATCAGCCAATACAATCAATAAAATAGATAACTCATGCCCTGTAATTTGCATAGATCGTTATGTTAAGTGTAATCGGGATTATTTATTGGTTACATCTGCTAATAGAGAGGGAGCTAATGAAGCTGTTAAATATTTGGTAGGTTTACAGCATAAGAAAATAGCTTTTGTTGGGGGGCCTGAGGGTATAAAGACTGCAGATGAAAGAAAAAAAGGATATTTAGACGTTGTGCAAAAATACGGGTTACCTCTTGATGAAAGATATATTTTTACCGGTGATTTCAAGAAAGATAGCGGACTTAAAGCCATAAAATATTTTTTATCACTGGACAAAATGCCAACTGCAATATTTTGTGCTAATGACTTGATGGCTGAGGGTATTATTTCTGGAGCATTATCATTGGGTTTAGATATACCTGGCGATTTATCTGTTATCGGTTTTGACGGCACTTCAGATAATTATTTTAAAAAGTTGACTACAGTAAAGCAATTATTAGAAGAGATTAGTAGGGTAGTAATGAGCGAATTAATGAAAATGATTAATGATGCTAATTACCGAAATAATAAAGAAATCAGGATTCCTGCTCAATTGGTAATTGGTGAAACATGCCAGAAATTAAATACAAATAATATAAATTTTCAGAAAGAACATAGACTCATCAAATAGTAAAGGGGGTGAATTTATAGAAAAATTATTATTTTATAATATTATTTTCTGTATTTAAATTTTAATTTAAGGAGTGTGTGTTAAATGAGAAAACATTTTTTAAGAATACTAATGGTTTTACTATTGATAGGAACAATGTTTACAGGAGCTTCTGCAGCTAGTGATATGCAATTTTCCGTATTGGTTTGTAATATGGCCCATCCGTTTTTTGTAGACCTGGTCAAAGGTGCAGAAGATGCAGCTGAAGAACTGGGTGTAGAAGTTTTAACTTATGATGCTCAAGATGATTCAGCCCAACAAGTTCGTCAGGTTGAAGATTCAGTTGTATTAGGAATTGATGCTTTAATACTGAATCCCACAGATGTTGACGCCCTAGTACCAGCTGTGAGGCAGGTTATTGCAGAAGGCATTCCGGTATTCACTGCTGATAGGGATGTCAGAAATGTTGGTCAGGTAGCCTATATAGGAACAAATAATGTGGTTGCAGCAGAAGAGGGAGCCAAAAAAATGATAGCTTTGTTAGATGATTCAGGAAAAGAAAAACCCTGGAGAGTTGTTGTGCTTGATGGTACGCCTGGTTCCTCAGCAGCAATTGAACGTGGCCAGGGCTTTATGAATATTCTTGAGCCTCTTGGAGAAGCCGGTGATGTAGAAGTTGTTGCAAAATTGACAGCAAATTTTGACCGTTCAACAGGTCTCAATGTTATGCAAGATATTCTGGCAACTGATAAAGATATTGATGCTATAATAACTGCTAATGATGAGATGGCTCTTGGTGCAATTACTGCAATGAAAGAAGCAGGAATGGAAATTGGATATCCTGATGGCGTAGTTGTTGTTGGATTCGATGCTATAACAGATGCATTTGAAGCAATTCGTAAAGGTGAGATGGATGCTACCGTTGCACAGGCACCATATTTGATGGGCTACTGGGGAGTTCATGCTGCTTATGCAAGCCTGGCAGAAGGATGGGTTCCTCCTGAGGAAATCCCGGTTTATGAACCAACAGGTTCTCTTCATCTTGGAACACCAAGCTTGGTTGTAACTGCGGATAATATTGATCAAGCAGCAGAATTAATTTTAACTCCTACACCTATTCCTAGATAAACAAATAAAATAGGCGGGCATTTTTGCCCGCCTATAATTTTTTTCATTATGAATGTTTGTTTGGAGGAGCATGAATGCAGAAACTAGAAATAAGGAATATATGTAAAAGTTTTCCAGGTGTAAAAGCTTTGGATAATGTTAGTATAGAAGTAAAAGCCGGAGAAATATTGGGGCTTCTTGGTGAAAATGGGGCAGGAAAATCAACGCTGGGAAAGATTTTAAATGGAATTTATTTACCTGACACAGGAGAAATCAGAATAGATGAAAAGGATATAGAAATTAAAAATCCTAACGAGGCAAAAAAGCACGGTATAGCCATGATTCACCAAGAATTGAGCTTAATGAGAAATATGAATGTAATGGAAAATATCATGCTGGGATTTGAACCGGTAAATAGTATGGGGATTGTGGATTTTTCCTCTGAATATGAAACCTCTAAAAAAGTATTGGACATTTTGGGTGGAGGAATTGATCCACACGAAAAGGTAGAAAATCTTAGTATGGGTGACCAGCAAAGGGTTGAAATTGCCCGTGCAATTTCCCAGAATGCCAGGATTTTTATTATGGATGAACCAACCTCTTCGCTGATGGTATCAGAAATTGATAAATTGTTCCAGGTGATAGATAGTTTAAAGAAAAACGGGGCAATTGTGATTTATGTTACACATAAGTTAGACGAGGTTTTCCGAATCTGTAATAAAATAACCGTATTAAGAAATGGCAAATTAGTTGGTACAGTTATTCCAGAAGAAGTTGACATGAATAAG
>Ga0334895_1003147_pt1 | contig 13054 bp, 11 predicted proteins | sample GraSluR3_MG_7_FD_207229 | JGI IMG/M metagenome (GOLD analysis project Ga0334895, IMG submission 207229) | Sludge microbial communities from methane-producing bioreactor in Wageningen University, Netherlands - Granular Sludge_31_05-R3 | ecosystem: Engineered > Bioreactor > Anaerobic >... | reverse complement strand
TGTATTACCCTTGATAACTCCTTCAATAGAATCCCTCCCATTTCAACTTGAAAATCATCTCCCAATCCGCACCCTCTCAACTACCAATCGGTTTATATATGTACACAAACCTTCAACTGGACTTATACCCATCAGTGGTGAAAGATATGCCCGGTGAAAGTAGAATTATTCCATACAAAAACCACACAATAGGCAGATGTGGGTGACATTTACCGCCCACTTATAGTATAATGTAACTTGGCTAACTATGAAACGAAAACCCAATCCAAATAATGCGAGGAGTGTTCATATGAAATTTAAAAAGACTATTGTGACTCTGGGAGTTGCAGGACTATTGCTTGGATCTACTGCTGTATTTTCTGAGCCAGGAAGTGAATCAGATCCTCTTGTGTCTTTAAGCTATCTGAATACTAAGCTTGAGGAAATCAGGGACTACATAGATGAGAAGCTTGACGACAGAACTGAAGTCCCAACATCTGGAAATGCGCTTGTTGTTGTGGAACTTCAAAGCGGACAGGTCCTGGAGGGGGAAGCTGGAACCGAGATTATCAAAAGGAGCGGCGAGGCTGTTGCCATTGCCTCAAGTCTAGGTGGCCTATCAGATGTGACTGCTGGGGCTGATATTGCAGATGGTGGCAATGTTCCGACCAACCATCAGCTGATAGTACCAAGAAGTGATGGAAGGGGAATATTTGTAACAAAGGACAAGACTTTTGTCATGGTCCGTGGTGCATATAATATTAGATAGGTCTTAGGATGGACCAATTTGGAGGTATATTAATGAAAGACAGGAAAATCACAATAATTGGACTTGGATACATTGGGTTGCCTACGGCAGCAGTTATGGCCAGGGCTGGAATGGACGTATTGGGCTATGACCTTAACCCTAGGGTGATCAGTGCCTTGAACAAGGGTGAGATAATAATTGAAGAGCCTGGCTTGTCCGACCTTGTAAACGAAATGGTGAAGGCAGGAAGACTTAAGGGGGTAACGTCTCTCCAGGAGTCAGATGTTTTTATAATTGCAGTTCCAACTCCAATAACAGAGGACAAAAAGGCGGATATGACCTATGTGGAGAGTGCAGCTGAAGAAATAGCGCCCCACCTGAAAGCTGGGGATGTGGTAGTGCTTGAATCCACCTCTCCACCGGGAGCCACAGAGGATATTGTGGTGCCAATACTTGCAAGATCTGGGCTGAAAATAGGAGAGGAAGTATTTGTGGCCCATTCTCCTGAAAGAGTCCTTCCAGGTAAAATCATTCAGGAGCTTGTACAGAACGACAGGATCATCGGAGGGATAAACCCAGAATCCACAGGGGCCGTCAAGGAGATTTACAAGACCTTTGTAAAGGGTGAAATATATACAACGGATTCAAAGACTGCAGAGATGTGCAAATTAATGGAGAATACCTTCAGGGATGTTAACATTGCACTTGCAAATGAGCTGGCTGTCCTTTCTGAGAACATGGGAATAGATGCCTGGGAAGTCATCAGATATGCAAACAAGCACCCCAGGGTCAATCTCCACCAGCCTGGACCTGGAGTGGGGGGCCATTGCATAGCTGTCGACCCGTGGTTTGTAATAGAGAACCATCCTGAAGGAAGACTTATTAGACAGGCCAGGGATATAAATGACGGCATGCCTGACAAGGTCCTCCAGAAGATCCAGGAACTTGTTAAGGACCAGGAAACAAAGGTGGCAATACTTGGAGTAACATACAAGCCGGATGTTGATGATACAAGGGAAAGCCCCATTCTTAAGCTGGTGGATGGCTTGCTTCAAAAGACCAAACTCCAGGTTGCAATCCACGATCCCCACGTTGACAGGGAGGTATTCCCCTACAGCGGAAGACTTTATGATGATATAGAGGATGCTGTCAAGGATGCGGACTTGATTGTTCTGGGTGTAAACCATTTTGAATACAGCACACTGGATTTTGGTGAGCTTGGAAATCTGATGAAGAGTAAAAAACTTTACGATACGAGAAATTACCTGAACAAGGAAGAACTGGAAAAGGTTGGTTTTCATGTAACGGTACTGGGCAGGGGTAACTGATGGAAAAGGTATTGATTATAGCAAATGAGTTCCCTCCCATGGGTGGAGCTGGAGTTCAAAGGACAACAAAATTTGTTAAGTACCTGAGGGATTTTGGATTTGAGCCACTTGTTGTTACCAAGGAACATGTGGCCCAGCTAAGTGACTGGAGTCTGTTGGAGGATATTCCAAGGGATGTTGAAATCCATAGACTAAAACCCTATGATACCGTAAATAGGGAGGGTGTCCTAAGGCTGCCCATGAAGTTCCTGGGAACCAGAATAATGTCTCCTGATTCGGAATATTTTTGGTATCTCCTTAACAGGGACAGGGTCCTGGATTTGGTGAAAAGAGAGGGTATCAAGCTTGTGTATTCCACATCGTTCCCATATTCATCACACCTTATGGGCCTCTATCTAAGAAGGAATCTTCCGGATGTAAAATGGGTGGCTGACTTTAGGGATGAATGGACCAACAACCCCTATCACAGAGACAGCATCTATAAAAGGATCAAATTCAAGGGAGAAAAGAAGATGGAGCTCCAGGTCACTGAAAACTGCGACTATTTCATTACCAACACTCCCCTGATGCTAGAGAACTTTGTTGCAGACAATCCATCCCTTGTTGGAAGGTCCACCTATATTCCAAACGGCTACGACGAAGAGGACTTTGAGGGCCTGCGTAATGAAAGGGACGGTGGAGACAAGTTTGTCATAACCTATACCGGTTCCCTCTACGGGAGACGAAACCTTGATGAATTCATGGATGGCTTGAAGCTTGCCATGGACAGGGGAGATGTGGACAAGAAGAAACTGGAAATAAGGATTGTTGGCAATATATACGATTCGGTAATAGATGCCTATGCGGCCAAGTACGGTCTGGAAGGGCAGATAAAATCCTATGGATACCTTCCACACAAGGAAAGTATCCAGATGCTCTTCAATTCAGATTTAATACTCCTGGTTATAGGCAAGGGCAAGGGTTCAAAGAACTTCTACACTGGGAAGATATTCGAGTATATACGGTCTGACAGGCCCATACTTGCAATTGTTCCAAGTGATGGTGTAGCCGCACAGGTAATCAGGGAGACTAAAACTGGAACCGTAGTGGATCCAGAGGACATAGAAGGCGTGGCAGGGTCACTGGTGAAATATTATGGCCAGTGGAAGCAGGGAAACCTGGACCATAGTCCCCATTGGGACAATGTTAGAAAATACAGCAGAAAATCCCAGACTGGAAAACTTGCTGAAATATTTTTGGGGCAAATCCAAAAAGAGAAGTAGAAGGGGGCAAATTATGAAAAGAAAGTGGAACTGGATTGATACGGCGGTTGTTATCCTGGTGATTGCAGCAGCCTTATTGTTCCTTAACAGGGAAAGATTGATCGGTGGAGTTACGGCTGGTCCGTCCAACACCAAGGATATAGTCATGACAGTGGAGGTTGACGAGCTGAAGCCGGAAATGGTTACAGACCTTAAGGCAGGAGACCAGATTTTTTCCCAATATAGACTACAGAATGCAACCATAAGAGAGGTAGAGACAAGACCTATGGAGATAAAGGCAGTGAACGGTCAGGGAGAGGTCCAGGTGATAGAAAGCCAAGACCTGGTTACACTCCAGGCGGTTATAGATGCCCAGGTTGTAACAAGTGGACCCTACATGGACCTTGGTGGCCAGGAAGTCAAGGTAGGTCTCACCTTTGTGCTCAAGACCACAGAATTTGAGGCAATGAGTGATATAAAGCATATCGAGGTGGCACAATGAAGATGATGAACAAAGAGGGTAAGGTATTTAATAGAATAAACATTTTGGACCTGATATTTATTGCAGCAATTATACTGCTCTTGTTTTTGTCGGCAATCAAGATAATGGGCAAGGATATCGAAGATATAGGGTCATCAGCTGAATACGTACAGGTAAGGTTTGTTGCTTCAATACCCTATGAGAGGGGATATCTGGACTCAATCAAGGTTGGGGACACAATTGGAGAGACAAAGCAATATCTCCAGCTAGAGGTAGTGGGAGTTGAGGTTCATCCAGTCTATGAAACAAATCTCGACATGGAAGGAAACCCAGTAAGATCTCTTGATCCCACCATGGAGGAGGCAAGGGTGACCATAGAGGGAACCCTTCCCTATGAAAGCATGAGCTACAAGCTTGGAGCCCAGGAAGTCAGACAGGGCAAGATTATTTTCATTGAAAGTGACTTCTATAGACTTAAGGGACAAATAGAGACCATTGAGGTTGTGAATTAGTATGGGAATCAAAAGTGCTTTGAAAAACAGCTTTTTTGTAGGCTTGCTTATGAAAATTAAATATTTTGCAGAAAACAGCTTTATATTCAGCATAAGCCTCAACAAGGATAAGGATTCTGCCGGGAAGGAGTACAGGTCCTGGATACAAACCAGCCTTTTCTACAGCTTGCTCATGCAGGTGGACAAGCTTGCGCGGACAGTTGAGGGACACATTTATAGGGGTATTCGGGGAAGCAAGCTCCTTGGATGTACATTGAAGGAGGACAAGGGCCAGACCGGGTCTGCAGAGGCAGGAGGGATACTTGGAAATAGCCTGATCTACAAAGGATTCAACAGGATCCTTAACTCGCCCAAGTGGACAGACCTGCTTATGATGTTACCCGTCCTGTATGTTGCCGTGGACTATGTAATCAGAAGGCTTCCCGTCATTAACAGGTTTGGATCCGTATGGGACGAGCTTCTACTCCTATTGATGGCCGGAGTATTTATACTCAAACGAATAGCCAGCGGAGGAAGGATAAAGTATAATTTCGGTCCAATGGACCTTCCTGTGGTAATCTATATTATCATGGGAATCAGTCATGTCCTGATCAAGGCGCCAGACCTTGGTATAGCCATTGAGGGCTTCAGGTCTGTATTTCAGCATATACTATGGTATTTCATTGCAACACAATATATAAGGACAGTCAGGGATTCGGAAAGGATCATAAAGGTTATGATGGCTCTTGGGCTCTTCCTGGGCCTTCACGCAGTCTATCAGTATATTGTCAAGGTACCAATGCCTGGAAACTGGGTTGATACGGCTGAGAACATAACAACCAGAGCTTTCTCGATCATAGGTAGCCCAAATATTCTAGGGGTAATATTTGTCCTTTTCATACCAATTGGAGTAGCCATGACCCTGTCTGCCAAGAAACCCATTGGGAGGCTTTATTACGGAGGCGTTTCCCTAGTAATGCTCGCAGGCTTACTTTTCACCATGTCCAGAGGCGCATGGCTTGCATTTGCCTTCGCTGCCGGAATATTTGTCATTATACTGGTTCCCAAGCTTATAATACCATTTGCAGGTCTTGGAGGAGCATTTGTACTTTTTGGAGGTGCCCTTTCAGACAGACTCCTCTATATGCTGTCACCCGTGTACCTGATGAAATCAGCCGCCGGTGGTAGACTTTACAGGTGGAATATCGGGATGGAGATATGGAGAAGGGATACAAGTTTTGGAATGGGTCTGGGGAGATACGGTGGTGCAGTTGCCATGAACAACAACCTGACACCATTCTACCTGGACAACTACTATTTGAAGACCTTGACCGAGATGGGGATATATGGAATGGCTGCACTTGTTTTTGTGATCATTTCATTTATTGTATCAACTGCCAAGATCATTAGGAGTCAGACGGTCTTAAGGTACAAGGTAATGGTGATCGGACTCTTTGCAGGTGCAATGGGAGTGCTTGCACAGAACTTTGTTGAAAATATTTTTGAAGTGCCGGCCATGATTGCATATTTTTGGATAACGGTTGCACTTATAAACACCTACAGTCCTACTGGAGAGGATGAATAGGATGAAAGGAGAATACCATTGAGGGTACTTCACTTAATAAGCGGCGGTGACACAGGTGGCGCAAAGACCCATATAATAGCCTTGCTAAAGGGATTGAACAAGGAAATGGATGCACAGATCATATGCTTTATCGAGGACACCTTCTATGATGATGTGGTTAAGGCTGGGATACCTATCAAGGTATTCAAGCAAAAGAGCAGGTCTGACCTTACCATAATAGGCAGATTGGTCCATGAAATTCAGGAAAAGGGCTATGACCTGGTCCATTGTCACGGGGCAAGGGCGAATTTTATTGCACATTTTCTTAAGGGCAAGGTAAATGTCCCATTTGTAACAACAATCCACAGCGACTACAAGCTTGATTTCAAGGACAACTTCTACAAGAGGCTTGTATATACCACCTTGAACACAATTGCATTGAGACGGTTTGATTACTATATTGGAGTATCGGACCTGTTCCGGAAGATGCTGGTGGACAGAGGCTTCAGACGTGACAGGATTTTCGTGACCTACAACGGAATTGACTGCGATTCAGAGGAGAGCTTTGTACCCAGGGAGGAATTTCTTGCAAGATACGGCATTGAGGATAGGGGTCAGACCTTCATTGGAATTGCAGCAAGGCTTGACAAGGTGAAAGACCACGTGACCTTTATAGAGGCTGCCAAGCTTGTTCTCCAGGAGGAGGATGCAACCTTCCTGATTGCCGGTGAAGGTGGGGAGGCCGAGTACCTTAAGGAGCTGGTAAGAAGGCATGGAATAGCTGATAATGTAAAATTCCTTGGCTTTGTCCAGGATCCTTATTCCTTCTTCAATGCAATTGACATCAACACACTTACCTCCGTCAGTGAAAGCTTTCCCTATGTTATACTGGAAGGTGCAAAAATGATGAAACCCGTTGTCACCACTCAGGTTGGGGGCGTCCATATGCTTGTTGAGAACGGTGAGAACGGTTACCTGGTTCCCGTTGGCAACGAGGTTATCCTAAGGGACCGATTCCTTAAACTCATAAGGGATAGGGACCTGAGGGAGGAGATGGGCAGAAAGCTTTTTATGGCAGTCAGGAAGAAATTCTCCTATGCTGCAATGGCCCAATCACATATAAGCATCTATGAGAAAATTCTTCACGGAGGGCCCAATGTTGTTATGAGCGGTTACTTTGGATTTGATAACAGTGGGGATGATGCCATACTGAAGGCAATAGTAAAGGATATGAAGGAACACAACCGGTTGGTGAGAATAAATGTTCTTTCAAAGGATCCGGACAAGACAGAGAGCATCTGTCCGGTTGTATCCTCGGACAGGTTCAGGATAAGGGATGTCTACAAGTCCTTGAGGGACTCGGATATCCTAATTAGCGGTGGCGGGAGCCTGCTTCAGGATGTAACATCAACTAGGTCCCTTCTGTATTATCTGGCCCTTATGAGACTGGCATTTCTTTTAAGAAAGCCCGTAATGGTCTATGCCAATGGAATTGGACCTGTTAACAGGCCCTTTAACCGTTATCTGACAAAGAATACCTTGAACAAGGTTCAGCAGATTACCCTAAGGGACAGGGGGTCCCTTGAATACATCCAAAAGCTGGGTGTGACAAATAAAAATGTAAAGGTCACAGCAGACCCGGTATTCACACTGGAAGCGGTGGACAACAATAGGGTTAACCAGATATTTATCAATGAGGACATCTATCCAAACAAGCCCCTTGTGGGGGTTTCAGTGAGATATTGGAAGGATGACAAAAACCTGTCCAGAGAAATAAGCAAGGCCCTACAGGAAATCATAGATGAAAAGAATATTGAAATCCTAATGATTCCAATGCATTATCCTGAGGACCTGGAAATTTGCCAGGGAATCAGGGAGATGGTAAACAGAGAGGAATGTCATATACTCCAGGCCAAATACACAGCGGAGGAAATCATGGGCATAATCGGCAAACTGGAGATGATGGTGGCAATGAGGCTACACTCACTTATTTATGCAGCCACCAGGAAGGTTCCAATGATGGGCCTGATATATGATCCCAAGGTTGAAGGACTACTTAGGGAGCTGGAGATTCCTTATTCAGTGTCCGTAGACAATCTGGAAGCAGCCAGTTTCAAGGAGGTATTCCATGCAGCCTGGGATGATCTGGACAAGATGAGGGAAAACATAAGTGAAAAAGAGGAAAGACTCAAGGCCCTGGCACAGGAAAACATTGAACTGGCTTTCCGAATAACAGGCAGGTGATTGGATGGATAGAACTGATAAGGTAGATATATTTGGGGTAGAAATACAAAATACAACATTAAAAGACCTGATGGGTGAACTGGAGAAGTCCCTTAAAGGTGGCGGTTTAGCAAAGGTATTCACGCCAAACACTGAAATAGTCATGGCAGCGAAAAAGTCTGAAAGCCTGAAAGGGGAGCTCAACAAGGGTACCTATGTTATACCGGATGGAATAGGGCTCATTTATGGTGCTAAAATAAGAGGGATAACCCTAAAGGAAAGGGTGACAGGTTTTGACACATCCATGGAACTCCTCCGCATTGCGGACCAGAATGGATACGGCCTATACCTTCTCGGAGGCAAGGAAGGAATTGCTGAAGAGGCCAAAGAGCAGATCCAGAAGGATTACCCGGGAATAAGGGTAACAGGCTGTCATCACGGTTATTTCAAGGGAAGTCACACCGGTGATGGTCCAACTCCTGAGGAAGAGAGGATCATAGATGAAATAAAGACCAGCCGTACAGATATCCTTTTTGTTGGTTTTGGTTTTCCCAGACAGGAAATCTGGATCAATACCTACGGGGAAGACCTTGGAGTAAAGGTGGCCATTGGAAACGGAGGAGTTATAGACATCCTGGCAGGCCAGGCCAAAAGGGCTCCGGATATTTTCATAAGGCTGGGCCTTGAATGGTTTTATCGTCTTGTGACTAATCCTTCAAGAATAAAGAGACAGGCGGTTCTTCCACTATTTCTTGTGGAAGTGGCCCTTAATGGAAGTTCGATTCATAAAATAAGTAAGGAGGACAAGTAATGAATATTGATCAGTTAAGTATTGATACCATAAGAATGCTTTCAGCGGAGGGTGTTGAAAAGGCAAATTCAGGTCATCCTGGACTTCCTTTGGGAGCAGCCCCCATGGCATATACACTATGGAGCAAGGTAATGAACCATAATGGAAAGAATCCAGATTGGACAAACAGGGATAGGTTTATCCTATCGGCTGGCCATGGGTCAATGCTCCTTTACTCACTTCTACACCTTTTCCAGTACGGACTGGAGATGGAAGACATCAAGGACTTTAGGCAGCTGGACAGCAAGACGCCTGGACACCCTGAGTATGGACACACAGCAGGAGTTGAGTCCACAACAGGACCTCTAGGACAGGGAATCTCCACAGCAGTTGGGATGGCCATGGCCGAGGCCCATCTTGCAGCCAACTTCAACACCGAGGATATGAAGATAATCGACCACTACACATATGTTCTTGTGGGAGATGGCGACCTGATGGAGGGTATAAGCAACGAAGCTTCATCCCTTGCAGGCACCCTGGGACTTGGCAAGCTAATAGTGCTTTACGATTCAAATTCCATTTCAATTGAGGGTAGCACCGACCTTGCATTCACTGAAAATGTAAGGGGAAGATACGAGGCCCTGGGATGGGACACCATTCTAGTTCAGGATGGAACTGATATAGACGCAATTGAAAATGCAATCAGGAAGGCCAAGGAAAATCTTCACAAGCCAACCCTGATCGAGGTTATTACAAACATAGGCTACGGAACAGAAAAGCAGGATAGTGCAAGTGCCCACGGGGAGCCTCTTGGTGACCACAACATGGAGGTCCTGAAAAAAAACCTGAAGTGGGACCATGACCCATTCACTGTACCAGATGAGGTAAAATCCCACATGGAAGGCCTGGTGGATGAAGGCCAGGAAAAGGAAGACAAGTGGAACCAGCTACTTGAGGATTATGGAAAAGCATATCCAGACAAGGCCAGAGAACTTCAGGAATGGCTTTCGGGAAAAGTGCCTGAAGACTATCTTGAGTCAGATGAGTTCTGGTCCTTTGACAAGGCAGTTGCAACAAGAGCTGCGTCTGGAACGGTCCTTAACAGGCTTGCAGAAAAGATGCCCAACCTCTTTGGCGGATCGGCAGACCTGGCACCATCAAACAAGACAAATATGACCTCAAGGGAAGTGTTCTCAAAGGATAATTACGCAGGATCCAACATCCACTTTGGGGTTAGGGAGCATGGCATGGGTGCAGCACTTAATGGAATGGCCCTTCATGGAGGCGTTAAGCCATATGGTGGAACCTTCTTCATATTCACCGATTACATGAAGCCATCAATGAGGCTTGCATCACTTATGGAGCTACCGGTGACCTATGTTCTCACCCATGACAGCATAGGGGTTGGAGAGGATGGACCCACCCACCAGCCAGTGGAACAGCTGGCAGTGTTCAGGGCTCAACCTAATTTCATTGACTTCAGGCCAGCAGATGCAAGAGAAACAGCTGCCGGTTGGTATGTTGCAGTTAAAAGCGAGAAGACTCCGGTTGGTCTGATCCTAACAAGACAGGGGCTCCCCCTTCTTGAAGGAACAGGAAAGGAAGCAATCAAGGGAGGATACGTCCTTAAGAAGGAGAAAAAGGACCTTCAGCTGATTCTTATGGCTTCCGGCTCTGAAACCAGCCTGATTTATGAAGCAGCTGACAAGCTTGAAGACCAGGGGATAGGCACCAGGGTTGTAAGCATGCCTTCTTGGGAACTGTTTGAACAACAGACGAGAGAATACAGGGATGAGGTATTGCCATCTTCAGTTCGGGCCAGACTGGCAGTTGAGGCAGGCAGCTCATTGGGATGGTCCAGATACACAGGACTTGACGGGGATGTTATTTCCCTGGACAGGTTTGGTGGTTCGGCTCCTGCAAACCAGCTTTTTGAGAAATTTGGGTTTACAGTTGAGAATGTTGTGGAAAAGGCAAAGGCCCTCCTAAAATAGCAAAAAACAATGAAGCAGCTAGAAAAATTCTAGCTGCTTTTTTTAGGGTCTTGTTTCATACAATCCTTCTGAGCAGGGAGTTACGCCCTTTTCAGTAATTATCATGTCAACAGGTATGTCGAAGCTTTCTCTTGGAACCCTGTCCACAAGCTGCATTCCAAATCCAACTGCAATCTTGGGAACGGTCCTTGCAATTGAGCTGAGGAATCTGTCATAATAACCGCCACCATAGCCTACCCTGTATCCAAATGGATCAAACACAACTCCGGGAACCACGACCAGGTCGATATCGGATTGCTCAACAGGTCTAATGAACTCCTTCTTGGGAGTGAGTATGTTGTAATAGCCTGGCTCAAGCTCACTGAAGTCCTTTAGCTCTGAAGGAATAAGCTCCTTGGTAGCCTGGACAGTGATAGGTATAATCAACCTCTTTCCCTCTGCCAGGGCTTCCTTGATAAACTGGTGAGTGTCCAGCTCATCGTTGAAGCTGACAAAGCACATTACCACCTTGGCTTCCTTGTAGTACTTGGTTGCCTTAAGTAAATCTATGATTTTTCTACTATGGGATTTGTGCGCTGATTCACTTAACTGGGATCTTTCCTCTAAAATCTGTTCTCTGATAGTTTTTTTGTCCAATTAAATCACCTCAAACAGTTTATTTATATGCTATCTTGTAATATAATAACTATGATACCATGAAAAAGAGATATGTCAAAACTAAAATTGCATGGGAAGGATTTTGAGGTGAGAAAGTGATAAAAATGGTTAATATTTCCAAGGAGTACCGCAACGGCGTTACTGCCTTGTATGATATAAATATGGAGATAGACAAGGGAGAATTTGTTTTTTTGGTAGGCTCAAGTGGAGCTGGCAAATCAACACTTATTAAGCTTTTGCTTAAGGAAGAGGGTATAAGCCGGGGAAGGATGTACCTGGATGGGATGGACATTACAAGAGTCCCCAACAGGAGGATCCCTTATATCAGGAGAAAGGTTGGAGTTGTCTTTCAGGACTTCAGACTCCTGCCCAACAAGACCGTGTATGAAAATGTTGCGTTTGCAATGGAAATAATAGGAGCAAAGCCAAGGGAAATCAGGAGAAGGGTTCCCCTTATTTTGAGTATGGTGGATTTGAGCAGGAAGGCATCCAGCTTTCCAGACCAGCTATCAGGTGGGGAGCAGCAGAGGGTCTCAATTGCAAGGTCGATAGTCAACAACCCTCCTGTACTAATAGCCGATGAGCCAACGGGAAATCTTGACCCGGATACGGCAGAAGAAATTATGAAGGTTCTTGTGGACATTAACAATAGAGGAACTACAATAGTCATGGCAACACATGCCAGGGATATCGTAAACAAAATGAAAAAAAGGGTAATCGCCCTTGAAGACGGGAGATTGGTAAGGGACGAAGAGAAGGGTGGTTATAGCATTGAAATTCCGAATATTTAAGAATATCATCAAGCAGGGATTTCAGAGCATGTGGCGTAACCGCGGCATGGGAATTGCATCCATAACGAGCATATCAGCCGTACTTATGATTTTGGGTGTTGTCCTGATCCTGGTTCTAAGTATTAACAATGCAGTACTGGACACTAAGCTCAAGTTTGATGAGGTGGAGGTATTTCTGGTCGATGATCTTCCAAGTCAGTCCATGGATAGGATTGAGGAAGCAGTTAAAGACCATCCTGGTGTCCTTTCAATCATATTCAGGTCAAAGCAGCAGGCCCTTGAGATCATGAAGGAGGAATGGGCCGATGAGGCTTACCTCTTGGAGGGTTTGGAAACCAACCCCCTGCCGGATTCATATATAATCAAGGTAAATGATATAGAATACGCTGATGGACTGGTAAATGACGTAAAAACACTTGACGGCGTGGAAGAAGTGAAATATTATAAAGATGTAATAGATAAATTGTTGGTTTTTGCAGGATACATCCAGTTTGGAGGTATATTGATGATAGGAATACTTGTATTCATATCCGTATTCATTATCTCCAACACCATTAAGATAACCGTATCCTCAAGGAGAAGAGAAATAAATATCATGAAGTATGTAGGAGCCACAAATGGCTATATAAGAGGGCCCTTTATTATGGAGGGAATATTTCTGGGGATAATTGGAGCCCTTATATCCATATTCATTGTGTATTTTGGCTACCAGTACTTCTACAAATCAATGAATGAAAAACTGTACGACCTTTTCACATTCTATTTGG
>Ga0334895_1003130_pt1 | contig 13095 bp, 8 predicted proteins | sample GraSluR3_MG_7_FD_207229 | JGI IMG/M metagenome (GOLD analysis project Ga0334895, IMG submission 207229) | Sludge microbial communities from methane-producing bioreactor in Wageningen University, Netherlands - Granular Sludge_31_05-R3 | ecosystem: Engineered > Bioreactor > Anaerobic > Unclassified... | reverse complement strand
CTATTGAGGTGAAAAGTACTACTTCGCAGCCACCCAAAGGGATGGAAGTTTTTGTGCGAAGTTTCAAGCCCCAAAGGGTGTATCTTATCGACAACAAAAACTTACACTGGGAGGAGGTTCTTGCCATAAATCCCTCCGATCTGTTTTAGCGACTATTCCATGTATTGGCAATGGAATTACTCTAGTTTATTAACCTAACCTATACCAGCCGCTGCCGGGAAGGCTGGCGGGTAAGCGTGCGCGATAGGGTTTCACAGCAGGAGCAATGGAACAAGCTTGGGCTAACCTTCCGCACCACAAGGGCAATTATCAGAGCAGCAGAGCGTGGCAGCCTACCACATAAAATGATGATTACCGTGCACCCCCAGCGCTGGACCAACTCGGCTTTGCCGTGGGTAAAGGAGCTGGTTTGGCAAAATGTTAAGAATTTGGTTAAAAAGATAATAGTTGCAGCTAACCGATGAGGCGATCTGGCGTTTATGCGTTTATGCGAATAGACGATTAGGCGAAATATCCACCTCACACGCATCGCACCATCGCATCACGCACCCTCGCATCATCACATCAGCGCATCACCGCATTATCATTATCAACGCTGGACCAACTCGGCTTTGCCGTGGGTAAAGGAGCTAGTTTGGCAGAATGTTAAGAATTTGGTTAAAAAGATAATAGTTGCAGCTAACCGATGAGGCGATCTGGCGTTTATGCGAATAGACGAATAGGCGAATAGGCGAAATATCCACCTCACACGCATCGCATCATCACACCATCGCCCCACCACCCCATCAGCAAGCAAAACATCAATCAAATTCTAAAGTATATTCACACCTACACCCAAAATGTCCTTCGATTATATGTCGCAAACCACAGAAAGTCGTTCGTAAAAGTGTTGTTTCCTTCGTTCGGCGGTGGCTATGCCTCCGTCGAATATATTTTTGCAGGTTGCCACTGCTTTTTGCGCTAGACAGGCACAGCCTGTTTTTATATTACGACCGAGGTAGAACCTCGGCCGAACGAGGGGTGGTCAGCGAGCTTGTCGAACTGCTCAGTATACTACCTGCCGAACTGCTCAGGGTATGCCTTCGAACTTTCGACGTTCAGACTTCCCTCTTCTGACTTCTAACTTTCGACTTTCCGCCTTCCGCCTTCGGTCTTCCGGCCACCATACTCCCCCTCAACCACATCAACAAACAATTTGCTACCTTTACAGCTACCTATAAAAACGATACACCTGATATTGATGAAACGAACAGCATACACACTCGCACTAATAATCACGGGTATAGCCCTGCAGGCGCAGGTGGCTTACCAGCATGTTAGCGACAAAGATATCTACAATTTCCTCGACGAGCTGGCCAGCATACGCGTTATCGAAATCAACTCCACGGTAAAGCCATACCCCCGCACCACCATTGCAGAGTACCTGCAAAAAGCCAGTGAGCAGGAGCAGACGCTTAACCGCTCGCAAAGGGCACGGCTAGCTCACCACATGGAGGAGTACCAGCTGGAGCTGGGCAAGCTGAAGGAGGGCGAATGGCAGCTGTTTAAGCGCGACTCGTCGATGTCTGTTCATTTTCTTCCCCCTGAGGTGGCCTATAGGGACTCATTCTTTAGGGCGCTCATGCGACCCGTTTATGGGTTTCGCTACTTTTCGGGGGGACAAAGAGATTTTTGGGTATCGTATGGTGGTGCCGAGGCCATTACGTACATAGGCGATAGCTGGTCGGTTTACGCCAGCCTACGCGACAACTACCAGGCGGGTGAGCGCTTGGCGCAGCCATCGTTCCTAACGCAGGAGCCGGGCGGCACATACAAAGCGCTAACAGGCGGCGGCCCTGGGGGCGAGTTTAGCGAGATGCGGGGCGGCATAACCTGGAGCTGGAACTGGGGCTCGCTGGGATTGATCAAAGATCATATGATGTGGGGTGACAACCAGAACGGCAGCAATATCTTCTCGGGGCGCACGCCCTCATTCCCTATGGTAAAGCTGTATATGAATCCCGCCAAGTGGCTCGAGTTTAGCTACTACCACGGCTGGCTGGTATCGGAAGCTATCGATAGCGTTAACTCAATATTCCCGGCCGAGGGAAACGCTCGCACCATCCAAAGGCGAATGTACATAGCAGCCAACATGTTTACCGTGATACCATTCAGCCGGCTAAACATATCCTTTGGCAACTCCATTGTGTATGGCGATATGGATGTGCAGCCAGCCTACCTTATCCCATTCTTTTTCTACAAATCGTTGGTGCACACGGTTCACTGGGGGTCATCGTTTCAGAACAACGCCATGTTCATCAATATCAGCTCAAGACAAATAAAACACCTACACCTATACGGAACACTTTTTATCGATGAGTTCTCGGTAAAACGTATTGGCGATCCCACGCGTCACAACTTCAACAGCTACAAAGCCGGTTTTACGCTGAGCCACTGGCCTATACGCAACGTGGTGCTGGGCGGCGAATATACCTTCACCAACCCAATTACATTTTTGCACGACGAGCCCACAACCAGTTTCTCCTCCAACAAATACAACCTGGGGCACTACCTAAAGGATAATGCCGAGGAGTTTTACGCCACCCTTAGGCTATACCCAGCCGGAACGCTACAGCTGTCGGCATCGTACACCTACGCCCGCAAGGGGCATTACTACGAGTATATCCGTGGTAGACGCGATCCTCGGATTGATGAGCTACCCGTTTTGGAAGAGATTACGTGGGATAGCAGTAGCTTGGTATTCGCGGCACAGGTCAGTCCACTTCCAAATATCCGAATCTTTGGTAAATACACCATCAGCAACGTGCAGGGTTACGATGTGGATGGACGTACAGCCCAGCAGTACCTCAACATGTTCTCGGCTCCCTACCTGCACGGCAAGAACAACATTTTTGAGATGGGCTTTGGGATGGGATTTTAAGGTTTAGTTTTAGCATCGTACCTTGAGCCTTTAAACGCAAAGACACCAAACCACAAATTTGATTTAGATTGACTGGAATGTAGCCTTCGGTCTTCCAATTTATGACTTTTGACTTTCAAACTTTTTACTTCTCTCGTTATGCTCCGCATCCCCTCGTCAGCTATCGCTTATCTCGTCAGTTATTACTTACGAGACAAGCTGAGACAGGCGACTTTCATGTATAAACACAAACCTGCCTACCGGAAAACAGGTTGAGTGGTTTAGGTGATGTAATAAGCTAGCCGATGTACTGCTGGAGGATAAAGAAAACAATTGATTAGCCTGCGGTTGCTGAGCCTGCGTTGTACTGAGTGGTACGCTGAGCTTGCCGAAGTGCCTGTCGAAGTGTCGAAGCAACCTTGGTACGATATGATGACCCTGCTAACCTTGCCTGGGGTTGCTGAGCCTGTCGAAGCAACCTTGGTACGATATGATGACCCCGCTAACCTTGCCTGCGGTTGCTGAGCCTGCGTTGCACTGAGTGGTACGCTGAGCTTGCCGAAGTGCCTGTCGAAGTGTCGAAGCAACCTTGGTACGATATGATGACCCTGCTAACCTTGCCTGGGGTTGCTGAGCCTGTCGAAGCAACCTTGGTACGATATGATGACCCTACTAACCTTGCCTGCGGTTGCTGAGCCTGTCGAAGCACTGAGTGGTACGCTGAGCTTGCCGAAGTGCCTGTCGAAGTGTCGAAGCAATCTTGGTATGATATGATGACCCTACTAACCTTGCCTTGGAATACAGGCAGCAATGAGAGGTTTTTCGATTTCCCCCTTCTCACTTCGGTCATCGGACTTCCTTCGTCCAATCATTCCACTTTCCTATACTTACAGATTCCCCTAAAGACATCTGGAGTTACCAACCACTTTAGGCACTTTAAACTCTAGGCACTTTATGACCTTAGGCTTCCCTCTTCAAACCTTAAACGCAAAAACACTAAGACACTAATTTACTATTGATTGGGGTGTAGACTTCTGACTCTCCGACTTACGACTAAAATAAACATTTTCCTTACCTTTGCGTACAAACAACATCCATCAAACCAACAAGATTATGAAAAGGATCCTTCTACTGCTTATTCCCGCTATCGTGTTGTCGGTTACAAGTTGCGATGACGGAAAGGTTAACTTTTTTACCCTTGATGACGATATTGCCTTTGGGCAGCAGCTCGACTCCACCATCATGGCCGAACCAGCCACTTATCCTATCCTCGATGAGGATGAGTATCCCGAGGCATACGATCACATCAACAGAATAATGAACAACGTTCTACAATCCGATGATTTACGCTACGCCAATCGCTTTCCTTGGACCGTTAAAATAATCGATGAGGATATTCTTAACGCATTTGCTGCGCCTGGCGGATACATGTACTTCTACACCGGCCTAATTAAGTTCCTCGATAATGAGGCTCAGTTTGCGGGGGTTATGGCCCACGAGATTGCCCATGCCGACCGTAGGCACTCCACGGCTATGCTTACCAAACAGTACGGATTTAGCGTTTTAGCAAGCATTATCCTGGGCAATAACCCAACCATTCTAGAGGAAATAGCTGTTTCTCTGGCCCAAGGCCTTGGCTCGCTCAAGTATAGCCGCGACAACGAGTACGAAGCCGATGAGTATGCCGTGAAATATCTTTGCGATACCGAGTACCACCCTAGGGAGCTGGCAGGATTCTTCGAGAAGATGGAGGGCGCTCAACAGCCCCCCGAATTTTTGAGCACACACCCCTCGCCCGATAACAGGATTGAGGCCATTGAAGCAGCTTGGCAAGCACAGGGTGGTAAGCATGGAAAACTATTCGTTGAAGAATATGAAGCATTTAAGAATAGCCTGCCCCAATAATTTACCATTGGCTAGGTAAACAGATATTGTTCCACAAACAGAGAACTCCCGATTGATACCATCCGGTATCCTCGGGAGTTTTCTCCCGTTCGGCTGAGGCTCCAGCCTCAGTCGTATCTATCTCTTCGGGCTCGGTCTGGGTAATTTAGCTTAAACTTCAATTTTGGTAGGGCATCCCTTAATAAGGTGTTAATAATTTTAACGCTAGGCCACAAGCACGCAAAAGGTAGTTAGTTATTACCCAGCGCCCACTCCCCACCCCATTTTGAGCATTTACCGCAAGGTAAAGGCGAAAAATAACCTCTGTGTCCTTCGTGTCTTCTCAAGTATTGTCAGCGATCTATCTATTTACCAAGAGCCACTCCCAGCAGTAGGCAATACCCGCAACCAATCCAAAAACAACTCTGTGTTAAAGCATTAACGCTAAGCCCCAAGCAAGCAAAAGGAAATTAGCCATTAGTCAACGCCCCCGCCCCACAAAATAATTTTCAGTCTTTCTACCCTTCGGCAAGTGGTCAGTGAGCAGTTCGGCGGGTGGTCAGTGAGCAGTTCGACAGGCTCACTGACCACCCGTCGAACTGCTCAGTATACCACCTGTCGAACTGCTCAGGGCTTGCTTTCAGACTCTCCGATTTTTGACTTCTTTTAACCCCACACAATCAAATCAATAGTACTAAATATCCAAAAAAACGCTGTAATATCCTGCGGACCCTGTCTTCTGTCAGGCAGGGATGACAGGTTTTTCCTGCTTCCGTCTTCTGTCTTCTGACTTTCAGACTCTCAGACTTTCCTACTTCCTCACCCCTACCACAAAATCAGCCAACGGCTCAACCTCCTGCGAATCGGCAATAACAACGGTGTGACCCCCGCGTATTAACCTATCGAAAAGCTGGAAAAGCTTCTGGGTATTACCCCAATCGAGTCCACGGGTGGGCGAATCGAACAGGATAATGGCCTGCTCCCGCTTCAACCCTGCTACGCTTTCGGCCAGCATAAGCCTTCGGCGCTCACCGTGCGATAACGTTGATACCTCCTGCCCCAAAGCCAGATAACCCAACCCCACCAGCTGCAGCTGTTGTAAAATCTTTTTGCTTTTGAGAAATATAAAATCTGCTTCCAAAAATTCATTTACCGTAACCGCTAGCCACTCACTTATGCTCTTGCCGCCAACCCTATAAGCCAGCCACTTTTCGCTGTATCGATGGCCGTTGCACTCGGGGCAAACCTCCTTGACATCGGGCAAAAAATCGAGAGTGGTGGTTATGATTCCTAGCCCCTTACACTTGGGACATTGCGATTTCCTGCTGTTAAAACTAAAATCCGCCTCCGCAATACCTTCCGCAATGGCCTCAGGTGTAGATGCAAACACCTTTTTCAAATCGTTGAGCGCCCCTGTTCGTGTTGCTACTGCACTCTGGGTATTACCCTGTGGTAATTTGTTAGATATTCGAATTTGCTTAAACCTTTGCTGATGTTCACACTCAAGGGCAATAGCGTTTAGCAGCTGGGTTTTCCCGCTTCCTATTGGACCAGTAATTAGGTTTAGGCGCTGTGGGTATATTTCTGCTGATCTAATCTCTGGTATTGGTTCAACACCCGTCAGGCTCAACTTTTTCCGCTCAAATCTCTCTCCCTTGCATACTATTTTGGCTGTTACTGGCGATTTTAGCTTATCTATCTCTTTGGGCGTGAAATCAGCAATAACTCGTCCGCCATCCTTACCCGCACCAGGGCCCAGCTCGATAATCCTATCGGCTGCGTTAATAATCTCAGGCCGATGGTCGCTAACCAGAATGGTGTTGCCCCGTTGCTGCGCAAGTTTAAGCGTTTGCACTAGATGCTTACGCGCGCTCGAATCCATTCCCCAGGTTGGCTCATCGAGGATAATGCACATTCCGCTCTGTTGCGATGAAAGAACACCCCCCAGCTGAATCCACTTGAGCTCGCCGCTGGAGAGCCATGCCGCTGGTCTACCCAGAACCAAGTTACCTAGTCCCGCCCTCGACAAAAACTCTAACTTCTCGCGCAGCTGGGCCAGCAGAGCCTCCGAAACCTGTGCATAGGCATCATCCTTGGTTTGCTCCAGCAACCCATCGATAGTAAGTTCGAGAACTTGGCCAATACTCAGCCCATTGAAAGTGTACTTGAGCATCTCGGGGCGAAGCCTCTGGCCGTTGCACTCCGTGCAGGGTGTATCGATAAGCAGCTCCAACGCGCTCCTCCCCTTTGCCGATGGGAAATGGTTGCGATACTCCTCTTCAATCAATCTACACAACCCATCCCAACGCCCAACAAACGAGTGATTTCCTTCGCCTCCTTTGCGCTTAAACTGCCATTGCGCCTTGTACTGCTCGCTGCCAGTTCCCCAAAGGATCATCTCTCGCTCGTGTTCGCTTAGCTCTCTCCAAACCTTATCGGTATCTATCTTATGTTGCTGAACCATTGCCTGCAATAGCCAGCGGTACTTATTCCTCTCATCAACAAAAAAATGCACCGTTTTGTGTGATGATAAAGCACCATCGAGTAGTGGTCGGTTGGGATTGGCTATAACCCTATCGACACTACAACGCTTAGTATGCCCGGTCCCCTCGCAAACCTTGCATACCGAATGTTCGTTCACCAACGAGAAATCGGCAGCAGTAAGCTTTCTGCCATCGGGATTATTGGAAAAGCGAGCGTAGAGTAGCCTTAGCAAATCGTAGATTCCACTGGCCGAAGCCACAGTCGATTGCACATCGGGACGAGGAGTATCGGCATCAATGGCCACCGTGGGCAGCATGCTAACCACTTTGCCTACCTGTCCCGAGGTGTTAAGCCTCATCTGTAGTCGACGAAAACCCGAAAGGTTCTCGGTAAATAGCCTTTGCCCTTCGGCATGAAGGGTTTGCATAAGTAGCGATGTTTTGCCACTACCCGACTCCCCCGTAAAGGCAACCAGCTGCCCTGCATCGATATGCAAGTCGATGTGTTTAAGGTTGTTTGTATGAATATCTTGCAGATGAATTGCAGGCGATGCACTTTTAACCTCAGCATAATTGTATTCTTGCTTCTCACCAATTGCTTGCGTTGTGGGTGAAGCATACGATGTGAAAAACTTTCGTTTTGCTCCACAGAAAAGAACATTACCGCCACTCTTGCCACCCTCGGGGCCAATGTCCACAATCCAGTCGGCAGCCGAAATAAGCTGCGTGTCGTGCTCAACCACCACCACGGTATGCCCTTTGGAAGTGAATGCGTGCAGCGCATCAATAAGCTTTTTAATATCCATAGCATGCAGGCCTGTGGTTGGCTCATCGAGAATGTATAGGCATCGCCCCCTGGGCGATTGGTACAAGGCGCTGGCGAGCTTCACCCGCTGAGCTTCGCCCCCCGATAGCGTGGTTGACGACTGCCCTAGATGAAGATATCCCAAGCCTAACTTCTCCAGTGCTTGTAGGTAGGGCAACAGGCTTGGTGCGTTTGAAAAATGCTTTAATGCCTCGCTTACGCTAAGATCCAGCACCTCGGCAATGCTCAACCCCTCAACCCTTATCTCTAGCACCTCGGCTTTGTAGCGTGTACCACCACAAACAGAGCAGGGCTGCACCAAATCCTCAAAAATATGCATACCGGTTCTTACCACACCTGTACCCTGGCAGGCCTCGCACTGCCCTTGCTTGCTGTTAAATGAGAAATGGCTTGCTGTTAGGTTTGCCCTTTTGGCCTCGGGCGTTTGGGCAAACAGCTTACGGAGAACGTCGAGCAGGCCGGTATAGGTAGCAGCGTTGCTGCGCGAGGTGCGGCCAATGGGTTTCTGGTCAACATGTATTACCTGTTTAAAAGAATTTACGTGTAAAAGCCCGTGGTCAACCAAAGTGCTTTTGCCTGCACCCGAAACTCCTGTTACAACATTTAGCGCTCTTTGGGCAAAGCTGAACGTTTGGTTTACAATGTTGTGTTTGCTTTGGATATAAACATCAAATGTCTCAAAATCATCGGGCGTTTCTGCTGCTGATTTATCAAAATTTGCAAAGCCATTGGTTAGCATTGTTCTTGTGGGACTTCCCAAATCTTTATTGTCAATCATTGCGCTAACGGTACCGGAGTAAACCATCTTTCCGCCCATGGCCCCGGCTGCAGGTCCAAGCTCAATAAGATGCTGAGCCGAACGAATAACCTGCTCGTTATGTTCCACCACAACCACCGTGTTGCCCTGTTTTACTAATGAGTACATAGTGTCGATAAGGGTATGCGTATGGCGCTGATGCAAGCCAATGGATGGCTCGTCGAAAAGGTACAGCACGCCTGTTAGCCCGCTATGGTTGAGCTGTGCCAAGCGCATACGGCGCAGTTCGCCCTGCGACAGGGTTTCGCTAAGGCGATTGCAAGCAATATGGCCAACGCTAAGCCGACAAAGCATATCTAATCGGCTTATCAATGCTTGCAGCAGCTGCCCCTCGCCCTGCTGAGTGGACTTATGAGATTTTATAGCGTGGTATAAATCCAAAAGGGGGAGGGATTCGTAGTCGTGGAATGTGTGTCGGTTCCAAGTAATCCTCAGCGATTCTTGGTTTAGCCGCCTGCCCTTGCAAACTGGACATTCGCGTGCCGACATAAACCTAAGGATGTTATCATTCCTATCGCGCCGCAGAATATCCTCCATAACGGGAACAATTCCCTTGTAGTAACCCTCCTCCCTGGGCCGTGCGGTTATACCTGTCCACTTTAGTCTCGACTCGAGGGAGTGTTTGCCGTAAAGCACTTTCACCTTGTCCGACCCATTAAGGATTACGGCTCTCTGATCGTCACTCAAATCTTTCCAAGGGGTATCAACGCTAAACCCATAGTGTTGGCAAACCTTATTAAGCTCATCGATGGTTACCTGCGAGTAGATGGTATAGCCATTGGGTAGAGTAATAACCAGTGCCCCTTGCCTTAGCGATAAATTTGGATTGGCAATCAGCTTACCGATATCAATAAACTCCTCGATACCCAGTCCCTTACAATGTGGGCACCACCCCTTATCGGAATTGAACGAAAAGGCATTACGGTTTAGGGGCAGTCCCTGATCGTTGAACCGAGAGTACAGCTGGCGCAGCAAGGGCGATATCTCGCTAAAGGTACCAGCGGTGGATCGCCTATTGGCCTGCACCTGGGTTTGCCCAACGCTTACCACAGGAAGCATCCCCTCGATGCTAGCCACTTTAGCCGGACGGATTTTACCCAAACGTGAACGGGTATACGACGAGAAGGTTTCGAAATACATTCGCTGCCCCTCGCGGTTTAGAACATCGTACACCAGGCTACTCTTGCCGCTTCCGGAAACGCCAGTAATAACCGTTAGCTTGTTGTGCGGGATGCACACATCAAGCCCTTTGAGGTTGTTTTCGGCAGCACCCCGTATAATTATTTGCCCCATAAATACAATTTGTAAAGCAAATATAGGGAATTGTGGGTGGATTAAAGAATATACGAAACGTTGTGTGAGCAGTAGATTTCAACCATTAATTGATCGCAATGACATTTTAAACCAAAAGTCGTTTCTGCTGTTAATACTATGGTTTCTATACGATATTTGATTTAAATATCGAAAGAGCCATACGTCGGCTTGTAAAGTAATTCGGTTGAAGCCGATATTAAGTTTTATAAATTAATATTAATGGATATGAAAACATTTGTAAAAAAATGGTTCGACACGGGTATATACCCCAATAGCATTTCAGCTTCGCTGTTACTCCTTAGGGTAATAGTTGGAATACTTATGCTCACCCATGGTTATGGCAAGCTACTCATGCTTTTTGGTGATGGCCCAATTCAGTTTGCCGACCCAATTGGAATTGGAGTAACGGCATCGTTGGTGCTAGCCGTTTTGGCTGAATTTGTGGGATCTATTTTCCTGATTTTTGGCTTTGCGACGCGCTTTGCGGCCATTCCGCTGCTATTTACTATGCTTGTAGCTGCCCTTATTGTGCATGCAAACGATGCCTTTGCATTTAAAGAGTTGCCCTTGCTTTACGCCACAATTTACCTTGTGATTACCATCACAGGTGCAGGCAAATACTCGGTGGATAGCCTTATCTCGAAAAAGTTGTAACATTAGTTGTAAATGTTGAGTCTTGCAAGTTGGCGCTGTTACATGAACTATTTGAACATTGCCTTGCAAAGCACTCACCAATTATAACCCCATCTAAAGAGCAGCTAAAAACACCGATTGGCAGCTTCTCGGTATAAGTGAAATCGGGCTTGTCGGCTCCGCTAAAGAGACGCTTTAGGGTTATGACATCTCAATAAGAAAAGGGTGTCTCGCTTTTGCGGAACAGGCTCTGCTCGAAAAGAACGACTGAGGCAGGAGCCTCTGCCTAAAGAAGTTTTGATGTTAGTGTCATGTTTTAAAGAAATATTTTTTTAACCAGTACCTGTAAAATGGGTCAAGAAAAGTAACGGTGCCGTTCTGTATATCAATAATTTCCTTATTTACCAATGCTTTCTTAACCTTTAAAACATTGGCAGATGTTCCGAGGCGGTACTCCTGTATGGTTGCTTTTGAGCTGAGCTGCTCCACATTATGGATAACTGCTTTAAGCAGATTTATTTGGCTATTGTTTAACCCATCGGTAATGGATTGGAATGGCATGCTGAGCTGGAGAATCAGATCCTCAAAGGCCTCGGTTACGTTATCGTTTATACATTCAACCTCTGTACGCAACCACGTCTGTTGTGCCAGTTGCTGTACATAGTATGAGTGGCGGTCGGCTAGATCAACAATTAGCTTAGCGGAGTCGTTGTCAATTTTTTTGCCAGTATCGTTAAACCTGCTCACAATAAATTTAATCCAGTCGTCGGTCGATATCTTATCAAGGAAAACTATATCACCAAACTTGTAGAATGGCATTGAGGGAGAGGTAAATACATCCATTAGCATATGGCGTTTACTACCATAAAGACAGTACGATACATTTTGATGCTTTTGCCAGTGAGCACGGAGAATTTTTTGAAAAGCTTCGGGATTTTCGAATTCTGAAATATTCTGAAACTCATCAATACAGATGATGTAGTTTGTTTTTGATTTAATGGCTAAACGTTCTGCTAGCTCTATAATATCGGTGGGTTGCTTTTTAACCTCGCTCCAATCCAATCCGAGCTGCAAATTGCTTTCAGGCGTTGGGTTTACAGTAATGGTGGGTATGAATCTACCAAGTAGCTGTTTTGCTGAATCAACAATGCTTTCAAATTTTGTTGATGAAACCTTTAAGATTTCAGTTGCAAAATACTCGTAGAACTGCTCCTCGGTTCTTACGTTATTCAGATCAATAAAGCAGAATCGCAATTTCTTGTTTTTATCCAAGGCTATCTTCGAGGCTTTTGTTACCAGCGATGATTTCCCCCACCTGCGGGGAGAGATAAGGATGGTATGGGTTAGAGAGGTAAAGTTCTGAACCAAGCAAATCGTTTCCTTTTCCCTATCGGTAAAATCCCTATCTAAAGCGATTTTCCCAAATGTAAATGGCGTTTTCATCCAGCATATTTTCAACAATAATAGCAAATTTTCATCACATTACCAAATGGTAAGTTACCAAATGGTAAGTCGTCAAGGTGGACAATTGCTTTGGTCTAGGCAGTTCTTTAAAGTTCTTGTTCCTATTCATTAACTGCATTTAAACGGGGATTCTTGTTTCCAAATGTTTTAACAACCTCCATTGGGGAGCCAAAATCGGTGGATGGCTTTCCTTAAGCCTTCGTAACCACGCGTGAGGATACTCGCGGTAGCAAAGGTGGCGAGGCAATAACTTGGTTGGTTTGTAGAATGTTTGTATCAAAATAAAAAAGCACTTACGAAATGTTCGTAAGTGCTTGATTTTTAAGTGGGCCCAGCTGGGCTTGAACCAGCGACCCCCTGATTATGAGTCAGGTGCTCTAACCAGCTGAGCTATGGGCCCTTATCGGGAAATTAATATTTCTTAGAACTACTTTATTTTTTAACCTCTGATTATGAGTCAGGTGTTCTAATCCTGCCTGCTGGCAGGCAGCTGAGCCTGCTTGTTGCGAGGCAACCGAGCAGACAGGCTATGGGCCCCGACAAAAACCTTAAATGGTTTTTTTATTGGATTGCAAAAGTACATATTTGTATCCGAATTTTGCAACCCTAACATTACTTTTTTTATGTCGAAACCCATTTTTGCCCCATTTGCCAACCAAAACATCAAGAATATCATCTTCGACCTGGGTGGCGTTATCCTTAATATTGATTACCACCTAACCATCGATGCCTATAAAAACCTGGGGATTAAAGATTTTGAATCGATGTTCACCCA
>Ga0334895_1003129_pt1 | contig 13096 bp, 13 predicted proteins | sample GraSluR3_MG_7_FD_207229 | JGI IMG/M metagenome (GOLD analysis project Ga0334895, IMG submission 207229) | Sludge microbial communities from methane-producing bioreactor in Wageningen University, Netherlands - Granular Sludge_31_05-R3 | ecosystem: Engineered > Bioreactor > Anaerobic >... | reverse complement strand
TGGTTTCTCATACTCTTCGATCGATGCACACGAAACAGTTGTCAGTAGGACAATTATCGTGAGAATGAAAAACGTTGGTGGAGACCACCGAAATCGCCTATCACGACTCTGGTGTGTCTGTGAGCAGTTCAAGGTCCTGTCCCTCCTCCTCAACAATATCAATATACAGATCATCCTCTAATTCGGTAACACCGATGATGGTAAACCCGAGTTCATGATCGTGGTAGATCTTATGGATTGCGGCATCGTTGATCCGCTCTCCAGGGATAATCAAGGGGAATCCTGGGGGATAGATGCAGACCATGCTTGCAGAGATCGCATGCTCTGCCTCTGAGAGTGGGAGCTGTCTCTTCGGTGCGTAGAATGCATCTCTCGGAGTCAATTCGAAGATGGGGAGCTCTCGTATGTCCACAAAATCATCTTCCTCCTCGACTTCGGCGAACCCGTCGAGTACCAACTGTTCAATGGTCTTTGCAAAGTAGATGAGATTCTCTCTGGTCTGATCGAGGTCGATGGCATCTGCCATGGTCAACGTGAGCAACAGGTGTTTCTCGCCAGCAAGTTCGATCTCAATGCCATGGGAGTCGGCAAGGATATCCTTTATCCTGATCAGATTGATCTCTTCTCGTTCGGCACTCCGGAAAATGATCTTGCATGGATCGAAGCTGGAAAACCCTCCTGCAGAGAGAATTCCTTCCGGGGGTTCGACTACAATGAACTCACTCGAGTTCAGCTGTCCTCGAATTGCTTCCAACATTTGAAGCAGGTCTGCATAGCGCTGTTCCCCATACTCCTTGGCCTCAGAGAGTGCGGCATCGATACTCATGAGCAGTAGCGCACTAGGAGACGTGCTCTGCAACATTGAGAGCATAAGGTCTATCCGCTCATCGATAGCTTCCGACGTTCCTGCAGAATGGAGGAGCGCACTCTGATAGAGCCCGCCTACGGTCTTGTGCATGGATTGTACAGAGTAGTCAGCCCCAGCTCGGAGTGCCGGTGAGGGGAATTCGGAATAGAACGAGAAGTGGGTACCATGTGCTTCGTCAACGAACAATGGCGCGTTGTGCTCATGGCAGATATCGGCGATTGCTGCGATGTCGAGGTTGATACCGTAGTAGTTCGGAGAGGTGACCATGACGAGTTTAATATCGTGGAGGGTGAGCAGCTCTTCGATCTTCTGCATGTAGACAGAACCGTACGCGTATTCGGGAAGGTTGGGGACAGGCTCGAGATAGATTGGGATTGCACCCGAGAAGACCAGTCCCATGAGTACAGCTTTGTGACACTCCCTATGGACAAGGATCTTCTCACCCGGTTTTACGAGCGCACCGAGGATGGCGTGGATGCCCACCGATGAGCCATTGACCAGAAACCAAGTTCGCTGCGCCCCCATGATGGATGCAGCTCGCTTTTGTGCATGGAGCAGGTTCTTCTTCGGAAATGCCAGCACATCGCTTCCCGATACTTCGGTGAGGTCGTATGCAAAGACTTGATCTCCCCAGATCTTTCTTAGGAAGGCCGGGGCTCCTTTTCCTTGTTTGTGACCCGGCATGCAATAGAAAGTTCTCGAGTCTCTCACGTACTCGCGGATTTCAGAGGCAAATGGGTTGTTCGTTTGTTGCTCTTCGTGCATGGAGCGACCTCCTTATCCCTGAAGGGGAGGGGTTTACTACATGACCGGACTGTCCTCCATACGAGAAATCCCGGGTTTCATCATGTGCCGCCCCACTTTGCCCCATTACACGATAATTTACAAGTTTCACGAGGCTGAAAAGTGTGAAGTTATGATAATTCTCGATTCATGTTCGCATCGGTTGAATCAGTTTGACAGTGTCGAGCACTTTTTCTATAGTGTTGAACATCTAACTAGAGAGAGAACCTTCTATGATGATTCCCAGTATCGCAGTCGTTGTTGGTGTTTTGGTCCTCGTATGGAGTGCTAATCGCTTTGTTGATGGTGCTTCTGCATTGGCATACCACTTTGGTATGTCTCCATTGCTCATAGGCATGGTCGTCGTCGGCTTTGGTACCTCGTCCCCTGAACTCGTCGTCTCAGTACAGGCTGCAATCGATGGGGTACCGGCTATCGCATTGGGAAACGCGTACGGTTCGAATATTGCGAACATCGCACTGATTCTCGGTATCACATCCATCATCATGCCCATCACGGTGCGTTCCAAGATTCTGAAAATGGAGTTGCCTCTTCTTGCCGTCGTTACCGGTGTCTCAGCATATATTGTATCGGATGGATACGTCTCGCGCCTGGAGTCGGTCCTGCTGCTCATGCTTTTTTCGGTACTCATGGGTTGGAGCCTGTATCGAGGTCGCATGAAGACCCCCGACACACTCGGTGATGAGGTCGCTCAGGAGCTCAAAGCTACGAATCGGTCCTTGAAACAGGCTGTTTCTGCTGTGATCGTCGGTCTTGTTCTCCTGGTGCTGAGTTCCCGTTCATTGGTATGGGGTGCAGTGGAGATAGCTCAGTTGTTGGGAATGAGCGATCTCGTGATCGGACTCACCATAGTTGCAATCGGTACGTCGCTACCTGAGTTGGCTTCCGCTGTCGCTGCAACGAAGCGGGGAGAGCACGATTTGGCACTCGGCAATGTGCTGGGTTCGAATCTATTCAACACGCTTGCTGTCGTCGGTCTTTCCGGTGTGATCCATCCGATCCGTGTCGAGTCACAGATATTCACCCGGGACATGATGGTCATGAGTGCACTGACGGTATCTCTGTTCATTATTGGGTATCGATTCCCTCGAGGAAAGGGGCGTATCAATCGGTTCGAAGGTGTGTTCCTCGTTCTCTGTTATGTCGGGTATACGGCTCTGTTGTTTTTGGGCTAGAAATCATGTGCGACCTCCGTGGAGGCCGCACATGTGTGGGTTCAAAGAGATCTCATGGACCTACATGGCCATAAAGAGATCGATGTCGTCCTGTACATCACCGATTCCGGCTATACCGAACTGCTCGACTAGCACGTTCGCGACATTCGGAGAGAGGAATCCCGGAAGTGTCGGCCCGAGATGGATGTTCTTCACGCCGAGGTAGAGGAGTGCGAGCAGTACGATGACTGCCTTCTGCTCGTACCAGGCAATGTTGTAGGCGATGGGAAGCTTGTTCACATCGTCGAGGCCGAAGACCTCCTTGAGTTTCAATGCAATGAGAGCAAGTGAGTAGGAGTCGTTGCACTGTCCAGCATCGAGTACGCGAGGGATTCCCCCGATATCACCGAGATTCAGCTTGTTGTAACGGAATTTTGCGCAGCCTGCTGTTAAGATGACGGTGTCCTTTGGCAGATTCTCGGCAAACTTCGTATAATAGTCACGGGATTTCATGCGTCCATCGCATCCTGCCATCACGAAGAACTTCTTGATTGCACCAGACTTCACTGCATCGACGACCTTGTCGGCAAGAGCGAACACCTGCTCATGAGCGAATCCACCAACAATGGTACCCTTTTCGATTTCAACGGGGGATGAGAGCTTCTTCGCATGCTCAATGATTCGGGAAAAATCCTTCTTTCCCTGAGCGTCGGCAACGATATGCTCACATGCGGGGAATCCTGCGGCGCCAGTTGTGTAGATTCTGCTGCGAATCTCTTCAGATTTCGGCGGGACGATACAGTTCGTGGTGAAGAGAATCGGTCCCTTGAAGGAATCGAACTCGGTGGTCTGCATCCACCATGAGTTACCGTAGTTGCCAACGAAGTGGTCGTACTTCTTGAATGCAGGGTAGTAGTTGGCGGGGAGCATTTCTCCGTGGGTGTATACATCGACACCGGTACCCTTGGTCTGTTCGAGCAGCATCTCCATATCGACCAGGTCGTGTCCGCTGATCAGAATCGCCGGGTTGTTTCTCACCCCGATATTCACTTCGGTGATCTCCGGGTTTCCATATCTTGTGGTGTTTGCGGTATCAAGAAGAGCCATGGCCTTTACACCGTATTCTCCGGTTTTCAGGGTAAGAGCGACCAGCTCATCAGCTCCGAGCGAATCATCGAGCAACGCAGCGAGTGCTTCATACATGAACGAGAATAGTTCGACATCCTCGTTACCGATATTCATGGCATGCTCGCCATAGGCTGCCATTCCCTTCAGGCCGTAGGTGATCAGCTCTCTAAGCGAGCGAACATCTTCGTTATCCGTTGCCAGAACGCCGACTTCGGAGCTCTCACTCTTCTGTACGATTGCTTCGTGATCTGAGACGGTGAAGGTTGCAGCATCATGCAAACCCTCAGTCGAGGTGCCCTTCGCAAGATCATCTCTCAGCTGCACCATCTTGACGATCTGTGCTTCGATGGCAGCATCGTCGAAGTTTGCGTTTGTGATGGTCATGAACAAACTGGTAAGCAGATTGTGATTCAGCTCGGGCAGCTCGGCGACATTCAGTTCGTTTTTCTGTACGATCTGGGAGACTCCCTTCAATACATAGATGAGAAGATCTTGAAGATTAGAGACTTCCGCATTCTTACCACAGACACCTTTCACGGTGCACCCGGTATTCCTAGCTGTCTCCTGACACTGGTAACAAAACATGCTCATAATAACTCCTTGGTATGCATATTTGATATCTGTCACTATACCATAAATGGTATTAGTTTACACTCTCTTGTACACGAATTTCATCGTGCGTACAAGCCATATTCTGGGTGATTTCACCTTTGTGACTCGGGGTACCGACCTTTACCTGGTATGAGGTTGCGCACTCCGCCCACCGGATAAGGGACATCCCCCGGTCTTCTCGGGATCACATGTATATGGCAATGAAACACTGTCTGGCCAGCTGTGGTTCCCACGTTCACCCCGAGGTTGAACCCCTCGATGGTAGGGTCGAGCATCAGCAGATGATCTTTCACCATTTTCACTAAGTCGCTACATGCGAGCAGTTCGCTCTCTTCGAGATCGAAGAAGTCGGGAGCGTGCCTTCTGGGGATGACCAAGGTATGCATCGGAACGACAGGAGATGAGTCCCATATTGCGTATGCAAGGTCATTGTTCAATAGAATTTGGTCGTCTGGTATGATACAGAATGCACAGGTGCTTTGACAGCCGTTCATGTAGGCAGTATATATTCCAGACGGGCCTCTGGCAACAGATGGATAATTCCTCTCCAAATTCTTAGCCAAACGAACTTCTCTGGTTACTAACTGTCTGGTACTGTGATACCATACTGGCATCTGTCATGTATGAGAGGGGGACTATGAGGTACTGTTGGACTACGTTGCAAGTGAGAGATCTCGAGGAATCGATCGTATTCTATCAAGAGATCGTGGGACTGCCTGTGAAACGCCGTTTCTCAGCCGGTCCTTCGGGGGAGATTGCATTTCTTGGCGAGGGTGAAACGCAGATTGAACTGATTGAGTCTTCTGGTACTCCACTGGAACCCGGGAATGCCGTGACGCTTGGATTCGCCACAGATTCTCTCGATCGAACCTTGGCTTTCATAGCTGATAGAGGCATAGAGATAGAGAGTGGACCATTTCAGCCGAACGACCATATCAGGTTCTTCTATATACTGGATCCGAATGGTGTCCGTATTCAGTTTTCCGAATCACTATAGGAGAGGGAAACGAGGAGTCTATTGATCACGAATTCCGATCCCGCACACATTGCGCTCGCTCAAAGAATCTTCGATCGGCAGTTTGCCGAAGATCCGGAGCTGAATCGAGAGATGGATGATCGGAGAAAGCAGCTCATGTTTCAGGACATACTGTACAATTTCAGCTTCCTGAGCACTGCGGTGAAACTGGAGGATGAGAAGATATTCTCATCGTACGTACTGTGGTTGTATGAACTGCTGTGCAATCTTATGAAGGATCTGGACAGAGATCGAATCAAGGATCAGATGATCTCTCATTATACCATTTTGAAGAATTCAACCGCAGAGTTTGTTCTCCGGCGATCAGCGGGCTTGTGCAGATCGAACGATAGAAGCTGCCATACAGGTTACCGAACAGGCGGTGGGCAACTATCCAATATCCGATGCCTTCCTCTCAGGTAAGCATCTCGAGTTTAGAAAAAAGTATCTCAGCGCGCTCATGAGAAGTGAGACTGCGAAAGCAATTGGGGTGATCAAGCAGGCAGAGCAGGAGGGGATTCCGCTGGAAGAGATCTTCGAGGAGATCATCATGCCGGCAATGCACGAAGTTGGAGAGCTGTGGCACAAAAATCTAATCACGGTCGACAAGGAACACTATTGCACCTCGACAACTCAGATGGTGCTCTCCCAATTCTATCCAACCATATTCAGTACACCTAAGCGAAATCGAACCGTTGTGACCTGCTGTGTGGGAAGTGAGCTGCACGAGATGGGCGGTCGCATGGTATCGGATCTCTTCGAGTACCATGGTTGGGACAGTATCTATCTCGGTGCAGCGGTACCCGTCCCTTCGCTCATTCACGCTATCCAGGAATACAAGCCGCACCTTGTCGCGCTATCGGTGACCATGCCGCAATATCTCGGAGTCTGTAGAGATGCCGTCTTCGCGATTCATGACGCTTTCCCTTCGATACGTATCGCTGTCGGTGGAAGAGCATTCTCCACCAGCAATGAGATCTACAAACGATGGCCTGTGCAGTATGCAGCTCTGGCTTCAGAGCTTATCGACTGGGCCGAGGACGTGGTACCTGTATTGTGAGCATATCTTTTTTCGTGAGAACGGATCTGCATGGACTCGTGAACGAGGCGTACTGGAGTAGTCCCGTATCGTTCGCCATTCCGTTCGTGACCAATCTTCATGATATGTTCAGTGGGCAGGAGAGTGAAGATTTCTCCATGTCGTTCTCCACTGTTGTGGAAGAGCAGAACAAAGTTCTCTGTCGCCATGTAGGCACCAAAGGAGTCGAAACCCACCTCTGTCTCTTTCTGGTCAGGGTCGAGCATCTGGTATGGGTTCTCGCGGTCGACTATCTGGATACTGTCGACTTGGAGATACGAAAACGAATCGGTCAAACGTTCAGCGATCTGGTAAAGCACTTCGCCCTGCTTCATACAAAGAAGGATGTACAGGATTCACAATCCATATACAATCATTTCGAACAGATTCAGCGGCTCAACAACGAGTTGGTGAATACACATCGTAGACTCCAGCGGGCAAATCGCCAACTCGAGGTTCTCAATGAGGAGTTAAACAATCGCCTAGTCAAGGATCCGCTGACTGGTCTTGTCAGTAGATATCAGTACCGATCCGAGATGCTGCGGGTGATCGCACTCCAACCGAGAGAGATGGGAGTCTTCGTGTTTGTCGATATCGATGGGTTCAAAGATGTGAACGACACCTACGGGCACGCTGTGGGTGATGAGTTCCTCGTAGCATTCTCAGATCGACTGAGGAAACTCGACTTTGGCCTTCCCACAATTCTCATGCGGATAGCGGGAGATGAGTTCGGGATCTATATCCATGGTGTCGTGCAACCGGATGGTCATTTCCTGACGCTGTTCTGGAAACAGTTCTCCCAGTTGGTTCTTTCACCGAACATTCGCACCTCCGCTGGCGAGCTGCCGGTCTCCAGCAGTGCCGGTCTCGCTGTGTTCAATCGGGATTCGGATAATATCTATGAGTTGATCGACTACGCCGATTGGGCTATGTATCAGGCGAAGAGGAGTGGGAAGAATCGATGTGTCCTGTTCGACAAGCAGGTGTTTGTCTCTCGAAGCTCCGATCATGTTCCATCTGGAACATAGTGTTGCGATTCATTACAGAGTGTAGTTAAAAACAATCAAATATCGAAAACAACTTGACAGCTGTCAGAATTACACTTTAAGCTGATTTACAATACTCTACATGAAGGAGAAAATATCATGTGTAAAAAACTGCTTGCCCTTGCTCTAGGGTTCATGCTGGTTACCGGAATGCTCTTTGCAGCTGGTGCTCAGGAAGCCTCTGGATCCCAGTACAAGATCGGTATTATGACCGGAACCGTTTCCCAGGGAGAGGAAGAGTTCCGTGCTGCCGAGAACATGAAGGCCATCTACGGTGACAAGATCGTTATCACCACCTATCCTGACCGCTTCATGCAGGAGCAGGAGACAACCATCAGTAACATGATGGCTATGGCATCTGACCCACAGGTCAAGGCTATCGTCATGGTACAGGCTGTTCCTGGTGCTGCAGCAGCTGTCGACAGAGTTCGCGAAATTCGCCCTGACATGCTCTTCGTTCTTGGTGTCCCCGGTGAAGATCCCGACATGATCGCTTCCAAGGGCGATGTCATTCTTCAGACCAACGACCTCGCTCGTGGTCCGCAGATTGCTCAGCACGCCAAAGATCTTGGTGCTACAACGCTTGTTCACTACTCCTTCCCTCGTCATATGTCCTACGAGATGCTCGCAGCTCGTCGTGACCTGATGAAGGCAGAAGCCGAGAAGATCGGTTTGCGGTTCGTCGAAGAGGATGCTCCAGATCCAACTGGTGATGCCGGAACTCCCGGAACTCAGCAGTTCATCATGGAAGATGTTCCACGAAAGATCGCTCAGTATGGAACAGAGACTGCTGTCTTTGGTACCAACTGTGCAATGATGGAGCCCATGATTCGCCAGACCGTATCCAATGGCGGTATTTTCCCCGTGCAGTGCTGCCCGTCTCCCTACCATGCTCTTCCTGGAGCTCTCGGCATCGAGATTCCTGAAGACAAGAAGGGTGACCTCGTGTGGATTCGCGGAGCTATCGGCGATAAGGTCGCAGACGCTGGCATGGCTGGCAGAGTGGCAACCTGGCCGGTTCCTGTGAACATGATGTACGTTGAAGCTGGCGTCAAGTATGCTATCGAGTACCTCGAAGGCCGCACCAACGGTCGTGTCGACAAGGATGTACTCGTCGGACTCATGGAAGATGTAGCCGGCGGTAAGGTCGAACTCACCAACTACAAGGATTACGACCACTACTTCCTCTATCTCTCAGAACATCTTGTATTCTAGTTACATGGTTCAGCAACCAGTGGACCGGTGGAAACACCGGTCCGCTTGGTGAATAGGACCATGACGAGCAGAAATCAACATCACGAGGTGCAATTTTGTCAAATGAAGCATTTGTGCTGGACATGCAGGATATCGGAAAGGAATATTTCGGTAACCGAGTGCTCAGTGCCATTAATCTCCAGCTGAAACCGGGAGAAATTCACGGAATAGTAGGCGAAAACGGGGCCGGGAAATCCACTCTCATGAATATTCTCTTCGGTATGTCGGTGATTCATTCCACCGGAGGATACGAAGGGAAGATTCGCGTAAGTGGCAAGGAGGCCCAGATCAAGTCTCCACTAGATGCCATGAATCTCGGAATTGGTATGGTGCATCAGGAGTTCATGCTGATTCCCGGATACACGATCACAGAGAATATCAAGCTGAATCGTGAGATCACCAAGCCGAACCTAGCCAGTCGAATTGTCGGTAAACGGTACGATACACTGGATGTCGTCGCAATGAGACGTGATGCTAGAAAGGCTTTGGACAAACTGGATATGTCTATCGACGAGTGGGCTACCATTGCAGGGCTTCCCGTCGGGTATATGCAGTTTGTCGAGATAGCCCGGGAATTGGACAAGACGAATCTGAAGGTTCTTGTCTTCGATGAACCAACTGCGGTTCTCACCGAGAGCGAAGCCGACAACTTGCTCGATGCCATGCGTGTAATAAGCAACCATGGTATTGCCATACTATTCATTACCCACCGACTGCACGAGATCATGACTGTGTGTGAGAACATCACGGTGCTCAGAGATGGTAAGATGGTCGCCCAAAGAAAGAAGGATGAGACCAATATTTACGAGCTGGCGGAACTCATGGTCGGGAGCAGAGTAGGTGAGGTCATGCGGAAACCACGGGAAGATGTCACCGATGAGAAACCAATTCTCACTATCCGAAATCTTTCGGTAGAGATGCCCGGAGAAGAGGTTTCGAATGTATCACTCGATATTCATAAAGGTGAGATAATCGGTATCGGTGGTCTTGCTGGTCAGGGAAAGATTGGTGTGGCCAACGGTATCATGGGCCTGTTCCCTGCTGAAGGAGAGGTGGTATTCGATGGGAAACAGATCGAACTGAACAATCCGACCAATGCCATGATGAACTCTCTCGCCTTCGTCTCCGAAGATAGACGTGGTGTCGGCCTGCTGCTGGATTCATCGATTGAAAACAATATTGCTTTCACTGCGATCCAGAGGCAAGGAAAGTATCTGAAGAAGTTCGGCCCGTTCACCCAATTGGACAAGGCTGCAGTTCGCCAGACAGCCGATCGGATGATCAAGGAACTCGATATTCGGTGTACTGGTCCGACTCAGATCACCCGACGACTGTCGGGTGGGAATCAGCAGAAAGTGTGTATCGCTCGAGCCTTGATGCTTGAGCCGAAGCTGTTGTTTGTCTCCGAACCGACTCGAGGTATCGATGTCGGAGCCAAGAAACTGGTGTTGCAGACGCTGGTCGAGTTAAGTGAAAAATATGGTCTGACGGTCGTGATGACATCGAGCGAGTTGGCTGAGTTGCGATCCGTTTGTGACAGAATCGCCATTGTGACGGAGGGGAAGATCGCCGGTATCCTCAAGCCGACCGATACCGATGTCGACTTTGGCCTTATGATGGCAGGAGAGAAGCATGATAACGCCTGATGTACGTAGATTCGGAGCAGTGAAGGATACGTTGAAGTCCTTCGGGCTTCCGAGAATAATTATTGTTGTGTTCCTAGTATTGTTGTGGGCGATCTCCATGTTCTTGGAGATCCCCTTCCCGCAGCTGTTGTCCGATACGCTGGTTAGATGGGGCATGAACGGTGTGTTGGTTCTTGCTATGATGCCCTCCATTCTAGCGGGAACCGGTCTCTACTTCGGGTTGCCGATAGGAATCATCTGTGGATTACTCGGTGGAGTCATCGCTATCGAACTCAATTTAGTGGGGATCACCGCATTTTTCGCAGCGATTGCCTTTTCCATTCCTTTTGCATTTGTCCTTGGCTGGGTCTATGGATTCATGCTCAACAGGATAAAAGGTTCGGAGATGACCGTTGCTACCTATGTAGGATTCTCCATTGTATCTCTGATGTGTATCTTCTGGTCCATGGCACCATTCAAGAGTCCTGCCATGGCATGGCCGATCGGGAGAGGGTTGAGGGTGACCATCAGTCTCGCTGATCGATACGAGAAAGTTTTGAATAATTTCCTCTCATTTAACATCTTTGGTATCATGATACCGACAGGATTGATTCTGTTCCTCCTCTTGATGTGCCTCATAGTCGTGCTGTTCTTCAATACGAAAACAGGCATTGCTCTCAAGGCAGGTGGAGAGAATCCTCGATTCGCCCAGTCTTCGGGAATCAATGTCGATACCATGAGGATCGTAGGAACCATTTTCTCTACAGTACTCGGAGCAATCGGTATCTTGGTGTACTCCCAAAGTTTTGGTTTCATTCAGCTCTACACGGCACCCCTATTCATGGGCTTCCTTGCGGCAGCTGCCATACTCATAGGTGGCGCATCCATTAAGAAGGCGACGATTCTCCATGTGCTGCTCGGAACATTCCTATTCCAGGGACTATTGGTAGTAGCTCTTCCTGTTGCCAACAAGGTTGCGACCTTGGGCAGTCTGGCTGAGATTTCTCGAATTATTGTGAGTAATGGAGTCATTCTCTATGCGCTCGCTCAACACAGCGGAGACTAAGATATGAAACAGACAGATATTCAGACAATGGATCCGATTCCTTCTCCCGCACATGAGAAGCGCATTACGCCGGATAAAGTCAAACGGTTTTTAATAAATAATCTGGTTACCATTCTCTTCGTGATTCTCTGTGCGGTAGGATTGCGCCTCTCTGGTCTTTCGATGGCCTTCTACCTAAATGATATCGTAAGCAGATTTGCGAGAAATTCATTTCTCGTACTTGCGCTCATCATTCCGGTCATGGCCGGTATGGGACTGAACTTCGCTATCGTTCTAGGAGCCATGGCTGGTCAGGGAGCCATCATTTTCGTAACCCACTGGGGAATCGCGGGGATGAATGGTATTCTCTTGAGCGTACTCATCTGTACGCCTATTGCGATCCTACTCGGTTGGATGACAGGAAGATTGCTCAATCGCGCACGAGGCAAGGAGATGATCACCAGCTTGATTCTCGGGTTCTTTGCAAATGGTGTGTATCAGCTCATATTCCTCATCATGGTGGGTTCTCCGCTGATACCTATGAAGAATGAGGTATTGGTGCTCAGCAGCGGCGTAGGCCTTCGTAGTACGATCGACCTCTCCGGTGGGCTTCGCTATGCGATTGACGATGTTATCAGGACACCGTTTCCCCAGTTCGTCATGTATCTTTCGCTCATAGGTGCTCTCTATCTGGTTTCTGTCATAATTCGGATGCGGAGTGGAAAGGTGATGGTGCAGCAGTACAGCAAGAAGAGACTCATCACTCTGTTTCTCCTGTTGCTCGCTGCCATGATTTGGGGTCTCGTTACCAGTCTCTCGGTCTCCATGATAAACAGTGTACGAGTTCCTGCCTTTACCATGATCATCATCGCAGTCCTGTGTCTGTTCAATATCTTCATAGTGAAGACGAAGCTCGGACAGGATTTCAGGACAGTAGGACAGGATCAGCATATTGCCGAAGTATCAGGTATCAATGTCTCGCGAACCAGAGTATTGGCGATTGTCATGTCGACACTGCTTGCTGCTTGGGGGCAGATCATCTTCCTTCAGAACCTTGGTGCCTTCAGTACCTATGGTAGCCATGAGCAGGTTGGTATGTTTGCCTCAGCGGCTATTTTGATCGGAGGGGCTTCGGTCTCCAAGGCTACGGTTGGTCATGCCATTCTCGGAACCATACTGTTCCACACGCTGTTCATAGTCTCTCCGTTGGCAGGAAGAAATCTATTTGGCGATGCACAGCTTGGAGAGTATTTCCGTTCCTTCGTTGCCTATGGTGTCATTGGTGTGGCGCTCGGATTGCATGCTTGGAAGAAGCTCATGCAGGCAAAGAATCAGAAGAAGGTATGATCTAGCTATCCGGCTCTGTACGTTCACTTGGGGCTGTGGTATGGATTCGTTTCCACCACAGCCTTTTTCGTTGTAGACAGGATTTTTTCCATCCTTTACAGTGGTTCTACACTCAATCTC
>Ga0334895_1003126_pt1 | contig 13117 bp, 9 predicted proteins | sample GraSluR3_MG_7_FD_207229 | JGI IMG/M metagenome (GOLD analysis project Ga0334895, IMG submission 207229) | Sludge microbial communities from methane-producing bioreactor in Wageningen University, Netherlands - Granular Sludge_31_05-R3 | ecosystem: Engineered > Bioreactor > Anaerobic > Unclassified... | reverse complement strand
AGTGAAATCCAGATCATATACTAGAATTTGATACCTGAATTTCAACTAAAACTTAGAAACCAATCCACACAACTGAAAGTGTGGCATCTCATAAAAATGTGTATAGGATTATGAACATGATGTTAAATTAATCGGGTGATGGAAATGAGTTTAGATTCGAGCAACTTTTTAAGAAAAATTGAGGAAATGCAGAGGGAACTGGAGTACATGAAAAGAGATTTAATGCACCTGGAAGAGAAAATTACCAGGAAACCTTCGCTTTTTGGTAGTGTCAGTGGGGAGGATATCACCGATGAAATGATTGAAAAAGCCCAGAGAGAATTATTCCGCGAAGCGGAGGATGTCTGATGATTCATACCATGTACACTCACGTCCTCATATGGTATTTTATCGGAAGTAAACGTTTAAAAAAGGATATTAAGGAGAAAATAGATGATGTTAGAAACAAGGGTGGTCGTCTACTTGTTCCCACCATAGTTCTTGCCGAAGCTTTGGCCATCGCTTGAAAAGGGTAAAGTTAGATTTGATTTTAAAAAAATGTATGAACTCATAAAAAAGGAAAGAGAATTTGAAATAGTCAGTTTTACTCCAGAAATTCTTGAAGAAACGATAACTACCCAGATACCAGAAAATACACGACAGGATTATAGTTGCAACTTCCAAATTTTACAGATCTGGAATTCTAACCAAAGATAAAATAATTTTAAAGTCCGGAGAAGTTAAAAAGGTTTAAATATCATCTTTTTAAACAAAACTTCCTCATAACAGACTTAATTAACTTGAATCTGTATTTTTGTATCGATTTTAAACTCATAATATCCTATTTCTAAACTAAAGTAACATTAGGAAAAACCTAAACAAATTTAAGTTATCATTTTGATAATATAAATAATGGTGATTATTATGGATATGGTAAAAGCTGAAGTAAAATTACCCGAGTCTTTTTTAACCACTCTAAAGGTACGGAAAGAAGAATTAGATCTGTTTATAAGACGATCCTTAGCTGTAGAGCTTTACAGGGATGGTCAATTATCTTTAGGGAAAGCAGCAGAACTTGCAGGGTTAGATCGTTGGGAGATGTTACAGCTACTTAATGAAAAGGAAGTCCCACTTCATTACACGGCTTCAGATGCTGAAAAAGACCTGAAAACCCTGAAAGAAGTGCCGAATCTATGATAGTTATCTCTAATTCCACACCACTTATCGCACTTTCTAAGATAGATAATCTCAATCTGCTTAAGGATTATTTCAAAGAGATATTCATTCCCCAGGAAGTATACAACGAAGTGGTAGTTGCTGGAAGAAATAGACCCGGCGCTGAAAAAGTAGAATCAGCAGACTGGATTAAAGTCAAAGAAGTGAAAAACAGAGTTGCAGTTGAATCTCTAGCAATAAATCTGGGGAAAGGAGAGTCAGAAGCAATTATACTCGCCCGTGAAATAGATGACTTACTTATCATAGATGACGGTCAAGCAAGAAAGACAGCAGAATTGATGGATTTAAAAATCACAGGAACGATAGGTATTTTACTACTGGCAGCGTCTGAGGATAAAATTAATTTTAAAGAAACATTTGATCATTTAATATCTGTCGGCTTCAGAATAAGCGAAAAAGAGTATAAGAGAATTTTAAACATCAGTGAAAACTTCTAACTAAAGTTTAAATTATCCTAATAATGGCCATTAGTAAGTATATTTATTTTTTTCAAATTTTTTTAGATAACAAAAATAATGATATTCAGATCAATATTATTTCTAATTAGTCTATTGAAGTTTCCTTAAAAAAAGAAAAAAAGAGGGGGAAAGGTTTCCTTTCTTTTTATTATCGTGTTTTGAATGTTAGTGTGTATGGTGTGTTTTGTTTGTTGCCGGCGTTGTCTTTAACGGTTTCTGCGGGTATGTAGATTTGGTAGGTGTTTTTGTGTAGTCTAGTGTAGGTCATTTTGATGGTTAGTGATTTGCCGTTTTTGGTTTTGGTGAAGGAGACTGCTTTGCCTGTGTTCAGGTTTTTCATGGTGATTTTTGACCAGTTGACGCCTTCCAGTATGTTCTCGTTGAAGGTTATGGTGATGGGTGCGGTTAATGAAAATCCGGAGCTGTTATTTCTGGGGTTAACCCTGGTTATGGTGGGTTTGGCGAAGTCTACGGTGAATTTGCTGGTGTAGGTGTTGATGTTGTTTCCTGCTGTGTCGGTGATGCTGCCGGTGGGTAAGGTGATGGTGTAGGTTAGTCCGTTTATGTAGTTACCGTTACGGGTTAAGGTTAGTGTTTTTCCGTTTATGACTTTGTATAGCGGTTTTACTTTTACTCCGTCGGGGTTGGTGACTTTGATACTGGTAAATGCGCTTCCGGCCTTGATATTCTCACTGAAAGTGATTACTAATGATCTATTGGCCACATTAATTACCATGTTGTTGGTGGGGTTAACGCTGGTTATTTTGGGTTTGGTTGTGTCGATTTTGAATTTGCTGGTGTAGGTGTTGATGTTGTTTCCTGCTGTGTCGGTGATGCTGCCGGTGGGTAGGGTGATGGTGTAGGTTAGTCCGTTTATGTAGTTACCGTTACGGGTTAGGGTTAGTGTTTTTCCGTTTATGGCTTTGTATAGTGGGTTTACTTTTACTCCGTCGGGGTTGGTGACTTTGATATTAGTAAAAGCACTTCCTGCTTTGATGTTCTCACTGAAAGTGATTAACAATGCTTTATTGGCTACATTGATCACCTTGTTGTTGGTTGGATCGACACTTGATACGGTGGGTGATGTTCCCACACTGAATTTGGTTGATTTAACTGCTACTGGGTTTCCTGCCAGGTCGGTTACTGATCCAGTGTGGATCCAGAGGGTGTATAGTGATTCTGCCAGGTTGCTGGTGGGGGCCACTGTTAAAACTTTACCATTTATTGTTGTAGTGAATGGTATGGCTGTTAGTTCACTGTTTAAGAGTTCTATCCACATATGGCCTTTTTTAATATCTTCACTGAAGGTTACTTTGATTGTTTTATCAGCTGCAATGTTAGTTTGACCATTAACTGGATCAAACACTGTGGCTGTAGGTGCTATGGTGTCTATGGTGTAGATCTCTGTCTGCTCCGGTGAGATGTTACCCGTATCGTCTACTGCGATAAATTTTAGTGTGGTGGTTTCGTTTATGCTTATAGGTCCGGTGTACAGTGTGCAGTTGGTGGTTGGTTCTTCTCCATTGAGTGTGTAGTAGATCCGTGGAGTAGTGCACTGGTCATCAGTTGCAGTTAGAGTCACGGTTTGTGTGGTTCGTGATAGTCCACCCTGTAGGTTGCAGTTGACAGTGGGGCACTGGTTGTCAGTGGTGAGTACCAGTATGGTGCCCAGGGCAACCATGTTATCGCCGTTGGTGCCGTTGTTGTAGCTTTGCAGGGCCGCGGTGTTAAATCCATTCAGTACGGCACTGTTTATATCGTATAGGCTGAAACCAGTCTGTGTGGTTCTATTGTAGCTGTTCCAAAAGCCGGTGTATTCTTGTCCGTTGAAGAAGAACTTGCTTTTATTCTCATCGCCGGCTGAAGCCAGTATCGCTACTAGTTGAGCGTTGCTCATTTTGTTGGTGTTCAGGTTGTAGTTGGCGTAGGCTGTGGCTTGTTCATCGTTTGTACTGTAGGTGGGATTAGAGCAGAGCATGTCCGCACCGTCGTTTATGTAAATCCGTTTAAAGGCAGTGTTTGGATCCTCGTAGATCACAACCAGGTAGGATCCGTATAGGCTGGCTGTTGTGGCTGCTCCTTTGGTTAAGGTTAGTGTGTTGCCGTTGGTTTGGAATAAGCTGGTTACATCGTAGACTAAGAGTCCGGATGGATAGTTGCTGGTTCCATAGCTTTTAGTATCAGTGTAGTAGGTCAAGTCATACAGTGTTTTACCGTTGAACTGTGCGGTCCAGTCTGGCACTCCCAGGGCAGTGTTCCAAGTGTAAGGCTGGTACAACCTTGCCAGGACTACATTAGTGTCTGCTGGTATTGGCAGGTCGGTGTTGGTCCAGGTGGCTGTGTATGGTGTGTCCCAGTTGCTTCCGCTTCCGCTTCTGTAAGCTGCGCTTCCATTGGAGTAGATAACATTGTAGTTTCCGCTCCATACTGTGGTGGTGTTTATGTCGTTGCCGTTGGTGTACCGTTTACCCCGGTAACCGTTGTTGTAAACGGGTAAGGTAGTTGTTAAGGTGTTGTTGGAGTCGTTGGTCTCTGGTATGCTGTTGTTTGGGTCGGTGTCGGTGTTTACTGGTACACTGTCACCTACACTTCTGGAAGTGGTGTCAGTCACAGTTACGGTGGTTGATTCGCCAACACCAAGTGCAGGCACATTTACAGTGTATTCTTCCCCATCAATGGTTACTTTGAGGGTGGATGCTGGTGCCGGACTGGTCCCCTGGTTTTCAACCGTTACAGATATGGTGTTGTTTCCGTTGGAGAACAGTGTGTTGCCTGCACCGCTGTTAGGTGTAATACCAGTTACCACTAAATCGGGTCCGTTAACGAAGATGTAATCCGTTTTGATTTCCTCATCCTCTCCTCCGGGTCCAGTTGCTGTGAGTTTCACGGTGTAGTATCCGGGGTTGGTGAAGGTCCAGATAGGGTTTTGTAATGTACTATCGATTGTTCCGTCGTTGTTGAAGTCCCAAGCCCAACCAGTAGTTCCAGTGGAATTGTCGGTGAACTGCACAGTTAAAGGTCCATCACCCACGGTGGTGTCTGCAGTGAAGTTTGCTACTACCGGTTCCATTGTAACTGTTAGTATGGCGTTTTGTAGTGAGAAGTATGCTCCTCCTCCTATTACATCTAGTTGATTGAGTCCGTTTTGTAGCGAAGTCACGCTGTAGTATTTGTACGATGGGTCGCTTCCACCAGTTCCGTTTAGGTTGAGTGTTTGTCCGTTGAATAGCACGCCTGGTGAATCATTATCACCTGAGGGTAACATGATGGTTAACTGGGTGGAATCTACTTTGTCAGTGGTTACGTTGTCGAAGAAGGCGAATCCTGTGGTTGGTCCATAGTAAAGCAGGTCAAAACCTTCATTTATCCAGATTTTCCTGTAAGGTTCACTAGCATGCTCGTAAACTACAATCAACACACGGCCGTATTGGGCTTGAGGTCCACCGGTGATGGTGGCGGTGTTAGTTCCGTTAGCATTGAAATACTGTGTCACGTCGTAGATGTCCTGTCCTTCTCCATCATTTCTGCCGTAGTATCCGTTGTAGTCTGGGTAGTGTGCTAGGAGATTTGTGAGGTTATATCCATTGAATGTTACGTTGTATGGACTGTAACCATACCACGTCCATGCCAAACATAAATGAGCCGCGAGTATAGTCGCACCATCGGGTATGTTCAGGTTATAGGTTGGATTTCCACCACCGTAACCAGTACCACCATTATCAACAATTACATTGACATGTCCTTGGGCATAGTAAGTGGTTAGAAGGTCTGTTTCCAAGTACGTGCTGATTGTTTCAGATTGCACTGGTGAAGTGTTACCACTAGCGTCCACTGCTATGAATTTCAAAACAGTAACAGCAGGTCGTGGAAGGTTAAACGGACCAGTATACAGTGTGCTGTTGGTTGTAGGATCACTACCATCGAGCGTGTAATAGATCTTAGGATCAAGATCCATGTCATCGGTAGCGTTTAATGTAATTGTTGTTGTTCCAGTTTTGGTGTAAGTCACCGTTGGTAGTTCTATATCCGTGATTGTATAGTATAGTGTTTGTATTGGGAGGATGTTTCCACTTTTATCCACTGCAATATATTTTAAAGTTGTAGTAACGTAATTTGGGAGATTAATAGGGTCGGTGTATATTGTACTATTTGTGGTTGGGTCTGTACCATCAAGTGTGTAGTAAATTATTGGATTAGGATCCGTATTATCCGTTACAGATAAATTTATCTGAGTTGTTTCGTGGTAAGTTCCTTCTGCGGGAGTTGCAGTGACAACAGGAGCTTCTGTGTCGTTGATATTATAGGTTTCAGTCTGTATGGTTCCAATGTTACCAAATTTGTCTGCACTGATAAACTTTAACACGGTGGTTTCAGTGAAGATAAGGGGGTTTGTGTACAGAGTGCTGTTTGTTGTTGGGTCTGTGCCGTCAAGTGTGTAGTATATTTTGGGATTAATGTCATAGTTATCTGTAGCAGATAAAAACACCTGGAGGGCCGAGGTGAAATTACCACCTACGGGGATGGCTGTTACAGTTGGTGCTTCCGTATCATCTGGAGGTGTAAGTACAGTGATATAATCTGTTTTGGTCGTTGAACTGCTATCACCAACATTGGCCACTGTTAATTTCACAGTATATACACCTGCTGTTGTGTAAGTGTAGGTGGGATTCTGCTCATTACTATCAACTATGCCGTCATTATTGAAATCCCATGCCCAGGCAATGAGATTAGTTGTACTGTTGGTTTGATCTGTGAAATGCACTGTTGAAGGTGCATAATCTGACAGAACATCTGCGGTGAAGTCTGCAACAGGTGATGTTAGATCCAGTTTTGCAACAAAAATTTCTTGATAACTATTTGTTATGGTTGATTGGTATGCTCCTGGTGTTACTGAGAAATCCCCGGAATTTGTGTTTCCTGTTAAGTAGGCATTTCCAGCACTGTCTATTGTAATAGCATTTCCACGATCATTTCCACTGCCTCCTAAGAATGTGGAGTATAACAGGCCAGTACCATCAGATTTTAATTTAGTTAAGAACACGTCTCCATAGAATCCTGCCTTATTAACAGTTTGATATGCTCCGGGGGTTACTGGGAAGTCACCAGAATTTGTGTATCCTATGACATGGGCATTTCCTTCTTCATCTACCGCAATTCCGGTTATTGTTTCTATGCTGTTACTTGCGCTTCCTCCGAGGTATGTGCTATAAACAAGGCTTGTTCCATTTGTATTTAACTTTGCTACAAAACCATCATAGTCAACGCCGGCATTGCTTGTTTGATAGGCTCCAACGGTTACAGGTAAATTCTTTGATTTTGTTTGTCCACCGATGTAAGCATTTCCATTGCTATCCACCGCAACACTATTGCCATTGTCTGTGTCATTTCCTCCGAGATATGTACTGTATGCTAGGCTTCCAGCACTGTTAAATTTGGTTACAAATACATCAGCCCCACCGGCGATACTGGTTTGGTAGGCACCACTAGTGATGGGGAAATCACTTGAAGCTGTACGTCCTGTGATGTAAATGTTATCATTTTTGTCAATTGTAATGGCATAGCCATAGTCCTGTCCAGTTCCCCCGAGGAAAGAGCTGTACACAAGTTCTCCACTACTGTTAAATTTGGACATGAAGGCATCATTACTTGTGGATTTGTTGGCTTGATAAGCATCACTGGTTGTAGGGAAGTTTGTTGAACCTGAATATCCTGCAATGTAAATGTTTTCATTGTTGTCCAGTGCAACACCATTTCCATAATCTGTTCCGGTACCTCCGAGGTAGGTGCTGTATACCAATTCGCCATTACTGTTAAATTTAGATAAAAATGCGTCATATCCTCCACCATTAGTTGATTGGTAGGCTCCGGTGGTTGTGGGGAAGTTTGCAGAGTTTGTTCGTCCAGTTACGTAAACATTTCCAACAGCATCTACTATAATACCCAGCCCATAGTCTGAACCAGATCCTCCAAGATAAGTGCTGTACACTAAAGTTCCGGCACTATTAAACTTGGATAGTAATGCATCAGATCCACCTGCGTTACTGGTCTGGTAGGCACCATTAGTGGTTGGAAAGTCTCCCGAAGTTGTGTATCCTGTGATGTAAATGTTTTCATCGTTATCAAGCGCAATAGCTTGTGCTAATTCATCACTTGAACTTCCAAAGTAACTCACGTAGTTATTAGGTATAGCTATGATGTAGTTATTTTTGGTTTCAGTGGCAATTCCACCGGTTCCGGCTACTGTTAGTTTGACTGTATAGGTTCCCCCGTTGTTGAATGTATATGTGGGGTTTTGCAGTGTACTGTCATTTATTCCATCGTTGTTAAAATCCCATGCCCAGCTGGTTGCACCTGTAGATTGTTCAGTGAAATGCACGGTGAGTGGTGCTGCTCCACTGGTTTTGTCGGCCGTGAAATTGACGGTTGGTGGTGTTATGTCTGATTCTTTAACAGTGAGTGTTGCTAGGACGCTTTTATATGATCCAGCACCTAGGGTGTAGGTCAGTGTACTGTCCTGTCCGGGTGTGATATTACTGGTAACATTCCATCTGTGGGTTACGAAGTAGTTCACTGGTGCTACTGGATCAGTACCACTAAATGCCTGTCCATTGAAGTTATAACTTCCATCCTTACTGGAGAGAGCCACATTATACAAGGCAGCATTTGACACTGCTCTTGTAAACGTGCTGGTTTTAAATGTGGTTTGTGATGAACCAGTGTTTATCCAGTCTTGTCCGTCGTTGACCCAGTAATGTACCTTATCATCATCTCCGTCGTTGTAGGCTGCGACCAGGGCGATCATCTTTAATCGTCCATCGAAGGTTTGTGTGCCTATTTGTTCCGTTTTCACGTAGATGGATGGGTTGTTGCTGGTTATGAGTCCGGTGACATCGTACCATGCTTGGTAGTCTGAGTAGACCCGGAAGCAGTGGTCGTTTATCCAGTAGATGGTTCCGTCTATGGAGTAGTTTTCACTGGTGAGTAGTTCGTTTCCTAGTGTTGTCTCGTAGGTACCATCTCCATTCCCGTCTAGTTTGACTGTGACGTTGGCTGGCCAGTTGGCACTACCACTTCCCGAGTAAATATTCACATAAACTCGTGCCCAGTCTAATCCTGTGTTGTTGGGCAAGTTATATGTTTGAGTAAATTCCCGTGAAGTAGCGTCTGTGGGTTGATTAGCAAATGGCACTGGTTGGGTAGCGTTCACATACAGATCCCCGGACACCGTACCATTATGGGTGGTGTTTAGAGGCGTTCCTGCTGATGCAGCACCACAAAGTATCACGGCAAAAATCAAGGTTAAAACCAACAATACGGGTGTTTTTGCATTCATAGCTTACTCACCCCCTTTAATTTAAATAATTTCATTCTATTATTCTCCTTAAATTTTTTTTATAGAATAGATCTCAATTTTTTAAGATTTTATCAGAAAATATCGTTTATTTATTAAAATAAAGACATTTAATTTAAGTAAAATAAAAATTACGCTTCTCCCATCTTCCTATAACCGCCTCCTGGTGATTGGATTTACTCAACCACATTTTTTTAGTGATTGATGGCTAGTCTGATCTAATATATAATACTTTTTAAAAGATTTTTATTATTACTTTTCGAGGTAAAACCAGTAGAAACGTAATACTAAAGAGTAGACTAGTTATTAATTTTCAGTGGAAATATTAGTGGATCGTAATAATACGCTTAGTAAAAGCATTTCATTTAACATTTGATAATGATTTTACTGCAAGTTTTTTAATGAGAAAATAGGATGTTATAACCTGAAATCTATTAAATAGTGAAATCCAGATCATATACTAGAATTTGATACCTGAATTTCAACTAAAACTTAGAAACCAATCCACACAACTGAAACTGTGGCATCCCATAAAAATGTGTATAGATTAAGTAAACATGACTATTAAATTATTCGGGTGATGGAAATGAAACATTTTTCATCGTTTATTATATTTGTCTATATTATTCTGTTTTTTATTTGGAGATTATCCATGGCAAACTATTTGTATAAGAACATGTATACAATATAGTATGTCTACAAAAACTGTTTACAGTATTAGAATTCCAGTTAAGTATCGCAGGATGATGGAAGAGATGGGGGATGTTAACTGGCAGGACGAGATAAGGCAGGCATCCATTAAATTGATTCAGGATAAAAGTAAGAAAAAGCTCCTGAAAGAGGCGGAGGAGTTAAGGAAGCGTATGAAAACTAATGTGGAATCAGCAGTACTTATAAGGGAAGATAGAAATGCCAGATAGGTATGTGCTGGACTCCAGTGTCATAGCCGCTATTTTTTTCCAGGAAGAAGCATCCTCCAGGGCTGTTAAGGCGGTCCAGGATCAGGATCTTCTTACTCTTGATCTGGCCCTGGCAGAGGTGGGTAATGTAGCCTGGAAAAGGGTAACCCTATTCGGTGAAGACGAAGAAATAATTGGAGAAGCCCTTAAAAAGAGCGTGGAATTTATAACCACCGCCTGTGAAGTTATAAAAACTCAGGAACTCATAGATATCTCCTTTAAGATCGCGGTCAAGGAAAAAGTAAGTTTCTACGATTCATTGTTCCTGAGAGCGGCGGAAAAAGAAGAAGTACCACTTCTCACTTTGGATAAAAGACTTAAAAACACGAGTTGCATGGTGGAATTATTATAATACCCAATTTATTTATAATTTTTTCACATTTTTACAAAAAAATCTAGAAACTTTTCCAGCAAGTTTAAAACCAGCAAAATTTGTCCTGAAATCGGGTTTATCCATCCGCGAAAGGTGCATATAAACCACATTTTCTTAGCAAGCCACCCAAACCCTCCTGGATGAAGATACAAGGATTAATTCTGGGAAAATAGGTTAATATAAATATTCATAGTTCTCTCATTAGAACATATGGTACTAAAATTAAAACAATTTTCTTTGGAGGGTCTGACCAATCTGGAAAAGTAATATTGACATCTGAGTGGTCCATAAAATCTTATAGATGTGGATAGATTATCTAATGGTAAAACTACATCTAAAAGATAAGATAAAAGTAGGAAATATTCATCAAGGGATGAAGGAATTAGAAATTCAACTGGCACAGGAAAGTGAAAGAGTATGGCTAATTTCGACATTGAACGGGACCCAGGAGTTTGCTGAAATCTTCCCAAAAGAAGTTAAAGATGGTTTAAAAGCCGTGGAGAGAATAATAGGTGAAATAGAGAAAATTATTTCAGAATGAATTATTTATCTCTAATTAATCAATAGAAGTCTCCCTAAAAAAAGAAAAAAATAGGGGAAAATTTCCCTTTTATGTTCTTCTGGTGGTGAAGTTTATGGTTTTTGCTGCTAGTGGGTTGCCTGAGGTGTCGGTTACTGATCCGGTGTGTAGTATAAGGTAGTATTTGGTGTTGGCTTTTAACTGTGCTGTTGGTGTTATGGTTAAGACTTTGCCGTTTATGGATTTTTTGATGGTTACTGAGGTTCCATTGCTTGTTTTTAGTTCGATCCAGTATTTGCTGCTTGCTTTGATGTTTTCGTTGAAGATTACTTTGATTACTTTGTTGCGTGGTATGTTGACTGCTTTGTTGGCTGGGTTGGTGCTGGTTATTTTGGGTTTGGTGGTGTCGATTTTGAATTTGCTGGTAAACGCTGTTTTTAGTGTGTTGCCGGCTGTGTCGGTGATGCTGCCGGTGGGTAGGGTGATGGTGTAGGTTAATCCGTTTATGTAGTAGCCGTTACGGGTTAGGGTTAGTGTTTTACCGTTTATTACTTTGTATAATGGGTTTACTTTTACTCCGTCGGGGTTGGTGACTTTTATATTACTAAATGCGCTCCCTGCTTTGATTTTCTCACTGAAAGTGATTACCAATGCTTTATTGGCTACATTGATTACCTTGTTATTGGTGGGGTCAACGCTAACCACGGTGGGTGGTACAGTTTCAATGGTGTATTTCTGGGTGTATATCTGTGATTTATACCCTTCTGTATCTACTGCAAAGCATTTCACCGTTGTAGAGTTGGTGATGCTGATAGCTTTAGTATATTGGGCGCTGTTGGTGGTTGGGGTGGTACCGTTAAGGGTGTAGTAGATGATGCCTGTTCTGTTGGTGGTCAGAGTAATCTTTTGACTTTTATTGTAACTGCCTGCTTTGGGCGTGGCATACACGTACACATCCTGTATGGCGTAAACCTTACTGTTATGGCTTCCAAAGTATAAGGTACCGTCACTGGTGATGGCCGGGGATCCTTCTATGCCGCTACCGGTTTGATATTGCCATATCAGCTTCCCGCTGGAGTTGAGAGCATACAATTTGCCATCATAGCTTCCGAAGTATATGGTGCCATTACTGCCTATGGTGGGGGAAGAACGTATTGTGTTGCCGGTGGTGTAGGTCCACTGAAGTTTTCCGCTGGAGTTAATTGCATACAGTTTACCGTCTTTGTTTCCGACGTATATGATGCCATTTTTACCAGCAGCCAGAGAATATATTTCTTTACCGGTTTTATATTTCCATTTCAGTTTACCAGCGGAGGTGAGCGCATAAAGATAACCGTCACCACTTCCGGTATAAATCGTACCATTATGAATAACTGGATCTGAATATATAGCTTTACCTGTTTTATATCTCCATTTTAGTTTTCCTGCTGAACTAATGGCATAGAAGTATTGATCCTCACTTCCAACATATATGGTGCCGTCACTGCCCAAAGCAGGTGAGGATATTATGAAATTACCGGTTTGATATTTCCATTTGATCTTACCGGTGGAGTTGAGTGCGTAGACTTTACCATCACAGCTTCCAAAGTATATGTTACCGTTACTATCGATGGTGGGGGATGATTCAACGGCGCTGCCGGTTTTATATCTCCATTTCAGTTTGCCAGCAGAGGTAATTACATATAACCAGTTATCACAGCTTCCAAAGTATATGTTACCGTTACTATCGATGGTGGGGGATGATTGAACAGCGTCGCCAGTTTTATATCTCCATTTCAGTTTTCCAGCAGAGGTGAAGGCGTATAAATAGCCATCTCCACTACCCACATATACCGTGCCGTTTTTATCGATGGATGGGGAAGAATAACCGATCATATTATTGGTGGTGTAGTTCCATTTGGTTTCGTTGTTCTGGGGTCCATTGTAAACTGATTGGCCGGTGTTGTTCTGGTCGTGATGGAATTTAGGTTGAGCACTGTCTGCCAATCCTGCTGCAGATACAGGATTAGAAAGTAAGATTACGGCTACTATAAGTAGTGTTATGGCAAGGATAGCGAATTTTTTTGTATTTAACATTTTCTAATACCTCTAAATTTCATTATTTTTATGGAATGCCCTTTTAGTAAATTTATTTAGGGAGCCTGAATGTTTCTTTTAATAGCTGGATGGCCTTCATTCATATATAATACTTTTCTTTTTCCTTTTTATTATTACTTTATGGGCTTAAATCCAATCAAAGTA
>Ga0334895_1003122_pt1 | contig 13121 bp, 10 predicted proteins | sample GraSluR3_MG_7_FD_207229 | JGI IMG/M metagenome (GOLD analysis project Ga0334895, IMG submission 207229) | Sludge microbial communities from methane-producing bioreactor in Wageningen University, Netherlands - Granular Sludge_31_05-R3 | ecosystem: Engineered > Bioreactor > Anaerobic >... | reverse complement strand
CAGCCCCGTCTCCTTCGCCGCCTTCGTCATCGCCGTCGCGTCGACCAGCGTCGCCGCCATCGGCTTCTCCACCAACACGTGCTTCCCTGCATGCAGCGCGTCTACCGTCGGTGCGCAGTGCGCCTGGTTCCACGTACAGATACTGACGGCCTCGATCTCGTCCATCGCCAACACATCGTGATAATCGACGAAGACGTTCGGCACGCCGTAGGTCTCCGCCGTCCTGACCGCTTTCTCCTCGACGATATCGCAGACCGCGACGACCTCGATGTCCTCCGTCTTGGCTAACGCCTGCATGTGGACCTGGGCGATGCCGCCCGTGCCGATCAATCCTATCTTGAGGGGTTTCATGGAGATAGTCCTTCCTTTCACTGCGTTGATGGTTTGCTGCGTTGAATAGTGTAAAGAAACAGCCTGCGGAATCCAAGCACCTGACCCGACAGACCTCCGTCTGCCGGCGTGCTTGTTTCCGCAGGCTGTTTGCTCCCTAAAGGGCACGTCTTCCCATCTGTGTACTCGATGTTAGCTTCGATGTTAGCTTCGATGTATGTCTGATACGATGATAGGAAGCTCGGTACCCCTTGACTGGGCAAGACAAACTGTGATTCGATCCAGCCTAACGTGACGATCCACCACTTCTAGGGTGAGGGCGCTCAGTCCTCGGCCCCCACTGCATGACGATGGCGGCGCGAGACCTGGGGTATCGCTTCGCGCTGCGGCTTGTCCTGATGTAGGAAGCAGGCCGCGTAGTGTCCCTCCTCGATCTCGAAGTCGGGAGGACGCTGCTGGGAACAGATGGGCATCGCGTGCGGGCACCGTGCCACGTAGACGCACTTATTGCCCTCGTGCGTGAGCGGACGCTCGGTGATCTTCACGTTCGCACGGTTCTGCCAACGCTGCGTCGGATCGGGCGTCGGGATGGCTTTGAGCAGCTGCTGAGTATAGGGATGGGAGGGCTTCGCCAGCAGTTGGTCGATGTCCCCCGACTCCACGACACGCCCGAAGCACAGCACCAACATCGGCCCGCCCATGTAGTAGGCCGTGGCCAGGTGGTGCGTGATGAAGAGACACGAGATGTCATAGGTGTCCCGGAAGTCCAGCAGAATGTTCAGGAAGAGCGTGCGCACCGCAACGTCGATCATCGAGACCGGTTCGTCGGCGATGATAACCTTGGGGCGCAGGAGCAGCGTTCGGGCCAGCATCACGCGCTGACACTGACCACCGCTGAGCTGGTGCGGATAGCGACCGATCACGTCCTCAGGACGCAAGTCGACAGCGCGCAGGGCCTCCGACTTGATCGCCAGGGCCTCTTCTGAGGAAGACGCAAGGTTGAAGTTCTTAATCGTCATATCCAGAGCCCGGTCGATGCGATAGAAGGGATTGTAGATGCCGAAGGGATCCTGGAAGATCGGTTGCACGTTGCGACGGAAGTCCCACCACTCACGCTTATCCAACTCGGAGATGCGCTTGCCGCGGTAGAGGATCTGACCGCGCGTCGGCGGCGTCAGCCCCAGCATCATCCGGGCCAACGTCGTCTTACCGCTACCGCTCTCTCCTACCAACGAGACGATGCGGGCGGGCTTCTCAGAGAGGGCCAGGGAGACCTGGTCCACCGCCGCGATGTACTCGCGCTGGAATCCCGGGGTAGGGATGTTGAACACCTTGGTGACGCTGCGCGCATCAAGCACCGGGACGTTCTGTGTTTGTGTAGTCATCATTAGCTTAGCTCCTCTGCCGTGTCCCCGCCCTTTTTCATGGCCTGGACAGGCTGCACCCCAGGCGCTCGCGAGACGGCTTCTTCCCAGTCGGGTAGACTCAGATCCGCAGGCGACGCCGATTCGGACAGCGGGGTGGGATGCAGGTGGCAGGCGACGAGCCGGTCGGGGGCAACCTCGATCATCGGGGGCACCTTCTCACGGCAGACCTCCATCACGTAAGGGCAACGGGGGTGAAAACGACACCCCGCCGGCCAGGCCAGGGGGCTGGGCGCATTGCCGGGAATACCTGTCATCCGTTCGCGACCGCCGCCGATCATGGGGATCGACGAGATCAGGCCCTGGGTATAGGGGTGCAGCGGCTCCTTGAAGGTCTCGACGACCGGGGCCACCTCAACCATCAGACCCGAATACATGATCCCCATCCGGTCCGCCAGCTCGGCATGCACCGCCATATCGTGCGTCACGTAGATCAGGGTCAGGCCCAGATCGGCAGCGATCTGCTTAAGTTCCTGCAGGATAACCTGCTGCACGTTGACGTCGAGCGCCGTCGTCGGCTCATCGGCAATGATCAGTTCGGGCTTCAGCGAGATTGCCGCCGCGATCGTCACCCGCTGCTTCATCCCACCGCTCAGCTCGTGAGGATACATCCGCGCCACCGCCGGCTCCAAGCCGACCATATCCAGGCACTCGAACATCCGGTCACGGGCCTCTTTCTTGCTCATGTTCGTGTGCTCGAAGATCGCATCGAGGAGTTGCTTCTCGATGCGCGCCACCGGGCTAAGCACATTCATCGCGCTCTGCGGCACGTAAGCGATGTGGCGCCAGCGCATCTTGCGCATATCCCGAGCCGGGAGCTTGATGAGGTCACTTGCCACCGCGCTCGAACCGGAGACGGAGCGATAGAAGTTCGCCTCGCCGCTCTCCACGAAGGCGGGCAGCCTGACCATCCCCAGGATCCCTTTGGCCAGGGTCGACTTACCGCACCCGGACTCCCCGGCTAGGCCGAAGATCTCGTTGCGCTGAATCGTCAGGTCCACACCATCGACCGCCTGCGCATTGCCGCGCGTCGTACGGTACCAGACACGCAGGTCCTTGATTTCCATCAGGGTTTTTGAGTTTGATTGAACATTCATGATCAGCTCTCCGTGGTCACTTTCTGCAGACGTGGGTTGAGGTACTCCTCCATGCCACGGTTGATCATCGTGATGGCCGCGAAGATCACGACCAAGACACCCACGGGGATCAGCAGGATTTCCATCCTACCCATGCTGTACACACCCCAGCCGTTTGCGTAGTTGATCATCAGCCCCAAGGTGATAATGTTCGATGGCCCCAGGCCGATCGCCTCGATACCCACCTCGGCGACCATCGCACCGACCACGCTGAAAGCGAAGCCCATCAGAAGATAGGGCATCAGGTTGGGGAGAATCTCGGTGAAGATGATGGAGAGATCCCTTTGACCCGAAACCTTGGCCAATTCCACGTACGGGCGTTCCTTCATCGTCATCACCTGAGCGCGGATCGTGCGGGCCGAGAAGGGCCAGCTGAAGAGCGCCAGGATCAGTGACATCGTCGTCACGTTCATCTCCGGGGTCACCATCGCCAGCGCGACCAGGATCGGATAGGAGGGAATCACGATCAGCATATTGGTGATCGTCAACAAAATCGAATCCAACCATCCACCCTGATAGCCGGACAGGAAACCCACACTCACCCCCACCGACGTGGCGATCACGCCGGCGAGGAAGCCGATATAGAGCGTCATGCGCAGGCCCGCCAGATAATCCGTGAGCAGATCGCGACCGTGGCCATCGGTGCCCAGCGGATTCGTGCTCGATGGGGGTTGCCAACGTGGGAAGACGCCCGGGCGAGACGGGCTACTCGTGCCGATGATCGGACGATAGATCAAGGGCGCCACCAGAGCGATCAGTACCAGCAGGGCAAGAACGGTAACTCCGAACTTGAATTTACCGCTCGTGCGCCAACAACTTGCAATGAAGTTCAGCATGCGACTCTCCTCCTAAGCCTTGATGGCGGTGCGAACACGAGGATCGATCACCGGCAACGCCAGGTCGACCAGCAAGCTCGCCGTCATCACACTGACGACCGAGAGAATGATGATGCCCATCATCGCATTGTAGTCGAAAATCGCGATGGCACGGCTCATCACCTGCCCCAGGCCGGGATAGACGAACATCATCTCGATCAGCAGCTGTCCGCTCATCATCGAGCCCATGGTCAGCGCCAACCCGGTCGCCTGCGGCAACATCGCGTTGCGCAAGGCGTACCGCACCATGATGTCACGCGGCTTCAGGCCTTTGGCCTCAGCATACATCAGATAGTCCTCACCCATATTGCTGATCACCAGAGAGCGTGTGGAGAGAATCCAACCCGCCAACGAGACGATGATGATCGACAAAGCGGGCAACATGCTATGCTTGGCCACGCTGCGGATGAAGTTCCAGTTCAAGCCGATCGCATACTGCGCGTCAAAAGCGCCACGGGTGGGGAGCAGTTTCCACTGGTAACCCAGGAAGAGCACCAGGAAGAGCGCCACCAGATACGAAGGAACCTGCGAAAGGGTGATGGAGACATTCGTGATCACGTCGCTGATCGCCGACTCGCGGAACCACGCCGCCGTAGCGCCGATCAGCAGGCCTAAGACCCAGGCGATCAGAATCGACACAGTCATCAGCGCCACGGTCCATGGTATGGCGGCAGCCAACAGGTCCTCCACCGGTGTCGGGAAGTTGATGAAGGAGGGCCCCAAGTCGAGATTGAAGATCACGTTGTACATATAGCGGGTGTACTGCTGCCACAACGTGCCCGTCATCCCGAACTTCTCTTTGTAGCTGTTGATCATCGCATCGCCACCCTCGATCGAGACCGAGTACTGCCGCTCGAGCGACTTGATCCAGTTCTCGATGGGATTACTCGGGATCAGGCGAAACATAAAGAAGGTGATGGTCAACGCACCAAAGATCGTCAGGACGTAGGCAAAGAGCTTATTAGCATAGTAAGACAGAATCGGGTACTTTCGAAGCAGCTTCAACATAAGCACCTCTCGTGATAAAGTGTGATGGATCCTTCCCTATTCATCGCGCCTGCCCCTCTCCTCAGAGGGCAGGCCTCAGGGCCTCTCGCCACCCTGAGCGAAACGAAGGCCCGTGGGTCTTCGCTTCGCTCAGAATGACGGCGAAACCTGCGCCCTTGCAGCTTTGAACCGGGGTGGGCCATCCGGCGGAGTGCCGGCATCGTGCAGCGCCGGCACTCCGCCGTGCCAAGTCCCGCAACTCGCGCGGGACTTGGCGTTTACGGCAACAACTAACTCCGGCTCTACTTAGGCGTGGTCTGGAAGTAAACCTCGATGATTTGACCCCACCAGTTGAAGGGAACCGTGTAGAGGTTCTCATTCGACGGCATGTTGTCCCAGTAGGCGGTGTTGTAGCTCACGCTGTAGTAGGTCTCGATAAGGGGCACACCAGGGGCGTCCCGCAGCCAGAGATCGAACATCTTCATGTAGAGGTCTGCAGCGCTGGGATCGTCAGGATCGACGGCCTGCAGCGCCCGCAACGTCTGATCGTACTCCTCGTTGCAGTAGCGGACATCGTTACCCTCGTTCGCGCGCTCGCCGATCGGCTTCACGCGGTCACAGGTGTAACCACCATAGAGCTCGGTGGGATCCACGGTCGCGCCGCAGAACCACCAGAAGCCGATGTCGAACTCACCATTGGCGACGTTGTCCCAGAAGACACCCTCGACGTACTGGAAGGTCGCGTCGATACCGATGTTCTTGAGCTCCTCGGTGAAGTCCTGGCCCATCAGATACTCGTTACCACCGACACCCACAGGGGTCGTGATCTCGAGGCGGACCTGCTCACCATCGGGACCCACAAGCTGGCCACCCTGCTGCGTGTAGCCGATGCTCTCCAGCAGCTCCAGAGCGCGCTCGGGGTTGTACTCCAGCGTGCCCCAGGTCTCCTTGGCTTCCTCGTTGATGAACTGATCAAGGTTGCGGTAGTCGGCCCACAGGCCCTGAACGGGCTTGGAGGGCGGCGCCCAGATGTTGGCACCCCACTGCTCGCGGTTCATGAGCATCGACATCGCGCGGCGGAACTCAGGCTGATCGAGGTGCGGGCCCTTGGCCGTATTGAACCACGCGGCGCGCGGGCACGGATCGACGTAGACAACCTGGTTGATCTGGGGGATGCTGTCGCGGTTCTGAAGCCAGACGTCATACGCCAGGCCGAAGATGTCCATATTGTTGTCCCTGACCTCGGCGAGCTGCTGCTCGGCGCCGGGCCCGGTGCGGTAGATGGCGTACTTGGCGGCGGGGAAGTTGCCGATCGCCTTGCCCCAGTAGTCCTCATTGCGCTCCCACACGAACACCTTGTTCTCAGGATAGACGGCGGAGAGCTTGTAAGGGCCGGTGTAGACAGGGGGGTTGTTCTTGAAGGTGTGTGCATCGACCTCGCCCCAGATGTGCTCGGGGACGATGATCGTGCCGCCGACGATGCGGCACCAGAACATCAGGTGCTGGCGCGGGCGGGGCTCCGTCATTTCGAAGACGACGGTGTAGTCATCCGCCGCGTAGACCTCGGTCCAGTACTGCGCGTCGCCCTGCGGCAAACCGCCCAGATCATCGTAGAACGGATCCATGGCCATGTTCATCGTGAAGGCCACGTCGTGAGCCGTGAAGGGCTCGCCGTCGTTCCACGTTACACCCTTGCGGATGTAGATCCGCAACTCGGTGTAATCATCATTGTACTCCCATCCCTCACCCAACCAGGGCACGATCTCGCCGGTGGCGTAGTTCGTGTACCAGAGGTACTCACGAACGTACTGACCGGTACCGTTCTGATAGTGCTCGCCATTGGGGATAAAGGGGTTGAAGCTATCGAAGATATTGAAGTCAACCTGGTCGCTGATGATCACCTCGGAGCGGTTGAACGGCATCGTGACACCGTTGACCTGGAACTCCTCGGTGACCACGCTGGGCTCCTCAACCTCGGGCTCGTCAACGGGCACCGGAGTTGGACGAGGGGTCGACGTGGGCTGGTCTTCCTTGATCACCGGCGGATTGATGACTGCCGGCTCTTCGGTGGGGGCAGGGGGCTCGGAAGCACCTCCACACCCAACAACCATGGCCGCAATCAGGACTGCGACCATTACATACATGAGCTTGCGCAACATGGATTCATTCCTCCTGCAACGTAATTAGTGTTGATCTGCTGACTTACAAGCTGTGAGTATCTTCTGAATTATCTACGTGCTGCCCATCACCTCCTCTCCGGACAAACTTCAGCAGTATGACACCAACCCACGATTCACGCAACCGGCACGATGTCCATAGGAATTACGAGGCGCTGCGGTGCCAGGTCGCTCCCAGAGGCCATCCGACGAATCAGTAAGCGCATGCCCTGCTCTCCAAGGGTCTCGCCGGACTGCAGCGCATAGGCCACCAGCGACATCTGCTCACGCCCAAGCGCATGATGACTGATCGCGGCAACGTCCACACCCAACTCCTCAGTGCCGGGACTGTCACGCCCTTCGATCACGGCGCGCATCAACTCGTTCTTGATCTTCATCATATCGATATTCATCTGCTGCGCGACGAAGAGGTTGATGGCGATCATCGCCGTGATGTCATCGCGACGCAGGTGATCGAAGAGCCGCAAGTGGCTTGAGGGCATCCGATTCACCGTCGCCGGGGAGAGATTATCATAAACATCCAAACAGACCAGGTCCTCATCATAACCGAGCCCGGCCTCATCCAAAGCGCGCTGATATCCCTGAACCCGCGCGTGAACACTGCTGACCTTGACCTCGTGTCCCGGGAAAATCGCGATGCGACGATGGCCCTTGGCGATCAGGTGGCGGGTCAGAGCATAACCGGCGCCCTCGTCGTCGAAGACCACCCAGTCGGTGTCATATTCTCGATAGTAACGATCCAACAGGACCAGAGGAAAGCGTTGGTCCTGGAGCTCGCGATAGAGCTTCGCATCAGCGAAACGTGACCGCGGAAAGATCAGGATACCATTGACCCCGGTCTCAATCGCGTTTCGAATACGAAGCGCTTCACGTTCCTCGGCGTCGATACCGACGACCTCCAGCTGCAGTCCCTCGTGCATCGCCACGCGTGTCGCACCGATGAGGACCGAGGTGACATAGGAGTCGGCAAACGTGGGCATGCAAAAGGCGACTCGGCAGCAGGTCTCACCATCACTGGATTCATCATCGCACTTCACGAAGCTCCCGCGCCCTTGCTGCCGTTCGATCAAGCCGTCGCGTTCCAGCAGATCCATGGCCTTGATGACCGTGATGCGACTTACCCCGTAATCCTGCACCAGCCGCCGCTCAGAGGGCAGCACATCCCCCGGGTGAAACTCACCCGCGCGGATCCGGTCCTGGAGCGACGAATAGACTTGGTAGTACCTGGGCAAAGGATCTCTGGGATCAACGCTGAACTGAGCCATAGAAACTAGCGCACATCCGATCAACTATGGATATATGGACATGTGGATATATCCAGTAGTATAAACAAGTTCAGGGGGCTGTCAAGAAGCGTAGCCTGATTGTTCTCCTCATCATGTCAAACTTCCATTGCAGCCCGGCTTTGACGTCGACCTGGACTTCTCTCCAATTGTCATTACCATAGTTGAGGATCCGATATATCTCCCAAGGAGTCCTTATGCTACCGAGCGTCGATTTCTGTGGTTTCGAGGTGACGCGTCTCATCATCGGGGCTAATCCCTTCGGCGGATACAGCCACCAATCGCCGCAGCGCGATCAGGAGATGCGCGCCTACTACACCGTGGAGCGCATCCATGAGACCTGGGCCCGCGCCGCTGCGGCCGGCATCAACACGATGATCACCAACAACGAGACGCCGCACGTCCTGGACGCGGTGCGCACCTACCGCGAGGCAGGCGGAAGCCTCCAATGGATCGCGCAGGTGAACTTGCGTGAGAAAAAGGATATGGCCCTGGCCATCGAGGAGGTCTCGCGGATCGGCTGCCAGGCGCTCTATTTCCATGGCGCGCTCGTTGACGAGGCGTACCGCACCCAAGATGCGGAGACCCTCCGCACATGGTGCAAGACCGCCCGGGCTCACGGGATTCCCGCCGGCGTCGCCGGGCATGCGCCCGAAGCCCACCTGTGGGTCGACACGCTCGGCGTCGCGGACTTCCACGCCGTCTGTTTCTTCAACTGCGGCAGTCTGCACACTGGGGGAGGTGAGAAGTTCCACCTGGAGGATGTCTTCCGCGCCACCGAAGTCATTCGCCAGATCCACAAGCCCTGCATCGGCTACAAGATCATGGGCGCGGGACGCCTCGACCCCCGGATGGCCTTTGAATACGCCTTCGGCGCGATGAAACCCGCCGATGTGGTCAACGTCGGTATGCACCGTGGGGATCACGACGCGATGGTCGAGCAGAACGTGGCCCTCGTCGAGGAGCTCTTGGGAAGTTAGGGCCATCGTTCTCGCTCGAGCATCATCTCGAGCAGGGTGATCATCTCACAGGCGCGCTCCTCCCACATCGTGAGCGTGGAGAGCCAGCGATCCGCGGCGGAGTAGACGTCCTCGTCAGATCGCGGCGTATCGAGGAGTTCACGCAGATCCTCAGCCTCCCCACGGTCGAGCTGTAGGAGCATGCGCAGGATAGCCATGGGGCTATAGCCTGCCCGCCGCAGCATGCGGATGACGCGCAACCGACCGATCTCCGCAGCACCGTAACGCCGGTAACCGTTAGCTGGGTCGCGCGGCACGTGCACGAGTCCATTGCGCTCCCAACTCCGCAGCCTGTCGCGCGACACACCGAGCAATTCGGCCGCCTCACCGATGCGCAGCTGCACCGGGGTAGCGTCCGACGCCACGCCCTGCGCCCAGCGCTGCAGTAACCTGACAGCGCTCTCTGCAAGCGCCCTTTCGGCCTGGACCACGGCAAGCAGTTCATAGGCCTGCTCCAGAGCGCCGCCCAGATCTCCCGAGGCTGCGCGCTTGACGGCAGCGACGGCAGCACGACGGATGGGGCGTCCGGGCCACGCACCGACGAAGGCCTTGCGCGCCAGCCGTAGTTGATCGATGTGCGCCTCGGTGAATTGCCGGTATCCAGAAGGAGATCGGGGAATAGGCGGCAGCAACCCCCAGGCTTCGTAAAGGCGCACCGTATTGGGGTGGACGCCGACCGCCGTCGCCACCTCGGAGGTACGCAGAGCGCGCCGCCGCTTCACCGCACCTCCTCCGGCAAGGCGTACCATGCCGCGACGACCTGCGCACGCGTCTCGCCCAACGATCCTGCGGTACGAATCACAACGTGGGCTCGGGCGACCTTCTCCGCCTGAGGGGGCTGGGCTTCAATTCTGATCAGCGCGGTCTCACGGCTGAGACCACGCAGGCGCATCAGCCGATCGAGCTGATCAGCCTCGGGACATGTGGTGACCCAGATCGCATCATACGCCTCGGCCATGCCGCTCTCCAGCAGCTTAATCGCCTCCACCACAACCACCCGCGCCGTCGTCGTCGCGATCCGCTCATCAACGGCACGAATGACGGCGGGATGGACCAGGGATTCTAGTTCCTTGAGCGCTTCGGGGTCGGCAAAGACGATGGTCCCCAAGGCTTGGCGGTCAATCTGTGGGCACGTCGCGCCCGAAGCCAGGATCTCGGGCCCAAAGGCCTCGATCACCGGCCGGTAGGCGCTCCCGCCCGGCGACATGACGTCGTGGGCGACCTCGTCGGCATCGATGCGTTCGGCGCCCAGAGCCTCCAGCATGCGTCCCACCGTCGACTTGCCGGTGGCGATATTGCCCGTGAGCCCGATGCGGTAGGGCAGTTGATCGGTGTGAGCAGCCCCGCCCACGCCGTCTGAGGCGCCCACGCCGTCCGAGGCGCTCACGCCGTCCGAGGCGCTCACGCCGTCTGAGGCGCTCACGCCGTCTGAGGCGCTCACGCCGTCTGAGGCGCCTCGGCCACCCGCGCCCACTCCTCAAGCAGACGATTCACTTCGACTTCGATGCGTCGGTACTCCGCGCCAAGCTCGGCCACCCGGGAGACATCCTGATCGTATCCGGCGGCATCCAGCTCGCCGGCGAGCTCCTGCATCCGCGCCTCAAGGCGATGGATCTCCGTCTCCAGCTCATCCAGCCGGGCCTGCTGACGGGCCAAAGCTCGCTCGCGCACTCGGCGCGCGCTCCGCTCGGCCTCCCGCTGGGCTCGCGCCTCGTCCTCGACCTGCTGCGCACGATGGGGCGCCTGGCGCGACATCTCGTGCCAGGCCTCATAGTCCGCATAGCCCTCCCGAAATAGGTGCAGCTGACCTTCGCCGATAGCCCAGACCTGCGTGGCGATCTCGCGAACCAGATAGCGGTCGTGGCTGACCATCAGGATCGTCCCGTCAAAGCTCAACAGTACCTCCTGGAGCACCTCCTGAGAGGCGATGTCCAGATGATTGGTCGGCTCGTCGAGGAGCAGGAAGTTGGCCTTGGCCAGAGAGAGCATCGCGATGGCCACACGGGCTCGCTCGCCACCGGAGAGCACCGCAACATCCTTGAAGACGTCATCGCCTCGAAACCCGTAGCGGGCCAGGAAGTTGCGGGTCTCGGCGACCGAGCCCATCCCCGCATCGAGCAGCGTCTCCAGGACGGAGCTGCCCGGCGTGAGATGATCCTGAACCTGCGCAAAATAGCCGATACGCACAGCGGATCCGATCCGAACTCGGCCCTGTAGGGGGCGCAGCCGGCGCAGAATCGTCCGCAGCAGGGTCGTCTTGCCTGAGCCGTTAGGGCCGACCAGAGCCACACGCTGTCCGCGCCGAATCTCGGCCTCGGGGACACGGACCAGGGCCCGACCGGGTTCGTAGCCGGCCTCGAGATCGTAAAGGCCGAGCACCAGGTCTCCGCTTCGGAGCGTCGTCTGAAGGTTGACGTGGATCTGCTGCGCCTCAGCAGGGCGCTCGACCAGCGACTCCCGACGCAAGCGCTTCAGTCGCCCCTTGGCTTCGGCGGAGCGTTGTCCGGCCATGTAACGGCGGATATAGGCCTCGGTCTGCTCAATATGACGCTGCTGCGCCTCATATTCGGCACGCTGTCGGGCGCGGCGCTCAGTCCGCTGCACGGCGTAGGCGCTGTAGTTGCCGGGATAGGAGGTCAGTTTACCCTGGGCCATCTCAAGGACCCGCGTGGCAATCGTATCGAGGAAGGCCCGATCGTGCGCGACAACGATCATAGCGCCACGCCATATCCGCAACTGGCCCTCCAGCCACTCGATCCCCTCGAGGTCGAGGTGGTTGGTCGGCTCATCGAGTAACAACACATCAGGCTCCTCGAGCAGCAGCCGGGCTAACAACGCGCGCGTCTTCTCTCCACCGCTCAGATGGTCCGTCGGTTGATGAAACTCGTCTTCCGAGAATCCCAACCCACCCAACACCTGTCCGATGCGGGCCTCAAAGGTAAAGCCTCCCGCACGATCGAAGGCCTCCAGTTCACGCCCATAACGCTCAATCGCGCGGGTGCGCTCCTCTTCATCCGGCGTCGCCATCAGCGCCTCGAGGCGCCGGAGCTGCGCCTGTCGTGCCCTCAGGCCCGCAAAGACAGCCTCCATCGCCTCCCATAGCGTTCCCTCTGCCGAGAAGTCAGGGGACTGCGGGAGATAGCCCATGCGGCACTCGCGGCTGAGGCTGACATCGCCGGCATCCGATTCAAGCAGCCCCGCGAGGATATCCAATAACGTGCTCTTTCCGCAGCCGTTATCGCCCACCAACGCGACCCGCTCACCATCATTGAGCGCCAGGGAGAGATCAGCGAAGATCTCATCCGCTCCGAAGTACTTCGCCAGATTGGATGCAGTGAGTATGGCCATACCATACGGGATTATACCAGATCGAGGATAATCGATTACAATCAAGGAGGGCAGCAGATCATGGATGCTTGACGCACAACGAGGAGTCGACGCTCGTGGAAGCCGTTACCGTCACACTGAATCCGGCACTCGACCTGACCATCCACGTTGACCGCCTACAGCTCAACGCGGTCAACCGCGGCCAAGGCATGCAACTCGACGCAGGCGGCAAAGGCGTCAACGTAGCCGCATGCCTCGCCGACGCCGGGCACACCGTGGCCGTCACCGGACTCCTGGGGGATGCAAATCCAACACGCTTCGAAGAGCTGTGCGCGCAGAAGGATATCACCGAGGCCTTTATCCGCATACCCGGTTCGACACGCACAGGCATCAAGATCGTGGATCACGCAGAACAGACGACGACAGACATCAATATGCCCGGCCTCGCACCACCACCGACAGCGACCTCGGCGCTGATCTCCGTGTTGGATGGGTGGGCCTCCACGTGCCCGTGGTTTGTCTTCTCCGGCAGCCTGCCGCCCGGACTACCCGCCGACACCTAC
>Ga0334895_1003116_pt1 | contig 13148 bp, 11 predicted proteins | sample GraSluR3_MG_7_FD_207229 | JGI IMG/M metagenome (GOLD analysis project Ga0334895, IMG submission 207229) | Sludge microbial communities from methane-producing bioreactor in Wageningen University, Netherlands - Granular Sludge_31_05-R3 | ecosystem: Engineered > Bioreactor > Anaerobic >... | reverse complement strand
ATCTTATGTATCCTCTCCGGACGTATCTCCGGAAGGAACAGAAGTCGCCTATGTTCTTAAAAAAGCGAGGCAGGATACAGGAGGTTTTCTATCGAAAATACGAATCACATCCATTGGCGGGGAAGAGGAAATAAGGCTGAATGATGAGAAAATGAGTAGTGAGGATTTGCCTAAATACTCACCAGATGGCAGATGGCTAGCCTATTTATCCGATAGTAGCGATGAAAATCAGATTTGGATTTTAGATCGAATGCAAGGAAACTCACGACAACTCACGACACTAAGAAACGGTGTGATTGATTACAATTGGTCACCAAACAGCCAAGATATTGTTTTTACAACAAAAATGTGGCCATTAGATGAAGAACAAGCTTTTGTTCCCATGTCACGAGAAGAGAAGGAACGCAAAAAGGCTGAAAGAGAAACAGAACCGATGGTGGTAGAAGATTTAATGTATAAATTCGACCATACTTATGGCATGATAGATGGCAGCTATGAACATATTGGGGTTGTAGACCTAGAAAGAGGAAAAGCAACTATTTTAACAAAAGGAACGACGCATTACTTCAAACCTGTGTGGTCTTCTGATGGCAAGCAGATAGCATTCTTTGGGAGACCGTATCTTCATGCCAAAGCAACGAAAAGTCAACTCTTTATATGCAATAAAAAGGGTGAACAGATGAAGCAGCTTACAGAAGAATGGATGATTCAAGATACAACACCTGCTGTTTTTACAAAAGATGGCCAACAGATCATGCTATCAAAATATCAAAAAAATGAACAGAGCGTCTATGAAATCGTGCCAATAGTTTTCTCAATTAATAACAACAAAGAAAAACCTCTCATAAAAGCCTCTGAACAGATAGATGGCGTGGGAGGATATGCGATGGTCAGAACACAAAACGGCAGGCTAAATCCACCTTTGGCTTTGAGTGACCAAGATCAAGTACTATGGGTGCTATCATGCTTTAAGGGGACGGATACGGTTTATCGATTTGATGTTCAAGAGCAACAGGGTAGACGGATAACACCTGAGAAAGGGTCGGTTCATTCCTTTTGTCCACCAGTCGATGGAAAACTAGTTTATATAAGAGGAGAGGGTACAACTTTAGCCGAAGTCTATGTGTTGGATCTTACAAATGGAACAGAGAAAAGATTGACATACTCCAATCCTTGGATAAATGAGGTGTTGCTGGAGCAACCAGCAGAACTTAAAACGAGCACAAAAGACGGTTCGTCAGAAATTCAGGGATTCGTTTATGAATCACAAAATAGGGAAGAGGGCTTAAAAGCACCTGTCATCCTCTATATTCATGGAGGTCCAGAAATCAGTTATGGCCATGATTTTTGGTTTGAAGCCCATTACTTGGCTTCAAAAGGTTTTGGAGTTGTTTTGTGTGATCCTAGAGGAAGCGGAGGCTATGGAAGCAACTTTAGAAAAAATGGTTACTCATGGGGAAAAGAGTCGATGGAAGATCTGGATAAGTTTTTGGAGGTGGCTGTTGAAACATACCAGTTTGATCTGGAAAGGGCAGGTGTCACCGGAGGTAGCTATGGTGGGCATATGACTAATCGGATGATTGGATCAAGCAATAGATTTAAGGCGGCGGTTACTCAAAGGACATTATGCAATTTAGCCACTTCATACGGGACGGGAGATATGGGGTTTGTTCAAACGGATCAGCATTTTACGACCATGTTAAAAATGTTGACAGATAGAGCAAAGGGAAGATCAACCACTTTGAGAATGATTGATCAAATTGAAACTCCTTTGTTGATCCTTCATGGGACTGAAGATTACCGGTGCTCTTTCGAACAAGCCGAGCAGTTTTTTATAGCCATGAAAGATAGAAGACCGGAAATTCCTGTGCGACTAGTGGCTTTTCCAGGTGAAAATCATGAAATAACTAGAACTGGAAATACATTCAACCAAATGTACCACCTGAAGGAAATAGTCTCTTGGTTTGAATTGTATTTGTCTAGAGGAGGGAATGATGAAAAAGGTGTCTGATTTGCAAGATTACTATAAAATGAAATATGTTGGAGCCTTTGATTGTCATTTGGAAGATGCACTGATGGCATACACATTAAGCTATGCCAAAAAGGGAAAGACAGGTTATAGACAAGAAATTTATGTAAAAGACTTAAAAACACAGACAGAGAAAAAGATTTCGGTTGGTGGCTTAAAAGAAACAAACCCTCAAATTTCTCCTGATGGAAAGCATCTTTCCTTACTGTCCAAGACAACCAATGATTTTCAAATTTTTATTTATTCTCTTAAAGAAGGACGTGCTAAACAGTTGACAGAAGGCTTTAGAGGTGTAAGAGACGTTGTTTGGTCACCCGATGGTCAATTTGTCGCTTTTTTGGCTTATGCTATGTCTGACAAGGCAGATCAACAGAGAGGGGTAGCCCATTATGAAAACAAGGCCTTGAAAAAACCTGTCATTATTGAGGATTATGGCTATAAATCGGAAGAAGCCATGGGATTTTCCAAAAAACAGTCCACACAGCTATGGATTGCAGATGTAGAAACAGGAAAAATAACTTGTTTGACAGAGGGAGACCGCGATCATGTTATGCCAACTTGGTCACCAGATGGTAAACGAATTGTGTTTGCAAGTAACCGATGTAGAAACAAAAATGAAAGCATAGCAATGGATTTATTTTCGGTAACATTGGCGGATGGCGTCATTGAACGGTTGACAGAGAGTGTTTGGATTGCCTATTATCCAGTTCCTTTTTATCCATTGTTCACACCGGACGGTGCCAAACTAGTGTTTGGTGCACTAGCACCTAGCTTGGAAGGAGGCATGCCAAGAACTCTTTTGTACACGATGCCGTCTGAAGGTGGTGAAATCACCAACATATTTCCTGTAGAGGCACCTTGTCACGAGGCTACATGCTTTATATATAATAGTGAAAATTATGGATCAAAAAACACCAACGCTCAAATCAATGAAAAAGGGGATACGTTATTCTTTATTTCTGGCTGGCAAGGAGCATGTGATATCTACTGCGCTTCATTGACAGGAGAACCCTTTATAACCAAGATTACATCAGGCCAGCATAGCTTTAGGAGTATTGAGAAAGTGGCTGATGACAAGATCATTGCATCAAAAGGTACTTTCGTTCAAACACCACAGATTTATGAAATAGATAGGAAGACAGGACAGGAAACGATTCTTGTTGAGAGCAATCCTTGGCTAAAGAAGATTCAAATGAGTCATCCAGTAGAGATGTGGGTAGACACTTTAGATGGCGAAGGCAAGATTCAAGGATGGATCATCCCGCCTCAAAAAAGAGAAAAGGATAAAAAGTATCCAGCCATTTTGTATGTTCATGGAGGGCCCACACCCTTTTATGGATATGCACTGACTTATGAGCATCAGATTCTTGCGGCACAAGGATTTGCTGTGATGATGTGCAACCCGAGAGGAAGCTCAGGTTATGGAGCCAAACATCAAGATATGGTGAAAGCATTTGATAACATAGCGATGTACGATTTATTGCAATTTGTAGATGAGGCTTGCAGAAAAATGGATTGGATTGATTCAAATCGGATTGGGGTCACAGGTGGAAGCTATGGAGGGTACATGACCAATTGGTTGGCTGCCCACACAAACAAGTTCAAAGCAGCAGTCACACAACGTAGCCTTACAAATTTTTTGATCAGTTATGCAAGTTCAGATATGGCAGGATCATCAAAGGATTTTGACAGTTTCACAGATTTCATGGTCAATCAAATAAGAAAATCGCCAGTTGCCTATGCGGAAAAAATCAATATTCCATTCTTGATACTTCATAGCGAAAACGATATGCGGTGTCCTGTGGAAGGAGCCCATCAATTATTTGTAGCCATAAAAGACACACATCCAGAATTGCCAGTTAGGATGGTATTGTTTCCAAAATCCAACCATAATTTGCTTAATAGCGGCGAAATGCACCTTAGAATTCGCCACTATCAAGAAATGATTCACTGGTTTCAGAAGTATCTATGACAATTATTTCAAGACAATTATTTCAAGACAATACGACCATCGATGATTTTTTCGGATAGTTCCTTGATGTTTGCCTCTATTTTATCGATGATAATTTTGAAAGCGTCATCACTTTTACCAGTGGGATCGTCTAGTCCCCAATCCTCTTCATATTGGCTAGGCAAGAAGGGACAGATGACATTGCAGCCCATTTTAATAACAATGTCGACTTCAGGGATGGCTGGCAGTAGTTTTGGATGCTGTGTCTGTTCCATGTCTATGGAATAAAGTTCTTTGATTAGTCGAACAGCGTCCTGATTGATTTGGGTTCTTTCTTCCGTGCCGGCTGAGTAACTTTCAAACACATGGCCTGCAAAATGCTTCCCCAACGCTTCTGCCATTTGGCTTCGGCAAGAGTTGTGAACACATATAAAGGCTACTTTTGGCTTCTTGTTCATATTAATCCTCCTAAAAACGATTAAGCGATTTCTTTATCTTGTTTAAACCAATGGGTTGTTTTGTTCGCGATTTTAACTAATGTTAACATGACAGGCACTTCAACCAATACACCCACAATGGTTGCCAAAGCAACTGGAGAAGTGGCTCCAAACAAAGCGATAGCAACGGCAACAGCTAGTTCAAAGAAATTTGATGCCCCAATCATGCCTGCGGGAGCCGCCACATCATGAGGTAATTTCCACGCTTTTGCCCAGAAATAAGCGATGAAGAACACAAGAAATGTTTGTAGGGTCAAAGGGATTGCGATGAGAAGAATATGTAGTGGGTTTTCAAGTATCACATTTCCTTGGAATGAGAATATGATAATTAACGTCAGCAACAATCCAACCACTGTGACATTATTGAACTTCTTGATAAAGGTATGGTTGAAGTAATCAATGCCGTGCTTATCGATAACAGATTTACGAGTCAATGCGCCAGCTGTCAGTGGAATAACGACAAATAGAACCACAGACAGAATCAATGTGTCCCAGGGAACGGTTACGCCACTGACACCCAACAGAAAAGCAACGATAGGGGTAAATGCCACCAGTATGATTAAATCATTGGTAGCCACTTGAACTACCGTATAGGCCGCGTTTCCTTTTGTAAGATGACTCCAGACAAATACCATGGCAGTACATGGCGCGGCGCCCAGAAGTACGGCTCCTGCTAGATACCATTGGGCTAGGTCCGAGGGGATGATGGATTTGAAGACCACATAAAAGAAGAATGAAGCGATTCCAAACATGGTGAACGGTTTAATCAACCAGTTGACGATCCAAGTGACATACAGTCCCTTGGGGTTGTTCCGAATATCTCTGACACTTTGGAAATCAACCTTCATCATCATCGGATATATCATGATCCAAATCAAGATGGCAATAGGGATGGACACATTGGCATATTCAAATTGACCTAAAAAGGCAGGTATTTCGGGTAAGTATCTGCCTATCATTATTCCTGCCACCATACATAGAGCCACCCAGATGGTTAAGTATTTCTCAAAAAAACTGATTCCTTGAAGCTTTTCTTTTTTCATCATTAATTCCTCCTAGAAAGTATGAATATTATATTGATTGATGAATGTAATCAGCAACGGTTTGTCTATCATTGGTTATGGTTTGGCAATTATAAGTGCTATTCTTATAAACGCGGCATTTGTGAAGATCTTCTTGTAGTTTGAGATCCTTTTGGAATTGATAATTGAGGTATTCAATCAAATGGGGATTTTCTGAAACGAACTTTTCGCTTGCAATATAATGTATCCATTGTGCGTCTTTAGATGAACGGATGATGCCTATGCTTTTGAGTTTTGCTAGATGTCTAGAAACATTGGATTGGCTTAGATTTAATATAACCTCCAATTCACATACACATAATTCAAAATGCATGAGGATATTCAGAATGCGTAATCGATTTTCTTCTCCCAAAGTTTTAAACAGTGCTACCAAATGGTTCACCTCCTAGTTGCCATATATTCATGTATTTGAATGTAATCATATAATAGCAGAAAGAAGAGCTTGAATCAATCCTTTTCTTTTGATTGCAAGCATTTTCATTATAGAAAGATATAACTAAAAGCATTAAATGCATAGCCGATAATGAGAATTCCAATGGTAACGATGCCAACAAAGACAACTAACAATTTGGTTCGCACAACCTTTTTTAGCATAATGATGGACGGCAATGATAAAGCGGTGACGGCCATCATAAAAGACAATGCGGTACCAATCCCAACGCCTTTCAATACCAAGGCTTCGGCTATAGGAAGCGTACCAAATATGTCAGCATACATAGGTATCCCAACTACCGTAGCAAGCAACACTGAATACCATTTATCCTGTCCTAGTAATGCTGAAATAACACTTTCAGGTATCCAATTATGGATTGCTGCGCCAATCCCAACGCCAATGATGATGTATAGCCATACCCTGTTGGCTATTTCTTTTACTTGTTCTATTGCAAAAGTAGTTCTTTCTTTTCTGCTCATGGTTTCTTGTTCTGTCTCCACTACTTTGTGATTAAAAACAAACGACTCCACCTGGTCTTCTAATTTTGATTTACTGATGACAGTACCGCCAATGACAGCCAGTATTAATCCAACAACCACGTAGGCAAAGGCTATTCTCCAATTGAAGATGCTGGCCAACAGGATAACAGAAGCCAAATCTACCAATGGAGAAGAAATCAAAAATGAAAAAGTGACGCCAATTGGCAATCCAGCACTGGTAAACCCTATAAACAAGGGTATAGATGAGCATGAGCAAAATGGGGTAACAGTTCCTAATAAAGCGCCAAGTATGTTGGCAGATAGGCCATCAAATCTCCCAAGAATCTTTCTAGTTCGTTCAGGTGGGAAGAAACTCTGAATATAGGATATAGTAAAGATGAGAGCCGATAACAGAATAAAAATCTTAATGACATCGTACACAAAAAAGTGGATGCTGCCACCGAGTCTTTCCCCAATATCCAAACCAAAAAAATCCTCTACAATAATTCTGACCAATTCATAAAGCCAATCCATTTTCAACAGCTGGTTATTCAACCATGTAAATACAAACATATTTTAGGCTCCTTGTTTTTAGATTAGTCGCAAACGACACAACAGTTATTCAATAGATCTTCCTTGAGAGCAAGCCTGCTACGATCTTCCATTAGTTGAGGATAATGGTCTAGCTTTTCGGTTATGTTTTTTAAATTTTCCATAAGCAAAGAATTTCCTTTGAGAGTATAAAAGACAAATTTTTCCTTGCGTTGGCCTTCCACCAAACCTAGATCTTTGAGTTTTGAAAGGTTTTTTGAGACTCTAGGCTGAGGCACATTTAAAACACCGCTTAGCTCGCAAACACATAATTTTTCTTGGAAGAGTAGAACCATCATTCTTAGCCTTGTCTCATCGGACAACAGTTTAAAAATACTTGTTAATTGATTCATAGCAACTCCTTTATATATTCTCATATGGGAATATGTACATATTAGTCGATGAACCTGTTCTTGTCAAGCATTTTTTGCTGGAGATTTCAAATGATTGATTTCTTCCAATTGTGTGTGATACTATTGAAGCAAACATAAATACAGGCTTATAGGTAGCCTTAAATGAACCTAAATAGTATCGATAGGAGCAAGCTATGACAATAGGAGAACTGATAGTCGAATATGGTAAAAAGGATACCCCTTACATGGGAAATTTGGTGAATCATCTGCCAATGGGACAGCTGGCTTTGTACAAATTATCGGGAAATCTCGATTTGGTGAAAGACTACTCAGATTATTACAAATTGAAATTCCAGATTAATCAGACAAAGGAGACATCAGAAAAAGCAAATTCACTTAAATCCTGTCTTGGGAAAAGAGAGAAGTATGAGGTGTGTTTGTTGTTGGTTAGAGAAAGAATTCAGCAGGAAGGAAAAGACAAAGTGATACGTGACGTCTTGAATCAATACCCTCTGGGGATGTCATCAGGGTTGTTTCATGTGTTGATTCGATTGGCTTACGCTGTAGAAGGAGCACAAATGGAGAATCATCTGGAGGAGGAAGTTTCACGAGCTTTAGCGTACTATGTCACGGCTTACCGTGAAGCAGGTGTTTTGAGTCGACGAGTAGTGGTTTCTGATATGTTCGATGAAATGAAGCAGTTGGCGAGCCATAAAGAGATAAGAAAACTACTGGAGTCCCAGCCTTCCACGGGAAGACAGATGAAAGCCTTATATGAAGACAAAACCTTTATGGAGAGAGGATTTTTAATAAAGGGATCAGAAGAAGATAAAATCAGAGGTTTGATCTCATTGTTACTTCCTGTGTTTGACCAGTCCTTTAGTATTGTGGTGCTTCACTGTTTGACTGGATTGCACGCGTTAGTGAATCTTAAAGACTATTTCAATGATTTTGATCGTGCCTTTGACATTTATTCCACATGTTGCCTAGCTCATTTGTTGACCGTGGGAGATTTGACTTATAACGAATCAGTTGAGGCTGTTTCAACCCCAGATTGGAATGAGATCATAAGCCAGTGTTTGTCTTTGACAGATGTGCATACAATTAAATTTACATACAGTTGTCATGAACTTTATCAACGATACGGTATGGAAGAATTGAAAAGATCGGCATATTTAAAGATGTCAGGCAAATAGGTTATTTTTTAAATATCTCAAGAAAAATGGTTTCAATGGCTGTTTCAGATTGACTTTGGAATTGTTGAAATTTATCCAACAAGTCCGTTGCCTCAGGAGTAAGCGTGGATCCGCCACCTTTGATGCCACCTACTTCCCGTTCCAGCAAAGGGCACTTAAGTTCTTTTTCGGCACGCTTGATGATATTGAAGGCTTTAGAATAGGAAAGGTTCATTTTTTTAGCAGCTTTATTCAAAGATCCCAAAGTAGCCACAAGTTGTAATAGCCGAAAGGGACCAGCACCAAAAATTCGTTCGTTTTGTTCATTTTTTATCCATACACTGTATCCTGGTTTCATTGTGGCTTCCTCACAATCATGTATTGTTGTTCATGTTGTATCACATCGATTTTACCATAGATTATGGAAAAAATCTCTTTTAAACGATTAAGGTCAAGAGAATGGGTGTCAAAGCGGGTAAGGATGCTTCCGTTGTGGACAACGATGATTTGATCACAGTAATAGAGGGCATCATTAGGGTCGTGAAGCGTGATGATGCCCGTTCGGTTTTGATGTTTGATCAGTTGCTTGATTTTCCCAAGGATCATGTGGCGATTCTTAAAGTCTAAGGCGCTGTCGGGTTCGTCAAAAAGCATGACAGATGCTTGTTGCAAAAGGTTTCTTGCGACAATGATCAATTGTTTTTGTCCTTCACTCAAATGTAAAAAGCTGTCATGTGTATAAGAATCCATTCCAACCAAATGAATCATTTCTCGTGCCATTTTCCGGTGTTTTTTTGAAGGGGTTTCGAACATACCCAGATAGGGGGTCATACCCATTAAGACCACATCTTCCACAGGCATATGGTAAATGATGCTTGGACGTTGAGGCATATAGCTCAAGTATTTCCCTCTTTCTTTGTCTTTAAGAGTCAGGGTGTCTCGACCATTGACAAGACAATGCCCAGACAAGGGGCTGAGAAGGCCGCTGATGGTTTTTAACAAGGTTGTTTTGCCAGCACCGTTAAGACCTAAAAGGGCAGTGAGTTTGCCAGAATGTGTACAAAAATTGATATTTTCCACAATGGTTTCTCCATTGTAGCCAACGGATAGCTGTTTGATTTCTAACATGAGCATATCTCCTTTGCATAAACTAGGTGGTTTTTAAGACTGTCTGAGACGAATCATCAGATACCCTAGATAAGGAGCACCAATAAAGGTGGTCAAGATACTGATGGGCAGTTCGCTAGCAGTAAGACTTCTAGCTAAACTATCTGAAATTATTAGCAATAGCGCGCCAACAAGGCCACTCAAAACAAGGGTATGGGTGTCGTTTCTTTTTGTAAGCATGCGTCCAATATGCGGAGCAATCAGTCCGATAAAAGAAATTAGTCCAGTGATAGAAACGATACTTGCAACTAATAGAGTGGCAAACAGAACAACAAAGAATCGGATCAAACCAACAGGTATTCCAAGACTACGGCCTTCTTCGTCGCTCAACGACAACAAATTGATTTGCCAACGAAGCAAGAGTAATCCGATCAAACCAATGAGAACAAAAGGAAGAATAGAGATCAATTTATCCCGAGTGATAGAAGCAAAGCTACCCATGGCCCAGAATTCCATGGCAGCCAGTTGATGCTCTGGGTCAGCGAAAACCTTCAATAGCATGATAAAACCTTGGGCGAGAGAGCTGATGACAATGCCAGCTAGTACAAAGGTGGTGATGCTTTTTTCCGCGGATAGACGCGTCAAGCCCAAAGCAGTAAAGACTGCGATGACGCCACCTATGAACGCACTGATAGCAATAGCGGATGTGCCACCGGCAAAAAAAGTAATGGCAATAGCCGCGCCTAGATTGGCACCGGAGGACACGCCGATCAAATCTGGTGTGGCCAAAGGATTCTTGAAGATCGTTTGATAGACACTACCGGCTATGCTTAGGCCAAATCCAGCTATTAAGCTCATGAAAACACGAGGGATCCTAAGATTATAGAAAACCGACTGAGTCAAAGAGGAGACGTCCCCCCCTGTTAAGAGACGATAGATATCTTGAGGACTAATGGGGTATTTGCCTATGCCGATAGATAGAAAAAAAGCCATCACCAGCAGAAAAGCGAGCACAATATATTTGGTTGTAAGAGGAGAAGGCTTTTTTGTTGTCTTCATTATAGATTCCTTTAGTAAGTGAAAGCGGCTGGATCAACGGTGAAGTCGTAAAAAATTTCGTAAAATTCTGTTGCGTCAGCTGCAAAATCGTCAGACGAGTAAACGGAATCATGCAAGACGCTAGTTAACCAAAGGGTGCCCAATATCCCTGAAGGAATGGGAGAATCCCAAGCTTCGATTTGATAAGGCATCTCGTAAACCCGTTGGTTACCAATAGCAGTGATGCCTTGAAGATTGACATTGTCTAGTACTTCTTCTTTAGAATAGGTTGCCGCAGGGGCCAGAATGATCACATCAGGGTTGTAGGCAATAAGTTGTTCGTAGGAAATAGTCGCCCAATAGGTATCGTTGATATCTTGAGACACACTGATACCACCTGCTTGTTCAATCATGATTTGCTGGTACATTTGATTGGAAACGGTGGATAATAGGTCACTGTTTCCCGCGAAATATATTGTCGGAGGGGATTGTCCCTGAAGCATGTCGGCTACATCAACCATTTTTTGATTGTGAAAAGCTTTCAATTGTTCAGCCCTATCAACGGTATCTGTGATCTGGGCAATCCAATCAATGGCTTGAAACAGACGGTCAGTCGTCTCTGGATCGATAGCCAATACAGGAATATTGAGTGATTCCAATATCTCAATGGCTTCTTTCAGACGTACTGACAACACAACTAAATCTGGGTCTAGAGCAGCAATAGCTTCAATGTCTAATTCTCTCATAGAACCGATACTGGGAAGATCTAGAAAATGTGGAGCAGCCAATTGATAAAGAGGTCTTGTCTCGGCACGGGCTTCAATCCCGATAACACGATCAGACAAACCTAGAGCCATAAGCATGGAGGAACTAATATAGTAGCCACTGACAATGTTTTCCGCAGGGGTGTCAAAAGTTAGTTGTCGATTCAGATGGTCTGTGATGACCACTTCAAAATCATTGTGTCCTGTGTTTTCGTTATCCGTATTGCCAGAATTAGACTCACCAGGCTGGTTGGGTGGTGTTGGACTGTTTTGGTTACAACCAATGGCGGAGAATAAGACAAGCATAGCCAGAACGATAAGCAAGGCAGGTTTTAACAGGTGTGTTGTTTTCATCAATTAACTCCTTTAAGCGTTATGTATTTACCAATATAACGATACAAAAAACGAATCCATTTGTCAAGGAAGAAAAGCATTGTACCCGTAGAAAAACTATGTTAAAATATTGTTCATGGGAATGAAGTGCTCCCTTGGTGAATGCCTAAACCGCTGATAAGCTGATGACTTCTGTGCAACGATCACAGAACATCAGTTTTTGTTTTTTGGAGGATATTATGTTATTAAGTCTAGCGTTGATTTTAATGATTGGCTTTGCGTTAAGCATGGTGTTTACAAAAGTTCATTTACCAGGAATTTTGGGAATGATTGTCACAGGTATTTTAATGGGGCCTTATGTGCTTAATCTCATTTCACCGGAGATTCTGATGATTTCATCAGAGCTTAGAGAGATTGCTTTAATCGTGATACTCACAAGGGCAGGGCTAAATCTAGATTTAAAAGACTTAAAAGCTGTGGGCAGACCGGCCTTGATGATGTGCTTTATACCTGCTATATTTGAGATGACGGCTATCACATTGGTTGCGCCTGTGATACTTGGTGTTTCCTATTTTGAGGCAGCGGTGATGGCCACCATTATTGCCGCTGTTTCACCGGCTATTATCGTTCCTAGAATGATTTATCTTATGGAGACTGGTTATGGTCGAGATAAGAAAATTCCTCATTTGATAATGGCAGGAGCTTCGGTGGACGATATTTTTGTGATTGTATTGTTTGGTATATTAATAGGCTTTTACCAAGGCAATGGAGCGGGCGTAGAGAGTATGTTGAATATACCGATATCAATTGGATTAGGTCTGCTTGTGGGGGTTATTTCTGGGAAAGGAATAATAGGACTGTTTCACAAGATTTCTATGAGAGATACGATGAAAACTATGATGGTGCTCAGTGTGTCTTTTTTGCTAGTGACTTTACAAAATGAAGCAGCTCAATGGATTCCTATATCAGGATTGTTGGCTGTTATGGTTTTGGGAATTGTTTTGCTCCACGGAGATGAAGAAATAGCAAATAGACTAAAAAGCAAATTTTCAAAGATGTGGGTAGGTGCTGAGATCATGTTGTTCGTATTGGTTGGAGCAGCTGTTGACATCAATATTATTTCTGGTGTTGGACTGCCAGTTGTCGCCTTATTGTCCGTTTCGTTGATTTTTAGAGGGTTGGGTGTCATGATCAGTTTGATTAAAACACCGTTGAATATAAAAGAAAGGTTTTTTTGTATTTTAGCCTATTTGCCGAAGGCCACTGTGCAAGCAGCTATTGGAGCCATTCCTTTGACACTTGGCATGCCAGCGGGA
>Ga0334895_1003105_pt1 | contig 13175 bp, 14 predicted proteins | sample GraSluR3_MG_7_FD_207229 | JGI IMG/M metagenome (GOLD analysis project Ga0334895, IMG submission 207229) | Sludge microbial communities from methane-producing bioreactor in Wageningen University, Netherlands - Granular Sludge_31_05-R3 | ecosystem: Engineered > Bioreactor > Anaerobic >... | reverse complement strand
ATTATATCACAAGCTCCATTGGCTCTTGTCATGCTTGTCACACACATCGTCCTGATGTATACATTAGGATTTTAAAAGGAGGTTGGCAACGGTGAAAATATTATTAACAGGATTTGATCCTTTTGGTGGGGAAAGCATCAACCCATCATATGAAGCGATAAAGAAAATCACTAACCATCATCCATCAGTGGAAGTAATCACGAAAGAATTACCAACCATTTTCAAAAAAGCAATTGAGGTGTTGGATGATACCCTAGCATCAGTGAAACCGGATGTTGTTGTTTGTACAGGTCAGGCAGGTGGGAGATTTGATATATCGCTAGAAAGAATAGGCATTAACCTAATCGATGCTAAGATTCCTGACAACGATGGTGATCAGCCTATAGACGAAAAAATATTTGCAGATGGAAAAGAAGCTTACTTCTCTACCATTCCCATAAAAGCAATTGTTAAACGTATGAGGGAGAATGGTATTCCCGCATCAGTCTCCAATACTGCTGGAACCTTTGTGTGCAATTGCATTCTGTATGGTGCCATGTATCTTATTGACAAGAAATACCCTGATATTAGGGGTGGGTTTGTGCATGTTCCCTTCTTGCCTGAACAAGTCATAGATAAAGTCAATATGCCAAGCATGTCCCTCGAAACCATCACACAGGCATTTGAAGTCATGATTGAGACGATTGCCACAACAGATCAGGACATCAAAGAGATTGGTGGGACCATTAGTTAAATGAAACGATACTTATTCGTTTATGGGACTTTGATGAAGGGGTGTAGGAACCATGACGCTTATTTAAAGGGTCAATACAAGTCAAAAAAGAGGGCTATTGCTAATGGCAAACTCTATCATTTAATCAAATACGATTGTCCTGCTTTGATGCGGGGTGCTGGATCAGTAAGAGGAGAATTATACGAGTTGGATAGTTTTGATGAGATTATCCGTAAAACTGATCTTCTGGAAGACTATGATCCAGAAAATGTCTATGACAGTCAATACATAAGGACGGAAATTACGGTCAAAGTTGAAAACAATCAAGAAATTAAAACGGATGCTTATCTTTACCATGTAACAAACATTGATGAGTTCTTAGATAACACCCATTTGATAGAAGATGGATTTTGGAAAGACTTCAAATCTTTGGACAAGCTCTAAATTGACAACCTCCTGTATTTCATATTAGAATGTAATGAAATACAGGAGGTTGTTTATGCTTAAAGAGCTTTTCAATAAGGAACTTCAAGATGAGATGACTGATTTTTTCTTGAATAATTTGTCACGAAAGGGTAAAATTATAACGCTTAAGAAGCGTACCCTCATTCAAACAAATTCGGACTGTATTTATATCGTTACTCAGGGAATGGTTTCTGAAGAGATTTTCAGCGAGGATGGCAAACAGACCACTTTGTTTTTGTTGGGCCCTGGAACTATTTTTGGTGAAATGCCTTTTTTCCAAAAATATGAGAAATCATGTTCCATTGACATAGCCATGTATCATGACACAAAGGTGTCAATCGTAGGAAGAGAGACATTGAATGGTGAAATCGTTGATAATCCTAAAATATACAATTATTTGATCCATAGTATCATTAGAAAGTACACTATCTTGATGTTGAAAGTAGCGGATAATCATTTTAATGATTTTAAGGGAAAGCTGGCCAGCACATTAATCCGATTCGCAATCGTTGAAGAGGGTGATATATTTGACGGCGCAGTTATTAGAAATGTCAAATCCATCACTATGTTTGCCAAGTATTTGTCTTGCGATCGCAGTACTGTCTCAAAAGGACTGTCGGAGTTCCAGGATGAGGGATCAATACTGCTTGATAAAAATAAGATCATTATCAAGAACAAGGATTTGCTAACGAGATCTGTTAATTTTATGTGGTAACCACAACCGGACAGGAGCATTTCCTGTCCGGTTGTGGTTTGCATAATCGTTTAATCGATCCGCTAATGAAACTCTACACCGCCATCTACGTTCAAATTTTGGCCAGCTTGATGGCGACTGCTTTGCCAATTCCTCTGGCGGCACCTGTCACTAATGCCACCCTGTTTTCCAAACTACTCATGGTTTCCTCCCCAATAATAGAACTACATCATTAAATGTTTGATCGCATTCTCCAAAACCTTCTTGAACTGTTGTGCGAACCTGGCTCCAACTGCCCCGTCGACCACACGGTGATCAAAGGCTATGGATAGCTTCAATATGGGAACAATGGTTATGGCATTTTCTTTCACCCATGGTTCTTGGCGGATACTGCCCACGTATACTAAGGCTACCTGTGGAATATTAATAATTGGCAAACCTGTTTCAGCTCCATACATCCCCAGATTCGACAGGGTGATGGTTCCGCCTTGTAGGTCTTCCATTGTCAATTTTCCCTCTCTGGCTTTTTCCGCTTTGGCCGCTATTTCCTCATGGATTTCAGCCAAGGATTTATCGCCCACATGCTTGATGACTGGCACTGTAAGCCCTTTTTCTGTTTCAACTGCCACAGAGATATTTACTTGTTTCCATAATTTAACTTCATCATTTTCCATGGTGGCATTGATTCTTGGATGATCTTTCAAAGCCTTTGCCAAGAGCTTTGCCAATAGATCATTATAAGAAATTGGCATGGCTTCTTGGATCATGGATTTTGCTTTAATCAATTCTGTTGCGTCAACGGACAAGTGCTGGACAATGTGTGGCACTGTTTGCCAGCTTTTCGTCAAGTGAGCTGCTGATGCTTGTTCAATACTGGTGAATTTCAGTTTCTCATATGTGTTTTCAACCTTTATGCTTTCTTCTAAGGGTTCTTCTTTCTTTTTATCCAATTCTGCCGATTGCTTTTCATGATGTTTTTTAACATCTTTATCTGTCACCAAACCTTTTGGTCCTGTTCCTTCAACCTCTCCTAAAGCAACATTCAAATCCGCAGCCAATTTTCTAGCCACTGGTGTAGCGCGAACACTTTTACCTTCTCCGCTGTCTGCTTTTTTAGCCTCTGGCTTGGCTTCTTCCCTCTCTTGTTGAGAGCTTTCTTCTTCGCCTGCTTCTTTTAGGGCCTTTGACAGTTCTTCTTGGCTAAAAGGTTCTTCTGGCAGTGAGACGATGGCCACAGGGTGGTTGACTTTTACCTCTCCTGAAGACACGATGATTTTTCTTAATATGCAATCAAATGTGGCCTCAATGGTAGTGGTCGTCTTTTCACTTTCCATCTCATAAAGTGGATCTCCTTTTTTAAGTGCGTCTCCTTCCTTTGCCATCCATGCCACAATGTTCCCTTTCTTAGCCGACATACCAAATGCCGGCAATTTCAATATCTTCATTTGTCATCCTCCTTATTGTCCAATTACTGTTGTTAGTACTGCATCACTTCTTTCACGCCCTCAACAATATCCTCTACTTGAGGTATGTTCATTTGTTCCAATGCCACATGGGCAGGTACTGGAATATCGTAGGAAGCCACTCGTTTGATGGGGGCTTTCAGATCAAATAGCGCTTCTTCTGATACGATAGCCGCCACCTCAGAACCAAAACCACCTGTTTTAGGTGCTTCATATACAGTGACCAATCTGCCTGTTTTTCTTACTGAATCTAAAATGGCATCTTTGTCAAGAGGGTACAAGGTTCTTGGATCCACCACTTCAACATCGATTCCTTCCTGAGCCAATTTTTCCGCAGCTGCTAGTGATCGATTGACCATTTCTCCCGTTGCAACAATCGTCACATCTTTTCCTTCTCGTTTGATATCCGCCACTCCAAAAGGAATGGTGTATTCTTCCTCAGGTACCTCTCCTTCTGCAAAATACATGTTTTTTGACTCAAAGAACAAGACAGGGTTTTTGTCTCTTAATGCGGTTTTCATTAATCCCTTAAGATCATATATAGAGGAAGGTACCACAATTTTTAGACCTGGACATCCTAAAAACAAAGCTTCCGGTGATTGGGAGTGTTCTGGTCCTGAACCACCAAACAAACCCGTTGGCATTCTAAGTACCATGGGTACATCCACCCGACCGCCATGCATATAACGCCATTTTGCCATTTTCCCCCAAATCTCATCCATAGAGTTTTGGAAAAAGTCCGCAAACATCAAGTCAATAACAGGATGCAAGCCAGAGATCGCCATTCCTACGCCACCGCCAACCAATGCCATCTCAGAAATGGGGAATTCCATGCATCTTTCTTCTCCAAATTCTTCAACCAATCCAACTGTTGTTCCATACATGCCACCAATGACTTGTACATCCTCTCCTAAACAGATGATGGTGTCATCTCGTCTCATTTCCTCTTTCAATGCTTCATTTATCGCTTGACCGCCTTTAATTTTACGTGTCATCTCTTAAACCTCCTAATTAAATTTCACGATTTAATCCTGAAACCATTCTGTTATTCTGCAAACAAACCTTGGAACATTCTTTCTTTTGTCGGTTGAGGCGCTTTTGCCGCTTCGTCTATAGCTTCCTGCACTTTCTTATCCGCTTCTTCTCTAATGGCTTTTGCTTCCTCTTCTGTTAGATAACCTGCCTTGGACAATCTTTCGAAAGCCTTCTCGATAGGATCGTTTGCCATCCACTCTTTTGCTTCTTCAGGGTTCTTATAGGCTCCTGGGTCTCCCATGAAGTGACCGTGGTGTCGATAAGTACACACTTCGATCATGGAAGGTCCTTCTCCTTTTCTTGCTCTTTCTACGCATTCCTTGGCTGTTTCATAAATCGTCAATGGATTGTTGCCATCCTCAATGTAGTAAGCTGGTACGCCAAATCCTTCTGCTCTGTCTGCGATGTAGTCTTTTTTTGCACATGTTTTTCTTGCATCGACTGAAACCGCGTAATTGTTGTTTTGGCAAATGAAGATAACTGGTAACTTCATAGCGCTACATACGTTGATGGATTCTTGCCAGGTTCCTCTGTTTGAGGTACCCTCACCATAAAAGACAACCACGACTTGATCCGTTTTGCGGTATTTGACGGTAATGCCTGTGCCTGTTGCCAATGGGAAACTGCTACCTAGTGTTCCGCCTTGTCCTAAGATGCCAATATCAGGTTCAATCATATGGATGATCCCCGCACCGAACCCTCTTGTACTGCCTGCCATGGTTCCCAAAAAGTCGCCAAAAATATCGACCAAAGGCAGCCCTTTCGCCACTTGAGAGTTCACCCCTCTGTGATGGTAGTATAGGTAATCATCTTTTCTTAATGTGGCCATCACACCTGCTGCAGGTGCTTCCTCACCAGCTCCTGGATGATGAGATCCAGTCCTTCCTTCTTTTATCAACCCCAATATGCCATCATCAACAGCTCTTTCTAGAACCATCATCTTGTAGAATCCTACTACTAAATCCTTAGGGTATTGTCCCCAATCTTCCAATGCTTTTACTTTTTGAGTCATTTTGCATCCTCCTTCTTAATTTATCTTTGATTCTCCGCCACGACATTTGATGGTTGTCATGACGGAGAAAATCAATTTGATATTATCTCGCCGTCCATCCACCATCTACAGGCAGGATGACGCCAGTGATATATGAGGCTTCATCTGATGCTAGGAATAGCGCGGCGGCTGCTATTTCCTCAGGTTTCCCTAACCGTCCTAAAGGTACTTGTGCCGAGGCTCCTGCCAAAATATCTGGATCTTGCAACGCTTTTTCGATCATCGGTGTCAACGTTCCGCCTGGGCAGATACAATTAACACGGATTTGACTTGTCGCATGATCCATAGCCAATATACGAGTTAATGCAATCACTCCGCCTTTCGCAGCTGTATAAGCGTCGGCTCCCGGCATTGCCACCAACCCATTGATTGATGAACAATTGACTATGGATCCTTCCTTTTGCTTGATCATATGTGGCAACACATATTTACAACACAGGTACACGCCATTCATGTTGACCGCCACCACTTTATTCCAGCTTTCTAAGGATGTTTGGACCACATCTGCCATCTGAAACGGTGATGAGTAACCGTGGCTGGCATTGTTGTAAAGGATATCGATTCTGCCATAAGTTTGTACGGTTTTCTCTACCATTGCCTTGACGGCCTCTTCATCTGACACATCCGTCTCAATATACAGGGCCTCGTAGCCTGCATCCAGCAGTTCTTTTTCGGTTTCTTTGCCCACTGCTCTATTATAAACCCCTTGATAATCGGCTATGATCACCTTGGCTCCTTCCTTGCAAAACATTTTGGCAGCTGCTTTCCCCATGCCATTACCAGCCCCGGTGATAATGGCCACTTTGTTTTTCAGTCTCATGGTTTTCTCCTTTCCTTTTTTTAAGGTTTGACCATGACTTTAATGGATTTTGATGGATCTGATTGAACTTCAAAAGCCTCTTTTACATCATTGAGTGAAAAGACATGACTGACCAAATCTTTGGTGTTGACTTGCTTGTTCTTAAGAAGCTCAATAGCTTTCACCGTGTCTCCACCGAAAGCACCTAATATTTTTGGTGCTTTATGGACAATCTTTGTGGTGTCAATTAGAGCTTCTTTTTCCGGCAATCCTACAATGGCGATGGTTCCAGCTGATCTAACGATTTCCAATGAATCTCGTATGGTTGAAGGCGCCCCCGCCGCTTCAACTACGATATCCGCCATGGCTCCCACATTAAAGTGATAAGGTCCCACTCCGACTTCCTGCTTACATCTTTCCAATACATTTTCAGTCTTTGCGTCAATTACTACATCCGCTCCAAATTTTTTCGCCGCTTCCAATCTAAGATCGGATACTTCTGTTACGACTATTTTTTCAATCGGATGGGTTTTGTAGATTTGCATTGCTCCATTCCCAATAAGACCGGCACCAAGTATGACAACCTTGTCCCCTTCTTGTGGATTCGTCAATGCAACGGTGTGGGCAGAAACACTTAATGGCTCGATGGTAGCTGCTGAAATATCATCCACGTTGTCTGGAATCTTGAACATGTTCATCCCCATCATCACATTTTCAATTTTTATGTACTCTGCAAAAGCGCCTGGCTTGCCGTATCCGGTACAAGCATTGAACAGATTTGGACACATGGCAAATAATTGATGTTTGCACCAGTAACATTCCATACAGAATTCTATGGTCGTTCCAAAAGCACGTTCTCCTGCTTCAATCCCTTTGATGTTTTCTCCCACTTTGACAACTTCACCCACATACTCATGTCCCATTATCTGTCCCTTTTGAATATACATGCCTAGTTTATAGCTGTGCACATCTGACCCACAAATACCACAAGCCAAAACTTTCATCAGTACATCATTGGGTCCCACTTCTGGTATGTCAACGTTTTCAACTCTCATATCTCCGGCTTTATAAAACACAGCTGCTTTCATTTTTGACATTTTGAACCTCCTTTATTCCCCCGCAAGGCCAAGTTTCTTCATTTTTCCTTTAGGTCCTGTCTCCGGTACCAAAATGGTACATCCAATGGCTAATAATTGTGAAAAAGCAAATATGAACAACGTCTGTTTTAATCCAATAATCTCTGATAGCCAACCGCCAAATACAGGTGAGATAAATGCCGCAGCATTGCCTAATCCAAATATCAATGCAAACGCGCCACCTAGCATTCTTGGTGTCATGCCTTCAAACTCCATTGGAATGGTCATCAACGCCGGTGTCCATCCAGCGGCGCAGAATCCAATAAGACCTACTGACAAGTACAATAGTGGCCCCGGTTGAAAATTAATGGCTCCAATGAGTCCAAACAATAATAAGGTGTGAAGTGGCCATGTGAAAATTTTTCTTACTCCCATCATGCCCATGGCAACACCACATAAAATACCCCCTACAATTCCTGCTGAAGTAATAATTCCAGTGATATTGCTGGCAGTCGTAGCATCTAATCCATAATAGGTTTGGTAATAAGTTGGCAGAAAAGTTGTGAAAAATTGGAACTCCCACATCCCACCAAATAATGCCAATGCCATCAACCAGACTTCTTTTCGTTTCATCGCCAACTTCAAAGCACTTTCAACTTTTTCAGTTTTTATCACTTCTTCTTCTTTTTCAGCCGCCACTTCTTGAACGATTTCCACTTTTTTATCTTTTCCAATAACTAGCCACAAAGCGGCCACCACCAACACCGATCCTCCATAGATAGCCAATGGTGCTTTCCAGGATCCCATGGCATTGTAAATAGGTAAGGTGAGTGAAAAGGCAATGGTCATTCCTACATAAGTCAAACTGGAGTTGATGGTATTAATATATGGTTTTTCGTTGTCTGGAAACCAGGTCATAATCAAAACACCTGGTATAGACAATATCATGGCATACCCAATGCCTAGAACCAAACGCGTTAGTATCAATACGGGATAGTTGTTGGCAATGAGAACCATCAAACCACCTGCACCAACCAGTATCAAGGCTATCAGAAATGACTTTTTAGCCCCTACTTTGTCCACAGAAATGCTTCCCAAAGAAGAAAATAACGCCACACACAGTGCCAAGACCGATATAATCAGCCCAGCTTGCGCCATATTGATGGAGAGATCTCCCATTATGGTAGGCAACAACGGTGCAGGTGCCAACCACAGTGCCGCAAATCCCAACGTCCCCATTACAATGAAGAACTCTACCACCCATCTGTAATTTGAATAAGTTTCTTTACGCTTATCCATTTTTTACCCCCGATATATTATTCGATTTTTTTAGTTGGCTCCCTTTTAAACCCTCAAATCAATCACACTCCGATTTAACTTCTCTATTTTGTAGCTTGCCCGGTGTTCCTTGTCATGGTCTATCAATCAAACCATATTGATGGGAAATCCTGCGATTTTTTCGCAAGCTTCTTTAATGCCCTCTGATATGGTTGGATGTCCGTGAATCGTATCAATGACCTCGTGAATGGTCAACTGGTTGTGTATTGCTAAAACGCCTTGCTGGATAAGTTCCGATGCGTTTTTACCCACCATTTGCATCCCCAGCAATTGATCGTAATCGCCTCCTGTTACTACTTTAACGAGTCCTGTTTTTTCGCCCATAGTTTTCGCTCTTCCCGAAGCTGCAAATGGGAATACTGCCGTTTTGACTTTCCCAAACTGTTCTTTGGCTTGGGTTTCGTTAAGTCCTACCCATGCCACTTCCGGATTCATGTAAATGGCACTGGGAACCATGCTCAGATCTCTTCCCTTTTCTTGACCCATAGCGTGATGGGCCGCTACTATACCTTGTTCAGCGGCATAATGTGCCAACTGAATCCCTCCTGTCACATCTCCAATGGCATAAATGTCAGGTTGGCTCGTTTGCATGTGTTCATTGACTTGAATGCCTTTGCCTGACATTTCAAGATTCAAGCTTTCTATCCCATTGACATTGGGGGTTCTTCCCACTGCCATCAGGGCTTTTTCACACTGAACCATTTCTTCTATTCCCTCTTTTTGATAAACAATACTTAACCCTGCGTCCGTTTCTTTGATAGCTGTTACCTGACTTCCTGTTACCACTTGGATTTTCTTTTCTTTTAATCCTTTCATCAACTCTTTCACCACATCTCGATCCAACATGGGCAACAATTCAGATAACATCTCAATGACGGTTACCTTACTACCCAAACTAGCATAAATAGAAGCAAACTCCAAACCAATAACGCCACCTCCGATAATGGCAATGCTTTCTGGAATACTTTCCATTTCCAAGGCTTGCTGGCTATCCATGACGCGAGAAGCATCGGCTCCAGGGATAGGTGGCACAAATATTTTTGAGCCCGTCGCAATGATTATTTTTTTCGCAGTATAATGTTTGCCCGATGTCAGCTTAAGGGTGTTGGTATCTACAAATTCAGCCGTGTCTTGAATGACTTCGATTCTATTATATTTCATCAAATAACCCACACCTCGAACCAGTGCCTTGACAACCGATTCTTTCTTTGCCCTTAATACATCTGTTTCAACTTCATACTGGGCTCGTATCCCAAACTTGTCACTACTCTTTATCTCATCAATTAACTCCGAGGCATGGGCGTATACTTTGGTGGGGATGCATCCCCAGTTCAAGCAAGTGCCACCCAAAGGTCCTGGCTCCACAAGAGCAACTTTTCCACCCAACTGACTGGCTCGTATGGCAGCCGTATAACCTGCCGGTCCTCCTCCAATGATCATCACTTCGTAATCCATTGTATCCCACCTTTATTTCTATTTTGTCCATTGCTTTACGGATGCGCTTATGCCGATTTATTATTGCAAAATCCGTACCATTTTAGACACTTTTCCTATTCTACCAAATTCCAATCAGTTAATCCATTTTTGCGATTGACGTTTGATTCAAAAATCAAAATGTGTCCTATAACGCTACATTTTCTAAAAAGCAGCTGGTGTCTGCTCTGTAGCTTTTTTAACAAACTGAATATTTTTGTACTTACCGGATTTATTATACAATCATTGCAATCAAGCCCTTTTTACCGTGTTTTATTATAGGCGTTCGTTGTCGCTTGGTTGTCCTATTTTGCTACATTTGTATCTCTTGGAATCAAATCTAACCATGGAAAACGTTCACCTTTCGTCGACTAAGGTATGGCATATTTTTTGCATTACATGTTGTCACCATACTGTATGATAATTCAAGGAGGTAACGCATGCCATTAAAAACAGGAAAAGACTATATGGAAGCTTTGAAAAAATTAAAGCCAACCGTCTATTTCAAAGGAGAAAAAATTGATTGTGTGGTTGGGCATCCGCTGATTCAACCCCATATCAATGCCGCTGCCATGACTTATGACATGGCCCATGACCCAACCTATCAAGAGTTGATGCTGACTACTTCCCATTTAACTGGGAAGACCATCAACCGATTCACTCACATTCACCAAAGCACAGATGACTTAATTAAAAAAGTCAAGATGCTTCGTGCGATTTCACAAAAAACAGGTTCTTGTTACCAGCGTTGTGTAGGTTTTGATGCCTTTAATGCCATTTATTCCACTACCTATGATATGGATCAGGAGCTAGGAACCGATTATTTTAAGAAGTTTTGTGACTATATGATTTATGTTCAGGAAAATGACCTCATGGTTGCAGGTGCGATGACAGATCCAAAGGGAGATCGCTCTTTGCCACCAGGCAAGCAAGAAGACCCAGATATGTATGTTCATGTGGTTGATAAGAATGATGATGGGATTGTCATTCGAGGTGCTAAAATGCATATGACCGGCATGGTCAATTCTTTTGAAATGCTCATCATGCCTACCACTGCATTGGCTGCAGAAGATGCGGATTACGCAGTGGCTTGCGCTGTACCTGTAGATGCAGAAGGGGTTTTCCATATCTTTGGACGCCAAACGAATGATGAAAGAAAATGGGGAGATATCGACCAAGGAAACGCTCAGTTTGGCGTTGTAGGTGGTGAGTGCCTCACCATATTGGAAGATGTGTTTGTTCCTTGGGACAAAGTGTTTATGTGTGGGGAAACGGCATTTGCCGGCTCTATGGTTGAACGTTTTGCCTCTTACCATCGTCAAAATTACGGTGGTTGCAAAGGAGGAGTCAGCGACATCATCATCGGCGCAACTGCCGCTATTGCTGAGTACAACGGCGCGGAGAAAGCCAGCCATGTGAAGGATAAACTAACAGAGATGGTTCACTTGACAGAAACCCTTTACAGTTGTGCATTGGCTTGTTCCTGCGATGGCCATCAATTGCCTTCGGGGGCTTATTATGTCAATCCTTTATTGGCCAACGTAGACAAGCAGAATGTCACGCGTTTTATCTATGAAATTTGCCGATTAAGTCACGATATCGCTGGTGGGTTTATCGCCACAATGCCAACTGAAGTAGATTTGAAAGATCCAAAGCTTGGCCGGTATGTGGAAAAATATTTGAAAGGATCTGGTAAATTTACTACTGAGGAACGCTTTAGAATGGCTCGATTAATTGAAAACATGACAGGTGGAACCGCTCTTGTAGAAAGCATGCACGGAGCAGGATCGCCTCAGGCTCAACGTGTTGTCATGGCTAGACAAGCCAATGTGGCTTATAAAAAGACTTTGGCCAAAAAATTGGCTGGTATCGACAAGGAGGATTGACATGTTTGATTTGACAGGCAAAACGGCAATTGTGACAGGTGGCACCAAAGGTCTTGGTTTGGCTATTGTTCAAGCCCTTTCTAGTGTTGGTGCTCAGGTGGTGGTAGTCAGTCGAAATGCTCATGACTGCAAACGCGTGGCCCAAGACCTAGAGGACAAGGGCAGGAAAGCCTTTGGTTTTGCTTGTGATATTACGCAATCAGAAAATATCCAAGATTTAATCGACAATACGCTACAACAATATGGCCGAATCGACATTCTTATCAACAATGCCGGTGTGGCTGTGACTAAACCAGCAGTGGAATTGACGGAAGAGGATTGGGATTTTGTGATCAATACCAATCTCAAGGGGGTTTTTATGATGGCCCAGGCCGTTGGTCAAGTGATGATCCAACAGCAGTATGGCCGTATCATCAATATGGCTTCTATGTTTGGCTTAGTGGGAGACAAAAACGTGTTGCCCTATTTGTGCAGCAAAGGTGGCGTGATTCAAATGACGAAAGGATTGGCTTTGGAATGGGCACGACATAACATCACCGTCAATGCCATTGCACCTGGCTATGTGGTGACGCCCATCAACGAAGCTGTATTGAAGGAAGAAAAGGTTCAAAAGTATTTACTGGGAAAAACACCTTTGAGACGTTTTGGCAAAGGCCATGAAGTGGCTAGTGCCGCCGTGTATCTGTCTTCTGATGAGTCCAGCTATGTAACCGGTTCTGTCTTTTCTGTGGACGGCGGCTGGACGGCTCAATAAAATGAAAGCACCTCCAGTTAAAATCAGAGTCCGTTTTTGCGGAAATTGCAATCCTTATTATGATGTCAAGGATTTGTTGAAGAAGATGCAAAAGGATTATCCCGCCTTTGAGTATCTCTATCGGGATGAAGAAGAATGGCATTTGATTTTACTCGTCAACAGCTGTTTGTCAGCCTGTTTGAAGAAACCTAACACCACAAAGCCCATTGTTTACGTTTCAGGGTATCAAGTGAATCATAAAAACTGCTCCCCTGATGATTTGTCTCATTGTATTTCAGAAGCTATTATGAATGCCATTAAAAAAACATCCTCTGAATGAGGATGCTTTTGATTTATCCGGCGGCGACCTACTTTCCCAGGCAGTCACCCACCAAGTATCATCAGCGCTGAAGGGCTTAACTACTGTGTTCGGGATGGGAACAGGTGTGG
>Ga0334895_1003104_pt1 | contig 13175 bp, 3 predicted proteins | sample GraSluR3_MG_7_FD_207229 | JGI IMG/M metagenome (GOLD analysis project Ga0334895, IMG submission 207229) | Sludge microbial communities from methane-producing bioreactor in Wageningen University, Netherlands - Granular Sludge_31_05-R3 | ecosystem: Engineered > Bioreactor > Anaerobic > Unclassified... | reverse complement strand
ACTCCTTCAAAATTTCTTCGTTTATGGACACACCTTTGACTTTTCCGTTTTGATCGATTCCAATCAGAATCGTTCCGCCGGATGCATTGGAAAATGCGGCAACCGTTTCAACCGTCTCTTTGCCAAACGATGTCTTGAATTCAAGCTGCTGGTTTTCGCCAGTTTTATGTAATTCTTCAAAATTCATTTCTCATGCAGCTAAATTTGATATTTCCAGTTTCGGGTTCCGACTTCTGTCTTCCGTCCTCCGACTTCCGACTTCCTGGATCTACATTCCCCGTTTCTTCATTCATTATTGAATATTCAATATTCATCATTCTACATTTCCTTCTCCTCCGCCCATACCTCTCCCATTCCGGTGGGTGTACCGGTCGGCTGGCGGCGGCGTTTCGGCTGCCCAGGTCCGTGCCGTGACGAATATGCAAACCTGTATCATCGCGAATATGAACCATAGTTCCGTCGCGCCTGCCTGTACGTTCCGTTCCTGTGCCACTGCGGCATACCTTTTCCGGTGGATGACCTGCCGCCTCACGGGCCATTGCCGTCTGCTTCTCTTCCATTGCCGTCTGCTTCAGCTGACGGGGTACAATGGAGCAGAACAACTCTTCCGGCTTTAGCCTCATAACAAATAAATGTGGCTGAAGCCCGGTGCCGGCATGAGCTTTCTCTGTCCGTTGGTTAAAACCAACGGCAATACCGGCAAAGCTATGCACAACAGGATTGCGGACCATTGTCCCATCCCGGGCACGTTCGGTTCCGGTACCGCTGCGGCAAACTGCTTCCGGTGGATGACCTGCCGGCTCCCGGGCTCTGCTGCAGCTCGTTAATCCGAATCTTAAACCTTCAAGGTTTCCAAAACCCTGAAGGTTTGGACTGCCATATAAACTATCCATTGCTATCTCATTTTTTTTCAATGGCATCTGCTTCTCTTCCATTGCCGTCTGCTTCAGCTGACGGGTTACAGAGGAGCAGACCAACTCTTCCGGCTTTAGCCTCATAACAAATAAATGTGGCTGAAGCCCTGTTCTGGCATGAACATCCTCTTTCCGTTGGTTAAAACCAACGGCAATACCAACGGCAATACTGCCGGGATAGTGGCTTTCCCCTTTTGTTGCCAGCCATGCCGGTTCTCTGGCCTTGTTCCGGCTCTTTAAACCTTCAAGGTTTCCAAAACCCTGAAGGTTTGGACTCAGGAAACCACCTGGCGGTCCCACATCCTCCTCAATGCGGGCAAGAATAATATTTAAATGCGCGGTTTGGAAACCACGCCACCCAGAGCCGCGGCAACGATATACCAGTGGCGGTCCGCCCCTGGGCGGATACTGTTTATTTTTCATGTTTTTTTCTTTTTACATCATTCATTTTTTAAGTAGCAAAATGTTGAGCAGCAAGAACCTTTCGAACTCTTCGAACTTCTCAAACTCTCAACTCTCACTTTCTCACACTCCCAGTGCTCATCTTCTCACACTCCCAGTGCTCATCTTCTCACACTCTCAGCGCTCATCTTCTCAGTGCTCATCTTCCCAGTGCTCACACGCTCATCTTCTCACACTCTCAGTGCTCATCTTCTCACACTCCCAGTGCTCACACTCTCAACTTCTCAGTGCTCACTTTTTCACACATTCAGTGCTCTGACTACCTATTCAGCCCCAAAAGGGATTTCATCCCACGGGGTAAACAGGTGAACTTCCAGTCACCAGCTGAATTTCCTGTCATCAGCTGAACTTTCAACTTTGAACTCTCTTTCAACTTTAAACCTTAAACTTTCAACTTTGTCCCGATAGCTATCGGGATGAACTTCCTCTCCCGCTCCCCCGCACCCCGTCCGCCAACTGGCGGAGGGATGCGGCGCGGAATGAAAAAGCAAAGTTAATTCATGATTTATGGGTTTTTAGTCATAAAAGGTGGAGTCCCAGTAAGTGTAGGACGTGGAAGAATCGTGTAATCTGCATTCTTCGCAAATTCCGCAGCTGCAGTACAATCAGTAGCTGAAACAATATCACTAGCTGTATAAGCAGTAGGCAGGTAGCCATCGACTGCAAAGTTAAGCGCTTGGGCTGATAATGTTTCATAGTTGACGTTGTCAATAACTACCCTTAAATATATTGGTGTACCATCAACATCAGTAATTTCAGCATTGGTTCCACCAACTAAATCTCCAGCAGTTGTACCAAGAGAAATCCAACTTGAGCCTCCATCAACAGAATAGTCAATTGAAGTATACACCTGTGATCCTGTAAGTGCAGGAATTCTGAAAGAAGGTCTCCATTCACCAAGAACTCCACTAGCCATTATCTCAAAATATAAAGTGTTTTCACCATAAGTAACATTTATGGATGCATCACTATTATCAGTTGCTCCAGGTGCAATTACTGCTGTTTCGACAGGAGCCACACATTCTTCGTCCTGCGCAGTAGTTAAGTCATCAGCAACACCAGCAATTTCCAAAAGGAATGGATTGATAGGTTCAATTTGCCAAGCACGAATATTGTCAGTAGTACAATCAACAGTTCCAGCAGTATTGGCTTCGCCATAATGTAAAACGAGGAAGAAGGGTCCTGTTGCAGCCGCATAAGCCAAAGCATCTGCATTCCAGGAAATGACAATTGATGCGCTGGTTCCTGTATTAGTTGCATATGGAGAACCACCTTCTACAGTGAAGTAGGTATCATCATTGGCAAGTACATTTGTAGGTCCTCCGTCATAAACGTTTGGGTTTGTAGTAACATACCAGTAATATGCTCCAGTACCTGCATAGGTGTCACCTGAAATGGCTACGGAGTATGTGTATTCAACCCCAACTGCAGGATGTAATTCATCAGTTACACATGCTTGTCCGAAGACATTATTACTCCCGGCGAAAATTAACGCCAGCATAAACATTGCGAAAATTAAAATTTGCTTTTTCATTTTTTTAAAATTTAAGTCCCCTGAGGGACGTTGTTAATAAATAAATAGTTGTTTCAAAATGTTAATAATTAAATAATTAAATCAAAAAATTGACAAACTGATAAATGGTCAAATTGTCCCGATAGCTATCGGGACCATCTTACCATCATCAATCTGTTAAAGAACGCGTTTCGTTGCTTAGAGGGGCTTGCTACATCCGGAGCGTCGGCCGAGGTATCAGTTCTTCAACGCTGTCAAGTCCTTTGGACGTTGACAGGTTGCCGTCTTGTTGGTGGTTCTGTCCGGCTGTATTCCCGGACGGAAACCTTTGGTTTTTAGCTTAGGACATAGGCATACCTCCTTTCTGGTTGGTCCTTAAAAGTTGCCTTTCCGGGTGCGATGAGGTCCCTTGGCCGGAATACCGGCCCGCGGGATGACTGTACCACGGAAATACGCCTGTTTCAGGACGGTTTTTCACTGGCAGGTTTGTTGGCAGATAAGCGCTTAGCGGTTCTAAACCGCTTAGCGCATAACACCTGGCACCTGCGAAATTTGGCGAAACCCGGGGGCTGCTGAAAAGAACTTGTACAATGGTGATGGCAGCAGCCCCGGGAATGTCGCCGGAATAAAAACCACCTTCCTGCGGCAAACGGGAAAGGGTTTTATATTTTTTACCACTGGGTTCAAAGTTCCGGCCCGCCCGGATGACACGGTCGGACGGGGTTTCGGCCAGTGGGTTTTGGTTCATTGTTGAGTATTGAATATTGAATATTCGATATTTCTTATTTTCTTTTAATGTTTCGGTGCTCTGCACCTTTTTCCCCGATGGGTGGCCGGCAGTTCTACAAATCCGCCGGTTGTCGGACAAGGTATTGCGCGGCGCTGCCGCTATCCCGCTGATAGCAGTATCCGCAGTTTGGAATCCCAGGTGCGTAGCACCGACAATATTTGTAGCACTGGATAATGTATGGAACCCGGAGGTGCAGCGCACCGTAATATTTCTTTCTGGTTCATCATTCATCATTCGACATTCATCTTTCCCCGTCAAAAGGCCGGGCAGGCTTATTCGATATTTCTTATTTTCTTTTAATGTTTCGGTGCTCTGCACCTTTTTCCCCGATGGGTGGCCGGCAGTTCTACAAATCCGCCGGTTGTCGGACAAGGTATTTCGCGGCGCTGCCGCTATCCCGCTGATAGCAGTATCCGCAGTTTGGAATCCCAGGTGCGTAGCACCGACAATATTTGTAGCACTGGAAAACGCATGGAACCCGGAGGTGCAGCGCACCGTAATATTTCTTTCTGGTTCATCATTCATCATTCGACATTCATCATTCCCCGTCAAAAGGCCGGGCAGGGTTATTCGATGTTCCTTATTCTTAAATCCGGGAAATAAGGAATAAGCCTGCCCGGCTTTCTGACGGGAAATAAGCCTGCCCGGCTTTCTGACGGGAAATAAGCCTGTCCGGCCTTTCGACGGAAAATCAGAAACCGGGGTTCCCGTTAAACTTCTGTCTTCGTGCTTCCCGCTTCGTGCTTTCCACTTCCGTCTTCCGTCCACCGTCTTCCGTCTTCGGTCTTCGGTCTTCGGTCTTCGGTCTTCGGTCTTCGGTCTTCCGACTTCCGTCTTCGGTCTTCCGTCTTCCGTCTTCCTCCCCAACGTGCCCCAAGGGCTGCTGAATAGTGAACTGTTGTTGGTGATGGCAGCAGCCCCGGGACAATCGCCGGAATTAAAACCACCTTCCTGCGGCAAACGGGAAAGGGCTTTGTATGGTAATATGTTGTTTATCAGATTTTTCATGGTTATGGCATTTTGGTAATTTTTGGCCGTGGTGTTATAATTATATCTCTTTCAACCGGATCGCTTTCGTTGCCGTTGCAATCGGTGATCCGGTAGGTAATGGAGTGATGAAGTGTCGTGTAATTCACTCTGTCGCCCCACAGTTTAATGTCATCGGGATGCGCAGAGGGTTGTCCGCTGCCCGTAATGGTGGTGCCTCCAACGCCGTTGGGTGTATTGGTGTCGAAGGTTATGGTCCATTCTATGGAATAACCATCAGTTGGCAAGCAACAGTTATCTGAATAACCAATAGCGTCTAAATCGAGATCAAGACCTGGATTACCGCTGATGAAGAGGAAAAAGTCTTCGGTTGCTGTATTATCGATAAGGTAAGGATCAGGAGAAGCCCCGTTATGGTCGAGGTAACGCAACACATCATCGGTGTCATAAACTGCCCGGTAAAGCATGTCCACACATTCAACGAAATCGGGGAGGGTACCGGAGATTACGGGCGGCTGATTGTCTTCAACCGGTGTAACCAGCGTTGCTTCGTTGTTATCCATGTTGTAATCGGCATTGTCGCTGCTTACAGACGCGATATTGGTAATATCGGAGCACTGGTCAACAGGTACGGTTCCCCTGATGTACAGGGTGAAGGTTTCTCCCACGGCCAGCGGATTGGTCAGTGTATAGGTTCCGGTCCAGGGTTCCCACGTGCCTGAAGCGGAAAGCGCATATTCCGGATTGGTGAAAACTGTAATATTGTCTTCAATCACGGTATTTTGTGCGGCAGAAGGACCAGTATTGGAAACTTCGAGCGTATAAACCAGCTCTTCGCCGGTAACAGCGGTTTCGGGACTGGCTGACTTGATAATAGAGAGGTCGGCAGAAGCATTCACGGTGACGGTAAAGGAACAGGTAGCCGGGTTGCCGCAATCGTCTGTTGCGGTCCAGGTAACAGTAGTTACGCCCTCTTCAAAAACCACATTTTCAAGGGTGTTTTCGTGCGGGCCCGATTCGGTGGCACCGGTTAAGGTGGCGGTTAACGTATAAACGCCGGTGTTTTCAACTACGGTAGCATCCCAGGAGTCGTCGGGATGAATGTACTGATCGCCGGAATTGGCTTCCACGGTTTGATTTTCCACAACCAGACAGGTAATTTCAGGCAGTTCAATATCCTGAACAAAAATGGACTGTGTACAGTAATCTGTATTGCCACACTGGTCGGTCGCTGTCCAGGTGCGCCTGATTTCGTAGTTGCCGGCACAACCGCCTTCAATAATTTCATCGTCATACGAAATTACCGGATTGTTGTCGCAATCATCAGTGGCAGTGGCATACCCGGTGTACATGGGATGGGGATCTGCACCATAAGCAATGGCTTCGTTGGGTGGGCAGGTAATTACCGGGGCGTTCAAATCGCGGATAAGGATGGTTTGCACCTGGTCTGCGGCGGTATTTCCGCAATCGTCCGCCAGGCTCCAGGTACGGGTGATGGTGATGTTGCAGGGATCGGTATCGTCCACAACATCGGAATAAGTGGCTTCAAGGCCGGTGGAACAGTTATCGGTTTCATCGTACACATCCCCTGCTTCCGAAGGCGAGGCATCGTACCCGCAGGCCGGGTCGGTATAAACCTCGGTATCGGGCGGCCGGGTAAACACCGGCGGGGTGTTGTCGATTACGGTAATAATCTGTACCTGGTCATCGGCAGCATTTCCGCAGGCATCCACGAGGCTCCAGGTGCGGGTGATGATGATTTCACACGGGTCGGTATTATCGATGGCATCGGTGAAAGTTGCCTCCGGGTTGGGATCGCAGTTGTCGGCTGCATCCGTTACATCGCCGGTTTCCCCCACGCCGGCATCGTAGCCACAATTGTTTTCGGCATTAATGGTGATGTCTGCCGGGGCAGTGAAGGTCGGTGCAGTGTTGTCGGAAACGGTGATAATCTGGTCTTGTGAAGTTGGGTTGCCGCAGTTGTCGGTTACCGTCCAGGTGCGTGTGATGATCAATTCACCTGAACAGGAGCCTGCCACCGGTTCGCTGTCGGTAAAGGTTACATCCGGCGAGGGATCGCAGTTGTCGGCCACAACGGTAGGTTCACCCGTAATGGTTTCGCTGATGTCGTAATTACAGATGGCATCTTTGAACACAGTTACAGGGCCGGGAACAGTAAAAGTGGGTGCAGTTTCATCGGTAATGGTAATAATTTGTTCACATGCCACTACATTCGTTAACCCTCCGGCATCTTCCACGATAAAGGTCCGGGTAACAACAATCGGACAGGCACCGGGTAGGGAACTTACCACATCGATGTAACTCCACGAGGTAACCGCACAGTTATCTGTTGCGATACCACCGGCATTTGTAAATTCGGTTTCGGTAATGCCCACTTCGGTTTCGGACCAGGCCAGCCCGGTTGCTGCTTCAATATCGCCAACACCACATCCCTGAAATTCAACAGGTAACGGGCATTGGGTAATTTCGGGCGGTGTGTTTTCGGCTACGGTAGCTTCTACTGAAATGGTTTCAATACAACCGTTGGCATCGGTTATGGTGTATTCCACGGTTCCCTCGGGTTGCTGAATAATAGCCTGACCACCGTCTGCGGCAATGGTTTGTGTTTCGGTACCACTGTTCCACGACACGGTGTAGGGCGCAGTTCCACCGGTTACGGTGAGGGTGACTTCGGAGGTTAGGCCGGCGCATAAAATGCCGGTGTGCTCTTCAGAAACCTGAAGTTGCGTGGGTTCGGTAAGGATAATTTCTGCAGTTGCCCCGCAACTGTTGTTGTCGGTTACTGTAACCGAATAGGTTCCGGCAACCAATCCGGTAAGGTCTTCGCTGTTTTCCTGTCCGGCAGGGATAGCTCCGTCACCGGTCGCAGTCCAGACATAAGTAAACGGTGCGGTTCCCCCTGTAACTGTGAGGTCGATTTCACCGGAGCTACCTTCGAAACAGGCCACATGTGTTGGAACCAAATCCAATTCCGGATTTTGACTGATGGTAATCACGACTTCATCAGTAAAAGCAGAACAAGGTCCGCCGTCGTCAGGATCATTTGTGGTAAGTGTCAATGTAACAGTTCCGGCAGCAATTTCATCGGGATGAAGCGTATAAACAGCATTTAGCGTATTTGCATCGGGGCTAAACGAACCGGACCCGCCGCTCCAGGTAGCAGACGTAGCTGCCCCGCCGATGGAGCCATCGAGGGTAATCTCGGGCGAGGCGGAGCAGATGGATATGTCTTCGCCGGCATCGGCAGTGGCTGACGGATTAATTGTAACCACTACTTCAAAGGTTTCACCTGTACAATTTTCTGTTGCCGGAGTAACTGTGTAGGTGGCAGTAACCGGATTGGAGGTGGTATTGGTTAAGGTCTGGCTGATGGAAGTTTGCGGAACGGTTTCTTCGGTGCCGCCGGTAAATCCGGTGCCTGTGGGTGCGCTCCAGGTGTAGGTCGTATTTGCAGGTACAATGGTATTTGCATCGGGATTGCCGTCAACCGGTGTAACCGTAAATGTTTCGCCGCTGCAAATAAGGGCAGTTTGGTCGGGGATAACCGGCGTTGGATTGACCGTGATTTCCACACTGGCAGTAATAGGAGGACAGTTGTAGTCATCGACTACCGATACCGTATATGTTCCTGAATTTTCGGCAGTGACGTTGGTAATGACAGGGTTTGCCTCTGTTGAAAAGACCACCCCGTCAGGGTCAGTCCAAGTGTATTTAATCGGACTTTTTCCTCCCGTAAGAACAGAATAAAGCTCCAGGGTTTCTCCTGCGCAAAGTTCCTGCAAATTGCTTGAGGCATCTACCGTAAATTCAACATTGGCCAGGGTTCCGAAGGAGATGTCGTCGAGGCCGAAATCGTTGCCGCCTAATGCCGGTTCGAGGTTAATAATCCGTATGTCTGCGGTTGTTGCCGAACCTGAATTCCACATTCCGTAAAATTCATCTTCTGGTCTCCAGGGATTGTTGTTGTTGTTTTGACCCGGTCCCAGATTTGCTGTAGTTCCTACCTGCACGCCATTTACCTCAAAACGTAATTTCGCAAATGGCGATACATTATTGAGACTAATTGCCCAGGCAGCAAAATAGTAATCGGTGTTGGGAGTAACCGGAACATTGGTTTGTTCCCAAACAACCAGGCTGCTTCCCCAACCATTTACAATCATAAAATTGTTGGGAGCAATTCCTGTTCCGGCGGTGTGGTCGTAACCCCAAAAGTTTCCGTGATAATTATTGGCATTGGGGCCTATATAATAACGGCCCTCAGGATATAAATCAGGATTATATGTATAACCAGAAGAAAAACCCACATTTCCCTGGGAAAAACTACCGTTCACCACCAGTTCTTCGGCTACCTGTATGGAAGCAGAGCCAGGGCAACCAGCGGCATCTTCAACGGTAACAGTGTAGGTGCCGGCAATATGTACTTCGATGGATTGGGTGGTTTCGCCTGTATTCCAGATGTAAGAGGAATATCCTCCCTCAGCCGTTAACAACACTTTAGGCCGGATAGCGCAATAGTCGGCTGTGATGGTTGGTTCGGGGGCATCTCTTACGGTTACAGTTACCGAATTGCTGCCGCTGCAGTTCGTTTCCGGATCGGTGTAAGTAACAGTGTATGTTGTTGTACCATTAGGTGTCACATTTGTAGGGTTGGCTTCTGTGGAGGTAAAGCCGGACGGGTCTGAAGTCCATTGAATTTCCGGATCGGCCGAACCATCACCGGTTATTTCAACATTGTCGATGGCCCACCAGTAATCATCACTGGCATTATATCTGAAACGAATATAAACAGATGGTTCGCCTACAGGAATATTGACAGTGGCCTGCTGAAAATTATCTGTTGAACCCACATTGTAATATTCTGATAAAGTAAACCAGGTTGTGCCATTTCGAGACCATTCCACCCTGGCCCAGTCGTATTGATTTCTGTCGCGGTAATGGTGCCAAAAATTTAAAGTAACACTGGTGTAACCATCGGTACTGAACTGAGGTGTCACAAGACTTGTGGTGGTATTACTTCCATTAGTGGAATGATTGTTTGATAAATAAAACTGGCTGTTGTCATTAGAATGAAAAATATTATGGAAAGTTGTTGTTTGCCATTCTCTCCAAATGGGCCAAATAATCCAAACCCACTGACCTTCTTGCCAAGAATAATCATAGCCATCAGGTCTTAATGTCCAGGCTGCATTTCCTGTTGTCGGAGTTCTTGTCCAGCCTGTTGGTGTGCCGGAACCTTCAAAGTCTTCGGTTAGAAGAGTAGAAGGCAGAGATGTTTGAATCTCTGCAGATGAAGTGAGATTGATGCTTTCCCCTTCACAAATAGTTGTTTTTGATGCATTAATTGTCACTATCGGAGCCGGCGTAACAACTACTGAAACATAAAATTCTGTGGGGTTAGCACAATCATACGAACTTAAAGTATAGGTGTAAGTTACTGTTTTGGGACTTTCAGTGTTATTGTATAAAATTTCATTCGCATTCCCGGTACCTGAGGCAACACTATTGCCATAGGCATCGGCAGGCCTTGACCAGCTAAAGGTGGTTCCCGGATTTATGTTGCTTGTGGGATTATAACTGAAAACAGTGCCGCTGCATATTCCATCAGGGGTAAGTGTGCTTGTTAACACCGGTGTTTGGGTTACCCATACTTTCACTTCCTGAGTATTGCTACAGCCGTCATCGGTAGTTAAAGTGTATTCATAAATCACTTCAATTGGATTTAGTGTTGTGTTTATAAGGGTTTCTTCAGGAAATCCACTACCAGTCGAAGCCGGATTACTAATTCCGGGTACTTCAGCCCGTTCCCAGTAAAAAGCGGTATTCGGAAGTGAACTGGAATGTTCGTAATAGAAGTCGGTGTTGCTGCATATGCCCGGAGGTGTCAAATCGCTTGTCAATTCCGGAATTGGGTTTACGGTAATGATTGCCGGATCGGAATGGGTCTCTCCACATACTCCGCTTTGCACCACCGCCCTGAAGTAAGTTGTTTCAGTAAGCGGACCAATGGTTGCACCGGAAAGAACAGAACCGGTTTCGGCAATATCTGTTGGAGAGGTAAACTCATAATCATCGGCTTTTTGCCATTTCACAATATTTCCTGTATATCCGGTTAGCTCCAAATCAACAGGCGTATCTCCGGCACATATTTCCTGGTCATTTCCAACAATTCCTCCTTCACTTTCTTCATCTACAGTAATGGTTACTGAACCGGAAGCTTCTTCGCTGCAAACCCCACTTTGCACCACTGCCCTGAAATAAGTGGTTTCGGTAAGCATTCCGATGGTTGTACCTGCAAGTGTGGCAGTCGTCTCATTGATGGTTACAGGTGAAGTAAAAGCGGCATCGGTTGATTGCTCCCACCGGATAACCTCTCCCGTATGGCCTGTTAAGGTGAGGTTCTCGGGAATGGAATTGTAACAGATGGTTTGATCAGAACTGACCGTTCCGCCAACAGTTTCCGGATTAACTACTATTTCTGCGTCGGCGGAGAAAACCTCACCGCAAACGCCGCTTTGTAATATAGCCCTGAAAAGTGTGGTTTCTGTCAGGTTGTTGGCTGTGTATATTGTGGCTGTATTTGTAATGTCGGTCCAGGTTGAGCCTCCGTTAGTTGAGAATTGCCATTTTGCAATATCTCCAATATGGCCGCTCAGCGTAAGTTCAGTGCTGTTTGTACCTGCGCAAACTGTTGTACCTCCTTCAATGGTGCCACCTTCACTTGCCGGGTCAACGCTAATAACAGCTTCAGCGGAATTCGCCTCACTGCAAACACCACTTTGCACCACAGCCCTAAAATGCGTTGTAACTGAAAGATTGGTGGCAGTGTAAGTTGCGCTGGTGTGGGCAATATCCGTCCAGCTTGCACCTCCATCATCGGAGAATTGCCATTTTACAATGTCTCCGATATGGCCACCAAGTGTAAGATCAGTGCTGTTTGTACCTGCGCAAACCGTTGTACCTCCGGCAATGGTTCCTCCAATGCTGGCCGGGTCAACAGTAATTTCAGCAGATTCGGAAAACACTTCATCGCAGGCACCGCTTTGTACCACTGCCCTGAACAGGGTGGTTTCTATCAGGTTGTTAGCTATGTAATTTGTTGCTGTATTTACTATATCAGCCCAGGATGAGCCCCCGTCAGTTGAAGATTGCCATTTCGTAATATTTCCGATATGGCCGCTTAGCGTAAGTTCAGTACTGTTGGTGCCTTCACAAACCGTGTCATCACCGGAAACTGAACCTCCAACAGAGACAGGATTAACCGTAATTATAGCAGGATCAGAATACGTTTCATTGCAGGCGCCGTTTTTAATGACTGCCCGGTACCAGGTAGTGGTGGTCAAATTGGAATAGGTTTGTGTGGTGCCGGTATTGGCTATGGGCGTCCAGGTTGTTCCATCATCGGTGGAAGATTCCCAGCGAATGATGTTTCCGGTATGGCCGGTGAGTGTAAGTATTCCGCTGTTGCTCCCTGAACAAACTACCGCATCTTCACCTACCGAACCGCCTACCGATTCGGGATAAACCGTAATGGTGTATGAAAACGGGGTTCCCGAACAATCGTTAGCTTCGGGAGTAATGGTAATGGTAGCACTAATGGCCGAACCGGTTGTATTTGTTGCCGTAAAGGACGGAATATTTCCGGTTCCGCTTCCTGCCAGCCCAATTGCAGTATTGTCGTTTGTCCATGAAAAAGAGCTCCCGGCAACAGGCCCAGTTACAGTTGTTTCGGAGACAATCGTGCCGCTGCAAAATTCCATGTCGTCAATAAAATCGACGGTTGGGGTTGGATTTACCCGGATAATCACATCTTGAGTATGTGCACACTGATTGGCACGTAACGTATATATGTATATAACATCGATGGGCTCGTCGGTTGTATTCGTAAGTGTTTCGTTTGGATTTCCCGTGCCTGTATTTCCCGCCGGCTCAATGCCCGCCATGTTTGCCCTTTGCCAGGTGAAAGAGGTCCCTTCGGTTTCGCTGGCCGGTTGGTAACTGAATACTTCCCCGCTGCAAATCGGTTCGGGCGACAAATCAGTGGAAAGCACAGGGGTCGGCTTAACGGTTACATATACGGTTTGGGTATTTTCGCACCCGCCAATTTCCATGGTGATGGTGTAGGGGACAACCACCTCGTCGGGTGTGGTGTTAACAAGCGTTTCAGTTATACTGCTTCCTTCACCACTGTTTGCTTCATTGCTGATGCCGGCCACTACTTCCCTGCTCCAGCTAAAGGTGGTGCCGGCTATGCCGGAAGTGGCATTGTAAGTAAACGGGGAATTGCTGCATACTGCCGGCGGATTGGTGGAGCTGCTGAGCGTGGGCGCCGGGTAAACGGTTACCGTTACTTCTTCTATATTAGTACAGCTGTTTGCTGAAAGTGTGTACCGGTAGATTACCTGTTTGGCTGTTCCGGTTGTATTGACAAGGGTTTCGTTTATTTCGCCGGGGTGAGCACCGCTTCCTGCTGTGTTTGAAATGCCGATAA
>Ga0334895_1003103_pt1 | contig 13178 bp, 12 predicted proteins | sample GraSluR3_MG_7_FD_207229 | JGI IMG/M metagenome (GOLD analysis project Ga0334895, IMG submission 207229) | Sludge microbial communities from methane-producing bioreactor in Wageningen University, Netherlands - Granular Sludge_31_05-R3 | ecosystem: Engineered > Bioreactor > Anaerobic >... | reverse complement strand
CTGAGTCCGAAGACCTGGCAAGGAGGGTGGATGACACCAATGGGGTTTTTATGGTTCCTGCATTTGTGGGAATTGGAGCACCACATTGGGATATGTACGCAAGAGGCACAATTGTGGGGATGACAAGGGACACTACAGGAGACCATATAGTAAGGGCGGCCTTGGAGTCAATCGCATATCAGACAAGGGATGTTTTGGAAGCCATGGAAAAGGACTCGGGTATATCCCTAAAAACCCTCAGGGTGGATGGTGGAGCAGTTGAAAACAACTTTCTTATGCAGTTTCAGTCAGATATCTTGAACCTGGATGTGGAGAGGCCTGTTACAAGGGAGACCACAGCCCTTGGTGCAGCATATCTGGCTGGTCTTGCGGTAGGATACTGGTCTGACAGGGACGAGATAATCAAAAACTGGAATCTGGATAGAAAATACTCACCCCTGATGGATGAACTCAAACGTGGTCAACTGTACAGTCAGTGGAAAAAGGCTGTTGGAAGATCCCTTGCATGGAAAGGAGAACAATGATGCCAAATATAGACGGAATAATCCTTGCCGCCGGCTTCTCCAGACGGATGGGCAAGGATAAGCTTCTCCTTCCATTTGGGGAGGACCTGGTGGTTGAGAGGGTGGTCAAGACTGCCCTTAAGTCCAGACTTTCCAAAGTGATACTTGTATACAGGAATGAGGAGGTAGCTGAAATCGGAAAAAAGTATGGGGTTGAAACCATAAAAAATACCAGAGCCCGTCTGGGACAGGCTGAAAGTGTCAAAAGCGGACTGGAGAAGGCAACAGGTGATGGCTACCTCTTTATTGCTGGCGACCAGCCATTTCTGTCCTGCTCTCTGGTAAATGGCTTGATCCGTGCATTTGCAAGCTCGGGTAAAGGTATTGTAATCCCAACCTTTGAGGGTGAAGTTCATATGCCCATATTATTTTCCAACAAATATCGCAAGGACCTGGAGAAGGTTCGCGGGGAAAAGGGTGGCTTTGAGATAATAAGTGGAAACAAGGAGGACATCTACTGGTATCACCTTGAGGACCAGCTGGATGTATGTGACATTGATACAGAGACTCAATACATGGAATTAATTCACAGGAAGGATGCAAAAGACAATGGACTATAGAATTGAAAAGAAAAAGGGCAAGAGATTCTTGTACCTGCCAGAGCTACAGGAAATGGGACTTAGGCATTGCTTCACCACCAGGGACATGGATGTGGGCTCAAGTACAAATCCTGACAGGGACCTTCTACAGAGCCATATCCATGAAGCCTATGACTTTATGGGTCTAAAGCCCAGACTTCTCTATAATGGCTACCAGGCCCACACAGGAAACATCGCAGTTATAAGATCCCTTGAGGAAGGGAAGGAAGGTGCTTTTGGAAGGTTCATTCCAAATACCGATGGGCTTCTTACAGATATGGAGGAAGTGGCCCTCCTTACAAGATTTGCCGACTGCGTACCGGTTATTTTGTTTGACCAGGTTAAAAGAGTCCAGGGCAACATTCATTCAGGCTGGAAGGGAACCCTTGAAAGAATCGTACAAAACGGAATAAGGGGTATGGTAAAGGAATACGGATCATCTCTGGAGGACATTGTCGTTGTAATAGGTCCAGCCATAGGAAGGGATGATTTTCTTGTTAGGGAGGATGTAAGCAGCCTTTTCACGGGGGAATTCCCGGGATGGAAGGATCTTGTGAGACGGGTTTCAAAGGACCAGTTTCTGGTTGATCTTCAGGAAATAAACAAGAGATTGCTTCTGGAGGCTGGAATAATGGAAGAAAACATAACCGTCGTTAATATTTCAACCTTTGGGCGGGATGACCTCTGCCACTCATATCGAAGAGACAGGGATAAGTATGGATTAATGGGACTTTTTACGGTCCTTGATGAATAAACAACATAGAAAGAGCTTCCCTTTGGGGAAGCTCTTTCTATGTTGTTTGAACCTATCTATGTAGAGGGGTCTTTCCAATTTGAGTCCAGTAAATGCAAAGAGGGGAAGGATTTACTTTAGAAGCTCGAAAGACCAAGAAAAAAGCAAAAGTGATAAAAATATAACAAAACACATCAAAAAATTTACATTTATTAATCTTTATAAATCAATTATAAAATATAAAATGAGAAAATGCAAGGGAAATAAGAGAAAATTGATAAAAAAATATCTAACAATCAGCCCCGATACTTCAAAAAATATTAAGTTATTTTGTTTTTGACACCATATACATTGCAAATATTTAATGGTATACTGTGCTAAATAAATATGGAGGAGGAATTATATGAGTTTAATGATGGCTTTTTCAACAGTATTGATCGTACTTGCTTTGGGAGATATAGTTTCCACGAAAACAAAGGCATTCGTACCGTCAGTTTTCGTAGCGGCACTCTTGTTTTTATTTGGTTTCTGGACATTCTTCCCAGAGGACATCGTAGCCCTGGCAGGATTCCAAATGCCTGTGGTAACCTTGTCAATGTACCTTTTGATAACACATATGGGTACAATGATGTCAGTAAGGGAGCTTGCAGGACAGTGGAGAACAATTCTAATTGCACTTATAGGGATAATTGGTATAATGACCCTTACAATGACAATCGGAGCGGCTGTGTTTGGAAGAGAAACAGCAATAATAGCAACTCCACCACTAACTGGTGGAATTGTAGCAGCAATAGTCATGAGTGACGCTGCAACAGCAATAGGAAGAGACAACCTTGCAATTCTTGCAATCATAACCTATGTTATGCAGGGATTTGTAGGCTATCCCTTGACTTCCATAATGCTTAAGAAGGAAGGAACTAGGCTGGTTAATGGCTTCAGAAGCGGAGAAATAAAGCATGTGAAGGAAGAGGTGGTTGTGAACAAGCCTGTTAGAAAGAAGCTTATACCACAGGTTCCAAAAGACTACCAGACTACCTACCTGACTCTGGCAAGGCTTGGTTTGACTGCCTGGGCGGCGGTTGGTTTTGCTGGGCTCATAGCACCTATCATAAACATTTCAGCCTTTGTAATGTGCCTGCTATTTGGAGTTATTGCACAGGAAATCGGGTTTGTGGATCAGAAGCCACTTAATACATCAAGCTCATTTGGATTCCTTATAACTGTACTTATGTCCTACGTATTTGCAGGACTTGCAAGAGCAACCCCTGCAATGCTAATGGAGATAGTGGTTCCTCTTATGGGAATAATCATTCTTGGTGTTTCAGGTATGGCAATTCTTTCAATGGTTCTTGGAAAGAGATTGGGCTATACCAAGGAGATGGCATTTGCCGTTGCATTGACTGCGCTTTATGGTTTCCCACCAAACTACATTCTTACAGAAGAGGCATCAAAGGCACTTGGTGAAACCCCTGAGGAAAGAGAATTCCTTATGGATGAAATGCTTCCAAAGATGCTTGTTGGAGGATTTACAACAGTAACAATCGTATCCGTAATAATTGCGGGAATTTTCGTAAATCTGATTTAGCAAAAAGCGCCTTTTCAGGCGCTTTTTATACAATCGGAATCAAAGGAAAGGTGGAGTCATATGCAAAGGATGAAATGCTCCTGGAAAGAGGGAATGACCTTTTCTGCCAGTGACGGTCTTGGTCATGAATTGTTGATGGACCTTGGCAAGGAGGCAGGTGGGAATAATTCGGGATTCAGGCCAATGCCCCTTCTGCTTGCGGGACTTGGCGGCTGCATGGGTGTTGATGTTAAGATAATATTGGATAAGATGAAGGTATCATTTACAGGATTGGAACTTGAAATTGAGGCAGACATGGATGAAACAACCCTTCCAAGGATATATAGGGAAATAAGGGTGATTTTCAGATTTGAAGGTGAGAATCTGGAAATTGACAAGATTGAAAGGGCAATCGACCTTGCCCAGGAGAAGTATTGCAATGTAAGTGCAATACTTGGAAAAACCTGTAGTCTTGTATATAAGGCAGAAATACTCTAGGAGGCTGATTTATGAAAACAAAGGTTGAGAGAATAAAAAAGGATATTGAGGAACTGGCTAAATTCAACAGCAGCACTGAGGGTGGCTTGACAAGATTTTCCCTAACCAGGGAGGACAGAATGGCAAGGGAATACCTTAAGGACCAGCTTTGCAAGCTGGATGTAAAAATTTATGAGGACAACGCTGGAACCCTCTTTGCAAGAAGGGAAGGGACAGACCCCCAGGCTCCAGCAATCATGATTGGTTCACATTTTGACTCAGTGAAAAATGGAGGTAACTTCGACGGCCCTGCAGGTGTTGTAATGGCTCTTGAAATATTCAGGGCACTGGAGGAGAATAATATAAAAACCAGATATCCTCTTGAATTTGTAGCAATGATAGAGGAGGAAGGCGGAAGGTTTGGGTCTGGAGTTTTCGGAAGCCGTGCAATGGCAGGACTTGTCGATTATGACCAGCTGGAGAGGAACAGGGACAGGGATGGGATATCCATGGCCCAAGCCCTTAGGGACTTTGGATTTGAGCCTGAGAAAGTTGCAGAAGCCAAGCGTAACAAGGAAGATGTAAAGGCATTTATTGAGCTGCATATCGAGCAGGGACCTATACTGGAAAAGGAAGGTAAGGACCTGGGTATTGTAGATTTCATAGTGGGAATAAATGAGTTCAGGGTCCAGGTTGACGGGAGACCGGACCATGCTGGAACCACACCCATGGATATGAGGGCAGATGCCCTGGGTGTGGCCTCAAAGGTTGTGGCTGAAATTGATTCTTACCCGGTTCCTGAAAACAATGGAACCGTTGCAACCGTCGGAGTTCTTGAGATCAAGCCAGGTGCGGCCAACATAGTTCCTGCCCAGGTTGTTTTTACAGTTGACATAAGATCCAAGGATGAGGGGAGTATAGCAAATGTAAAGAAGAAAATCATGGCTAGGCTGGAAGCCCTTACAGAGGGAACTGATGTAACCTATACCGTGACAGAGATGCTGGATGTGAAGCCAGTGAAGATGAATGAGGAAATGGTCCGTCTCTTTAAGGAGTCTGCTGAGGAGAAGGGCTTCACATACAGAAACATGCTCAGTGGAGCAGGACACGATGCAATGGTAATGGCTGCTGTAACAGAGGTTGGGTTGGTCTTTGTTCCAAGCAGGGATGGACGTAGTCATTGCAAGGAGGAATGGACAGACTACGATCAGTTACAAAAAGGAATAGAACTGATTTACGATACCATACTAAAACTAGGGGAGGCAAAATAATGAATGTAAAAGAGCTTGTAGAAAAGTACCTGGACTACTCCGTAGCCATGAGAAGAGAGTTCCATATGAATCCTGAGCCAAGCATGAAGGAGTACAAGACTCAGAAGAGAGTCATGGAAGAGCTTGAAAAGATGGGTATACCTGCGGAAAAGTGTGGAGGTACCGGCGTAGTTGGACTGATAAAGGGAAAGGGAGAAGGAAAAACCATAGCCCTAAGGGCGGACATGGATGCACTTGAGGTAACTGAACTGAACGATGTTGAATACAAGTCAAAGGTTGAAGGTGTAATGCATGCCTGCGGACACGACGCACATACGGCAGGACTCCTTACAGCTGCCAAGGTCCTAAACGACATGAAGGATGAGTTCAATGGAACAGTTAAGCTCCTATTCCAGCCAGGTGAGGAGATTGCCCAGGGAGCCCTTGCCATGATCAAGGATGGAGCGATGGAGGGTGTGGATGGAATAATGGGAATCCATATCTGGAACGATGTTGAGACGGGAAAGATTTCAGTGGAGGCCGGCCCTAGAATGGCTTCGACAGGAATGTTCAAGGTTTATGTTGAGGGCAGGGGAGGACATGGTTCAATGCCTCATCAGACTGTAGATGCTGCTGTTGTTGCATCGGCAATAGTCATGAACCTTCAGTCTATCGCCAGCAGGGAGACCAATCCACTTGATCCTGCCGTAGTAAGCGTTGGAATGATCAAGAGCGGGACTCGATGGAATGTTATTTCAGGGGATGCATACATGGAAGGTACAACCAGGTGTTTCTCCATGGAATTAAATGATGCCTTTGAGGGAATAATCAAAAGGGTTGTGGAGAGCACAGCAGAAGCCTACAGGGCAAAGGCCAGGGTTGAGTACACGCAGATGACAATTCCAACCATAAATGAAGAGAAAATGTCTAAATTGGCTGCAGAAACAGTCAAGAAGCTACACGGTGAAGAAAACCTGGTGAAGTTTGAAAAGACAACTGGTGGAGAGGATTTTGCTTTCTTCTCAGAATACGCACCTTCCCTATTCGCCTTTGTTGGATCTAAAAATGAAGACAAGCACGAATATCACCCCCACCACCATCCAAAGTTCAACATCGACGAAGATGCACTGGGAAGGGCAGCTGAGCTTTACGCACAGTTTGCACTGGACTTTCTTAACAGCTAATAGGACAGAGGGACAGGAACACTGTCTTATTAACCTAAAAACAAGCTGCCAGGTCTCAAGACCTGGCAGCTTGTTTAATATCCTCAAGAATTTCGTTGTATATTACAGTTATCTCCAAAGCCAGCTGAATTCTTAGCCTTGTCTGGTAATCATCTATATCAGCATCTAGAAGTTCCTTAAGCCTGTTCAACCTATAGGTTAGGGTGTTCCCATGAATATGCAGATCGTTTTTGGTCTTGGTCCAGTTACCTCCATTGAAAATGTAAGTCTTCAGAGTCTCAAAGAGCTCAATTCTGGAAGAGTGCGAATACTCCATAACCGGAGCAAGTATCTTTCTGGCAAAATCAATAAGATCCTCCTTGTCATTTTTCAGTAGAATCTTCTTGACCAGATAATCCTCATAGAAGTGACAACCGGAAAGAGACCTGTTGGGTATGATTTCAAACAGCTTGTAGGTTCTTTCGTAGATGCTCCTGAACTCCTCATAGCCTGTTATTTTCTCACTGACAATCGAAACGCAGCTCGATTGTAGATTTGCCCTTGATTCAAGCTTGGCTACAATCTGCAAAATGCTGTTGTGAAAATCCTCCGCAAGCTCCCGGTTGAAGGCGTCATTATCATCAACAATTATTATTATAAGATTTCGTTTCTGAATCGTAAGACTCCTCTTGAATTTCTGAATAGCCTGTTGGTTAACTGCCTGGTAGAAGTACCTGAAGTACTTATAGGCTGGGTTATCCTTTTTATGGTAGATCAGGTTTACCAGTATCATCCTGTGGTTGTGGCTGAAGTCTATTTGGTACATTTGCTGAAAGCGGTTGTCAAAATTGATGGGGGTCCCCTTTAGGAGATTGTCAAAATAATCCCCCCTGATGGACTGCTCCAGGTTTGCCATGTCATACTCCTTGAGTATATCAAGGGCCACAACATTCGCGCATTTCTCAATAACAATCTTATCAAGTTCAGAGAGATTATCATCTTCAAGGAGGATGCCAATCCATCCGAACACATCTTCCGATACAAAAATGGGGTAAAGCATAATCCATAGACCATGGTCCTGGTTATAGTGGATCGTTTCACCCTCTGAAGACAAGTATTCCATTATAGATGGCTTGATATCCTCCAAATCATCCTTCTTGTGGTGATGGTTTCCAGCATAGGAGACAATTGAATAGAATAAGTCGACTATGAAGAGGTCTGTTTGCAAAAGTTGAGAAACCTCATTGAGTATGTCACTTGATGAACTTCTGTTCAATATCATTTCTGTAAACTTGTTATGCAGAAAGGTCGAGTATTGATACCTGTTCTTTTCCTTTTCCACAAGCTGGCTGTATTCTTTAAGGGAGTTCTGTGCTGCTATCTCCCTTGAATAGTTTTCCGCATTTTTGATTGCGATTGTAGCCTGGACTGAAATCAGCTCAGCCAGATACACATCATCCTCTGTAAATGGGTCATTGCCAATGTAATTATCCAGTACCAGGACCCCAATACATTCCCCATCATGAATCAAGGGACAGCTGATGGCACTAAGGAGCCTGTCCATGGGACGGATGATCCTTCTGTGCAGCATCTCCCTGGTGTCACCCGACATGGATGACATAGCCCTATGAACCTCCTCTGGGGAGGTAAGATGAAGTGTCTTTTTCCGGTTGAATGTTATTCCAGTAATTGATTCCCCTGGCTTTAACGTAACCTTCATATCGTCAAAGCCAAAGGAAAATTTTGACTTGAGCAGGCCGTCAGATTTATCATAAAGGAATATTATGCCAATGTCCGCTCTACTTATAAGTCTTAAGGTTGTATTCATAAGCTCCCTTAGAATAAAGTCCAGGTCCCTGGACGCATTGAGCAGCTTGGTTGCTTCAAGGATATTCTGAAGCTCCTGTATTCTTTGTCCTGTATCCGTCATGGTAAATCTACCTTTCAAATTTTAGATTTGCACCTGGTGGTAGGTCTTTTTGCCCTTTTTAATCAGGATCTTACCGTCCTTGAAATCATCAAGAATGACCATCCTGTCAACGGCATCCACCTTTTCGCCATCGATTGTGACACCGCCCTGTTGAACCAGACGTCTTCCCTCGCTATTGGTTTTTATCATTCCAACCTCTCTCATAAGGTCTAGGATTCCCACTCCATCCTTGAATCTTTCAGGGTCCAATTGGGTGGAAGGAATATTGCTTTCATCCATCCCGTCTGCAAACAGGGCCCTGGCAGCCTCCAATGCTCCGTCAGCATCTTCCTTGCTATGAATCATACTTGTAACCTCATATGCAAGGACTTCCTTTGCCTTGTTGATCTCTGCCCCTTCAAGGGCACCCAGTCTTCTTACCTCTTCCATGGGAAGGAAGGTGAGCAGTGCAAGGAACTTCTCCACATCCCTGTCGTCTACATTTCTGAGATATTGGAAAAGCTCGTAAGGAGTTGTTTTGGTCCTATCCATCCAGATGGTTCCCTTTTCGGTTTTGCCCATCTTTGTCCCTGCGGCCGTAGTCAGAAGCTTGAAGGTCATTCCGTAGACTTTGTCCTGCTCAAGCTTTCTAACAAGCTCATAACCGCCTAGGATATTTGACCACTGGTCACTTCCTCCAAGCTGAAGCTTGCAGTCATAGGTCCTGTAAAGGTGCAGGAAGTCATAGCTTTGCATCAGCATATATCCGAACTCAAAGAAGGTAAGTCCCTTTTCAAGTCGGTTTTTGTAGCAGTCAAAGGTCAGCATCCTGTTTACGGAAAAGTGTACTCCGATTTCCCTCATGAATTCAACAAAATTAAGGTCCATCAGCCAGTCGGCATTGTTTGGCATAAAGGCCTTATCCTCGCTGAAATCGATGAATCTTGAAAACTGCTCCATGAATCTTTCAGCATTGTAATCGATCATCTCCCTGGTCAGGACCCTTCTCATATCGGATTTTCCAGAAGGGTCTCCAATCATGGTTGTCCCGCCTCCCAAAAGCGCAATTGGCCTATGACCTGCCTTTTGCATGTGCATCATGACCATGATCTGAAGAAAATGTCCAAGAGTAAGGCTGTCTGCTGTTGCATCGAACCCGATGTAAAAAGCAACTGATTCCTTTCCAAGAAGGTCTCTTAAAGCCTCTTCATCCGTTGCCTGATCAATGTATCCCCTTTCCTTCAATACATCAAAAACATTTCTCATTATAATTCCTCCTCACAAAAAAATAAAGGGCCTTCTCATCTAAAGGACGAGAAAACCCGTGGTACCACCTTAATTCACAAAAAAGCCTCATATCACGTATGGTGTGAAATCCCCTGCAGACTCCAGGCTGTATTTGGATAATGCGCTATCTGTCGGCCTCCCACCATGGCTGACTCTCTGTGAAGATCCATCACAATATCTACTCTACCCTTCATGGTCCCTATGAATTTAATAACATATTATTATATGAATGGTCCCTTGTCAAGATAAGAAAAAGAGGACTGTTTAGTCCTCTACCTTGATTTCCATGCTGTTTTCCCAAAGTCCGTGGATGTTGCAGTAGCTTGTTGCATAAAGGGTACCTGGTGTTGAAACCTTAAACTTAGTAGTAAGGTATGGAGCTGTAAACAACTCTGATTCCCCATGTGCAGCAAATGTGTAGGTTCCGATTTCCACTGGGAATTTACCTTCCTCAGGCTTGAAATAGACCTTTATCCAAGCTATGTAGTGCTCAAGAGTGTTGGGATGTGCAATTTCCTCACCCACAAGAACCTTAACCTCAACCTCTTCTCCTTTTTTAACCATTTCTGGCGCGTGGATAACGGGAACGTGTTTTTCACCCTTCCAGTCTCCGCTTTGATATAAATTACCTATTGACATGCTCATTCCTCCTTCTTTAATTTACCTATTGTGATGTATACCCTAAAAGACCTAAAAAACACAAATTTATTATTAAAGATGGCATTTGATTGGTATAATAGTACAAGAGGGGAGAGAATAGAATGGATAGAATAGAACTGATTGCCACAACCACATTTGGATTGGAGGCAGTAACAAAAAGAGAATTGATAGATCTTGGAGTGGATGACATAAACGTAGAGAATGGGAAAGTATCCTTCTGGGGTTCTTTAAGGGATATACCCAGAACAAACCTCTGGCTGAGAACAGCTGAAAGGGTCCTGGTTAAAATGGGGGAGTTCAAAGCTTTAACCTTTGATGAACTCTTTGAGAAGACCAAGGCATTGCCCTGGGAGGAATGGATTCCAGAGGATGGGAACTTTATAGTAGAGGGAAAGAGTGTCAAGTCCAAGCTTTTCAGCATATCCGACAGTCAGAGAATCGTTGAGAAGGCTGTTGTGGAAAGACTCAAGACCAAGTATCCTGTTGAATGGTTCAACAAAACCGGACCCAGGTACAGAATAGAAGTGTCCCTACTAAAGGATATCGCTACCCTTACCATTGACACATCAGGCGAAGGCCTCCACAAGAGAGGCTACAGGGACAGGGCCGGTGATGCACCGATCAAGGAGACCCTTGCGGCAGCTATGGTAATGCTAAGCTACTGGAATAAGGACAGGGTGCTTTTTGATCCCTTCTGCGGTTCGGGAACAATCCTCATAGAGGCGGCCATGATAGGCAAGAATATTGCTCCTGGGCTTGACAGAAAGTTTGATGCAGAGAACTGGGACATAATACCAAAGGACTACTGGGCAGAGGAAAAGGTTGAGGCCATGAGGAAAATTGACCATGACACCACACTCCACCTCCTGGGATCAGACACGGATAAAAGGTCGATCTTAAGGGCCAGAGACAACGCTGCAAATGTCGGCCTTGAGGATGACATAGCTTTCTTTATGAAAGATATGAGGGATGTGGACCTGCAGGAGGAATACGGCGTGGTCATAACCAATCCACCCTATGGTGAAAGAATGGGAGACCGGGAAGAGGTGGAGCAGTTGTACAGGGATTTCGGGAAAAAGTTCAGTGACCACCCAACCTGGTCGATTTATGCCATAACCTCAAATGAAAACTTTGAAGCCCTTTATGGCAAAAAGGCCGACAGGAAGAGAAAGTTATACAATGGAAGAATCAAGGTAGACTATTACCAGTTTTATGGTCCAAGACCTGAATAAGAAAGGATGATTTAAATGGGAATCTATACTAAGACAGGCGACAAGGGGACGACATCTTTATTTGACAACAAGAGAGTAACCAAGGATGACATAAGGGTTGAAAGCTACGGAACCGTTGATGAGCTGGGGACATTTCTGGGACTTGCAAAAAACTATGTTGAGGATGAACTGAGGGAAAGGATCTATACAATCCAGAACAAGCTTTTCACAGTGGCAACCAATCTGGCAACTGAGGACGGATCCAAGGTGGCCCATAGAATGAAGGAAGAGGACATAAAGTATCTCGAGGATACAATTGACGAGTATATGGGTAGACTTAACGATCCAACAGGCTTTATCATACCTGGTTCCAATATTTCTTCAGCCTACCTGCATGTAGCCAGGACTGTTTGCAGAAGGGCTGAAAGAAGGATAATCTCACTAACAGGAGTTGCAGAGGTGGATCCTTTGGTGGTGAAATATGTTAACAGATTATCAGATGCAATATACGCAATGGCCAGATATTCGGAAGAGGAGCAAAGACCAGTTAAATACGAATAATCCACAAAAGTGTAAAAGGGAATGATTTCTCCGGCAAGGGCCTTGAAAATGCCCTTTGTTTGCCATGGGAACATGAATTTTCTTGTGGAAATAAACTCTGATTTAGGATACAATGATAATAGTCACCACATATTTGACATTATTGTATGTGACATGATAGTTAGAATATTAACGACCTCAAAGAGGTGATTATTATGATTGAAGAAAAAAAGGCTGTGGACATATCTGAAGATTTAACATATATTCCCTATGGACTGCTGAATTATAGGGTTCTTGAGGGAATGGCTGACTGGGTGAGGGTAATTGATAGGAATGGCAAGGTAATCTTTGCAAATGCTGCAATGAAGGAAGCTCTCGGGGATGACATGGTGGGAAGTGACTGCTACAAGGTCCATTGCAAAAAAGAGAAATGTGGGTTTTGCATAACCAATAGGAGCATTGAAACCGGGGAAACAGTCCAGAAAGAGGAAATAATTCAGGGTCAGTACTATTCTGTAAAAAGCTCGCCAGTAAAAAACCAGCATGGAGAGATTGCTGGTGCTGTTGAAGTGTTCAGAAATGTCACCAGGGAAAGAAAGCTCGAGCTTGAGCTTATTGAAAGGAATAAAAAGATCAGCAGGGACCTGCATTTTGCCAGAAGGATACAGGAAAGAGTTCTTCCCAAGAGGGGAATGGTGGAAACCCTGCGTATTGACTATGTCTACCAGGCATCTGAGATGCTAAGCGGAGACATGTTTGATATATTCTACATTGACGAGGCGAACATAGGAATATATATTTGCGATGTGGCAGGACACGGTATTGCTGCTTCAATGATGACCATGTTCATAAAACAGGCAATGAGGAGTATAAAGGACGAAGTATTGAGTCCGGGCCTGGCCCTGGAGGAGCTCCACAAGAGATTCAGCACTCTCCAGCTGGAAGCAGACAAGTATTTTACCATATTCTATGGAGTATACAACAAGGTGACCCACAGATTCACCTATTCCAACGCTGGGCACAACTGCTACCCGATCAAATTCAACTCAGAGGAGATTGAACCCTTGAAAATAAAGGGTTACCCAATAACATTGCTCTTTGAAAAGGTTGAATACAAGGAAAAGGAAATCAAGCTGGATCCAGGAGACAAGATATTGCTGTATACTGACGGAATAACTGAAGCCAGAGACCATAATGACAAGCAATTTGGCATAGAGGGAGTTTTGGAGACTGTCCAGAAAAA
>Ga0334895_1003098_pt1 | contig 13196 bp, 9 predicted proteins | sample GraSluR3_MG_7_FD_207229 | JGI IMG/M metagenome (GOLD analysis project Ga0334895, IMG submission 207229) | Sludge microbial communities from methane-producing bioreactor in Wageningen University, Netherlands - Granular Sludge_31_05-R3 | ecosystem: Engineered > Bioreactor > Anaerobic > Unclassified... | reverse complement strand
GAATTCGGTCAGAAGGAAATTTTTCCTGTCGTTTTCTGCCATTAAGTTTATTAACCCGGTAGAAAATGTCCGTGTTGACATGAAAAGTGAATATTAAGAGGGGCAGCGAAGATTATATCCGTTCGTACATCCTGACTTGAGCATGTCGGGAAATTATTTGGGGGATCAGAAAAATAATCAGACCTGAATAGCAGAGTGTTGATACTTTTCTACACCATTGTTGAGTAAAGCATACAAATATGACTTACTACGGATTTTAATAACCTTGACCTGCTTCAGATAATTGTCCTGACCCTTATTGACTGATCTGGCTGGTTTTCAAAACCCGTACAAATATGAGATAAATGATTAGCCTCAACAGAAATTAGTTGTTAGCAGTATTATGGTTGGCTATGCAGGAGAACGTATTTTTTATGGCATGGTTTTCTCATCGTCTAAGTCAAATAGTTTAAAACAAATAGGAGGAAAAAACATGACTATGGTAAAAGTTATTGAAGTGATTGCTTCATCGGACAAGGGTTTTACAGAAGCGACTCAAAATGCTTTGAGCGAAGCATCAAAATCTGTAAAAAACATCAGATCAATTTACATTGAGCACATGAATGCTAATGTTGAGAACAACAAGATTGTTTCTTATGCTGTTAATGCAAAAATTTCTTTTGAGATTGAGAAGTAGGGCACTAATTCCATCCGACTGTTAAATGAGGTTGCCCATATGCTGATATCAGGCAACCTTATTTCTACAGTTTAATACCATATCGCTTAATCTTATTGTAGAGTGTTTTTCTGTCAATTTTCAGAATCTTAGCAGCCCGTGATTTATTGAAATCTGCCTCTTTCAGGGCCTTTTCAACCACACTCTTTTCTGCTACCCCGGCTGCATTTCTGAGGTTAAGGGGGTTGTCAGCAAATGTTGTATGTTCTGCTTCCTCCGGATATTCTGATTTTAGCTCCAAAGGCAAAGCGTCAATCGTAATATAATCGGTGCGGGTAAGAAGTACGCTACGCTTCACCACATTGCGCATCTCCCGCAAATTGCCGTACCAACTATAGCTTTTGAAGGCATTTATTACATTGCTGTCAAAATCTTTTACGTCTTTGTTAAGGTTTCGGTTAGCTTCAGCAAGAAAATGACGGGCAAAGGTTATAATGTCGTTTCCCCGTTCACGCAAAGGGGGTAGCTCAATTTTAAATTCATTAATTCGGTGATAAAGGTCTTCTCGGAATTGCCCGTCGTCAAGGGCTTTTAGCAGATCGCTGTTTGTAGCAGACACGATACGAACGTCAATACTGATCTCTTTGCTGTCTCCAACCCGTGTTATTACCTTCTGCTGAATTGCTCGCAGTAGTTTTACCTGTGTTTCGTAAGTCAGGTTTCCAATCTCATCAAGGAAGATGGTTCCGCCATCAGCCTGCTCAAAATATCCCGATTTATCGGATATAGCTCCAGTAAACGCACCTTTAATGTGTCCGAACAATTCACTGGATGCAAGTTCCCCGGGTATGGCCCCACAATCTATTGCCACAAACTTTTTACCCTTGCGCTTACTGTTATTATGGATTAAACGGGCAATATACTCTTTGCCGGAACCGGTTTCGCCTTGTATCAGAACTGACATGTCAGTGGGTGCAACCAACTTTGCCTGGTCAATTACCTCAAGCATTTTTCCGTTTTCACCGGTTATAAAACCATCTTCAGTATTAATGCCTTCATTCGTCTTTTTATCTGCGGCCTTCCTTACTATGTCGCTTATTTCGTCAGGCAGGACAGGTTTTGTTACATACTCAAAAGCTCCTGCTTTGATGCTCTCAACAGCTGCCCTGATCTCAGCATATGCAGTCATCATTATGACAACTGCTTCAGGAGAAAGCTTCCGGATGTATTTAAGCAATTGTATTCCTTCGATGTCTGGTAATCGGATATCACACAGGACTACATCAATGCTTATACTGTGCAGCAATTTAAGCGCTGGTTTTCCTTTGTAGGATGTATATGTTTTGTATCCTTCCCGTTTAAAATAGTTTTCGAGTAAAGTGGTAATGTACGGATCATCATCTATAATAAGGATTGACGCTTTCATGTTTGTTCAATAAGTTGGCGTAAATATAGTAATAAAATGAGCCTCAGTAAATTCTATTTCATACCATCCCTTACTTTACGTATTGATTCAATGCAAAATGCAATTTCTTTTATTGCTCTCTCAATAAGCTTTGGATCATTCGTAGATGTTTTTTTTCTCAGATATTTTCTCTCAATTCTAGTTAGAAGAGTGGTTGTATTCTGAAAGTTCAGCTGTGTAATTGATGGCAAAAGTTGATGAATCGATTCCGCAATTGACAGGTAATCGTTTCTTTCAAGATCAGACCTGACTTTTTCAAGTAAGATTGTGGCATTATCGATAAAAGTATTAAGCATTAATACGGTAAACTCTTTGTCCCCCTTTGTGGTTCTTAGCAACTCTTCCAGATTATACTGGTCACTCAGATTGCCGTAACTGGTTTCATTATAATTGTTCATTCCGCCATTTATGGTTTCATGGGTGTGTGTAACAATTTTCTGATAGAGATCATCCTCGGTAAAAGGCTTGAGTATTACATCGTCCATTCCGGCTCTGAGGTATTGGTCAATATGTTTTTTTAAGGCATTGGCAGTCATTGCAATTATTTTTACAGGGCCCGTGATTTTATAGCTCTCCTCTGTCTTTCTTATTTGCTTTGCCACATCAATACCACTGGTTCCGGGCAAATTAATATCGAGGAGCACCAGATTAAAACAGCCGGGTCTGAATAGCTTAATTGCTTCCTGTCCTGTTTTGGCAAAAGTAACTCTGGCTTTGTATTTAGTAAGAATGACTTTCCCCAGCATCTGGTTTACAGGATCATCATCAACAAACAGTATGTTTATGCTTTTGAATAGATCTTTATGAATCAGGGGACTGACTGCCTGATGATCAATATATGGTTCTGAGGATTTTTTAAAAGATAATGTAAACGAAAATTCAGAACCCTTGCCTGGTACGCTTGAGACTATGATTTCGCCTCCGAGAGACTCTGTCAGTTCCTTGCAAATGGTAAGCCCCAATCCCGATCCGAAATAGCTCCTGCCAATTGAATTGTCAGCCTGATAAAAAGGATCGAAGATAGCCTGCAACTTTTCAGGGGAGATGCCTATGCCTGAGTCAGAAACAGTAAATCGAAGTACTTGACTCCTGGATGTATTTTTAATGGTTGAGCATGAAAGCGAGATTTTGCCGGTGTGCGTGAATTTAATTGAATTACTCACAAGGTTTATCAGAATCTGGCGCAGCTTTGCAGGATCGCCCCGCAGCACATCATCAGATATATTGCAGTGAGTATCAAATTCAAGATCCTTCTTCAATATCCTGTGGCCAAGGATGTCTTTTACGGCTTTTATCACCCCGGCAACTTTAAAAGGTATGTCATCGACTTCAATCTGCCCTGATTCTACTTTTGACAGAACCAGAATATCATCAATTGTTGAAAGTAAATGCTTTGATGAGTTATTAACAATATCGAGAAAATCGGTTTGCTTTTTTGTAAGCCTGGTCCTTTTTAACTGATCTGAAAAACCAATGATTGCATTAAGCGGCGTTCGTATCTCATGAGACATTTTAGCTATAAAGTTACTTTTAGCCTCGTTTGCATCTTCGGCCTCCTCTTTTGAGAGCAAAAGCTTCTTTTCCGCTAATTTTGTTTCAGTAATGTTTTGTATGACAATAATGCATAAGGGATTTTTATGCTGATCTGAAAGGGGAGTAAGACTAACAGCATAATGATCATTCAGGTAGGTAAATTCTCTGCTGACTGAAGTGCCTTCAAAGACAATTTTAAGAAGTGGTCTGAAAACTGCAATAAATTCCGGCGGCAGCTGACTGATTAAATTTATGAGTCCGTTATCAGGCTCTCCAATAATATGTGTTGTCTCCTCCTGTCCAATACTGCAATGAATATCCAGGTTTTTATCTACAAGGATAACCCTTAATCCGGGGACATTGTCAGCAAGGATTTTCCAGTAGTCAAGTTTCTTCTTTTGTTTCCGGATATCCTGCTGAAGCACATCATAATAGTAGAAACCCGATTCAATATAATAAATTGTTCCCGGGACTTCATTATCTGAAACTTTCCTGAATTGAGAAAGCAGTTCAATGCACTTTCCGTCTTTGCTTATGTGTTCTATCTTTTTGGGAGGCGACGATCCGGCACTTTTGTCGATGAGCGATTGCAGAATGCCTGTATTGTTATGTACATTTTCACTCCAGATATGGTGAATAGATTTACCATAAAGATCTTCGGCTTGTGAGTAACCTAAGAGGATTAAGGCAGAGGTATTGATTTTAATAATCTTCCAGTCAGAATCATAAACAATAACCGGATTAGGTACCTGATCTGCGCAAAATGCCTTCATAGAATGATATAACTTAATGTATTTGTGGTTGGTTAATCGAATAAAATTAATCAATATTAGTCTATCTGTTGACATTATTCCACAGACTTTATCTGAAGCTGATGTTCCGGGATGCTCTAATTGCCTGACAGATCGAATTATATGGAGGCCAGTCTGAGGCAATTCTATTTATGGTATAGATTTAGAGCCTGTAGATATGAAAATGGAAAAATTCACAAATTATGGAAACAAAGAGAATACTTGTTGCAACAGAACTTGATGAATTGTCGGATAAGGTTACGGAATTCGCCATTAGTGTTGCTAAGCAGTTAAATACTTCAGAAATTGTCCTTCTAAATGTTATTAAGCCAGTCCATTCTCAGACTTTCTCTGCTACAGGAGATGCTATGCTTTCTGATGGACAGAGCATAGACAGGTTTAATGCACAATTAATGAGAAAACACCAGACCCTTGTTGAAAATGCGGCAAATAAGTTTTCTACAGATAAAGTTAAGATTAAGCCCTATGTAAGATTTAATGATAGTAAAACTGATTTGAATGGTTACATCGAATATTTTGATGCAGGTTTAGTTCTGTTTGGCAGCCGGGATGAGGATAATTTCCTTAATCAGATTTTTGGTATTGATTCAGAAAAAATTGTCAGGAAAGTAGATTACCCTGTTATAATATTGAAAGAGGAGACAAATTGCAGTATGATTAGAGATATCCTGGTGGCCATTGATGTAAATGAAAAAGACCAGGGCGGGCTAAATGATATTGCTCAGTTTGCTGATTTATCAGAATCGAGAATGCACCTTCTGCATGTGGTTATTAATGGAGAAACGTCTCCTGATGAATCCATTGAAAAACTAAACATGCTTGCTAAGGAATTTGAGTTGTCAAATTACACCATTAATGTTGTTAATAACAACAACCTTGAAGATGGTATTAAAGGTTTTGTACGAAAAAATAATCCGGATATGATTGCGGTGCAGTCACAGGGAAAGGGAAAAATCAGGAAGCTTATTTTTGGAAGCAGCACTCAGGGCATAATCAAAGAAGTTGATAAGCCTGTATTTGTAAGCATGATCAGCTAGTGATATAATATTGAAATTATTGAGCCTGAATCTTAAAAGCCCGATTTTTAACCGGGCTTTTTAATATATAAATCAGGAAATTTCTGTCTCTGGTTGCTTTTTTCAGCTTCTTATTTCACAAACCAATCCTCAATATCTTTGGCAACCTCCTCAGTCTTTCTTTTAATTCTATCATAGGTCTCCCCGGTAAACTTGCTCACATCGTCCCAGGTTTCCTGAGTAGCATTTTTAACATCATATATGACCCTGTCAAGCTCAGATCTTTCTTCGGTAAGGGCCTCTTTTGCTCCTTGCAATCCATCCCTCATCTCGCCGGAGGCATCTTCCAAACGTTTGTTAATGTCATTAAGCCGGTAGTCAATATCATCTCCCAGCTTCTCTAATTTTGCCTCTGTCTCATCCCGGGCCTCTTCAAACATGGTTTTTTCTTTTTCAAGTCTTTCTTTCTCGGCCCTGCTTTGACATGATGTAATCAGAGCGATTGCAGTTAATACCAATACCAGTGTGTAACCAGTTTTTTTAATAGTTTTCATAATCTTGATTTTAAAGGTTAATTATTTAATAATTCCACCAAAAGATATTGTAAGGGTATATGAAAATTATGTGCCATAACCTGTAACCATTTAAATGCTGTCACAGTATTGCCAGAATATCAGCTACATACACGGCGCATTGTGTGCTGGTATAATCTCCCGGCCGGGATTTGTAGATATATATCTACACTTCAGTAGAACTAAATAGTCAGTTTTTCACAAATAACTTTCCATTTACTTGTACCGCTACAATACTTCCCCCGTACAGGGATTTATGCATTACCGAAATATGCTATTATCCATCAAATCAGGGGTATCTCTATTGATATGTATTTACTGAGGACAAGTGATTTGTATGTTTCACAATATTACTTGTGTGGATAGATATTGATTTGGTATAAAGGTTGCATTAATGATTAAGAATTTTAAAATAAATGAGTTATGAGATATTTACTTGTATTATTTGATAATCCCAATATTTCAAAGGAATTTGTTAAATACTCAATTTTGCTGGCCAGGGATTTAAGAGCAACCGTGCAACTATTTTTTATTCAAAATCCTCAGGCTGTTCCTATTGCTGAACCCGGCACTTTGACCAGTACGAGTATTAATATAGATATAGACACTGACGCTTTGGCTAAATCTGTTGAGAATAGTGTTAATGATATTATTCGCGAAATAAGAGCCGAAATTACAACCGGGGTAAATGTGGAATTTAAATCAGAGACTGGCTCAGCATCACGAATACTTGAGGATACGGTTTCAAAAGGTGGAGTTGATATGGTTTTAATGCAGGGGGATATCGATAAACCAGACTGGTTAAAAACGATAACCAATATGGAATTGATAGAAAAGGCAAAATGCCCTGTATTAATAATTGCACCGGACTCAAAATATCAACCACTGGAGAAAATCATTTACGCCACCGATTACAAGGAAGAGGACATAAAAACATTAAAAGCGTTAATTGACTTGACCAGGCCTCTTGTTACTGATATTTTGGCTCTTCACATATCTGAAAGTATGGAGTTTGAGGAAAAGGTGAAAGAAGCAGGTTTTAATGAAATGCTAAAGCAAGAAACAGACTTCAAAAATATCTCCGTAAAGGTATTGGTTGATGAAAAGGGGAAGGATATTGTCGAGACTCTTAGCGAGGAGATTGATAAAACCAATGCTAATCTTATAGTTGTTCTTAAAGAGAACCGGAATTTCTTTGACAGGATCTTCAAAAGCAGTTTTACAGCTGATGTTATTAAAAATGTGAAGCTACCTGTATTGGTTTTTCATAGTAAACAATAAAATAGCATGATCTATTTGTGCTGCAATAGGTTGCACATTAAAAATTTATAAATTTAACAATCAAATACATATTTATTATGAACAGGAATGAATTTAAAGCTAATGCGAAGAAGAGTATAGATAATCTCTTTTCGAAAATTGAAGAGCTGGAAGCTAAAAAAGACAAGGCCAGTGCAGAAACAAAAGCAAAATTCGGGGAACAGCTCTCTGCATTAAAAGCCAGTCAGAAGGACTTAATGGAAAAGTATAAGAACATGTCAGAAGCATCCGAAGAGAAATGGGAGGAGACAAAAGCTGCATTTTCAGATGCATCGGACTCTTTTAAAGAGGGATTTGAAAAAATTAAGTCTCTGTTTTAAATAATATAGTATCTCAATCCTGTAAAAAAAAGCCCTGACATTGTTTTGTTTGTCAGGGCTTTGTTTGTTGTCTTGTGTTGCTCCGCCAGGGCTTCCCGACAATCCGCCGTGGGCGTATTATCGGGACTACTCGCTTCACTTGCAGCTTCTCGCCCTATCTTCGCACAGAAACCCACATGCGTGGGTTTTTTTGTTGCTCCGTTAGGGCTCGAACCTAAACTCTTCTGATCCAGAGTCAGACGTGTTGCCAATTACACCACGGAGCAATGTTCAGGATGCAAAAATATAAAAAATGAGATTAATACCGAAGACAACACCGTTTTTTTCCCTGCCGGTGGCTCCTTCAAGCCCAATGTCCGTTTTATTGAATGCTTACCTGCATTTTTACGACTGAGACTATAACGGATGCTCCTGACTTAAGTTTATCAGTGCAGAAATATGTACATCTCCTTAAGCGCTTTAACTGACCTGTCAGCATAATAGTCGCCCGGCAGGAAATTTCTGTAATAACCTCCCTCGTTCTGGTCAGGTGTTATAGCCAGAAGAGGAGCTGCCTGATCAGCCCTGTTGAAAAGCTCGCTGTAGCTGTATATTGCACGGTACCCGTCAACTGAGGCAAAACAAACAAGAGCGTTCCTGTTTAATCGTGCATCGAAGGGTTCAAGTACTCCTTCAAGTACCTCGGGAAGTGCCGGACCGGTGAAGTTGTCGGCATGATGATAACCCATTCCCATCCCGTAAAAGTTAGAATAATAGGTTAGGTTTCCAGCTGTTATGTTTTGCGGAGTTATGGTATGCAACTCTTTATCCTCCAGAAGAACCTTAATTTCAGGACTATAGAGAGGATCGATTTCCCTGTCGATGGGATATTCTTTTTTGTCAAACGAATGGACGGTTATCTTCACAGGGTCTTCCAGCATGCGGAATGCAAAGAGGTCGCCCGCTGACACCAACCTCCATTTTTCACCGGCAGGATAATCGACTTCTATCTTGTAAGGAACTATAGGCGCCATCTCGGTGGCAATCAGAATCTGGTGCGGAGTGGCATTATGAAAGATTTCAGACCAGCTGAATACAACACTCTCTCCCTTACTGTTCTCAACTGTAACATATGAGTCAATCTGTGGTCTGAACAGCTCAACATTCTTTTTATCAATGTTATATTCGTGAAGAAGGTCAAAAAGAGAGTATCCTTTGTAACGATATGCTCCAGTAAACATAATTCCTGAGTCAGCATCGAAGAGAGACTCTTTTAGCACGACCTCCCGTTTGTAATATTTTTTCAGATCAATTGTTCCGGCATTTTTAATCTCTCCAGCAACAGACAGCTCTCCGGGAATCAGAGTTACCTCATCAGTCTGATGATAGAGGCTGTTACCATCCTGTGAGAAATCAAGAGTCGCTCCTGTAATGGCATCTACCCAGGAATCTGGCAGAAGTTTACAGCTGTTGTTAAAACCGGCCGTAACGGCAATGATTACAATGATAAGGCTCTTTCGGATCATACGTATTAGTTTTTACGAATTGTAATTAAATGCATATCGCAAATATGCAAAGTTTTTTGAATGCAGAAACCTGCTTTTGTCATAATGCAGTATTATAATTAACTCATATTGTCGGATTAAGAGTAATATAGGGTAAATCGAGAGGTGATAAAGATCATTTTTTCTTTGTTGCCGATATGCGTAAGTTTGCATAACGTCAGCAGAGATGTGTGATTTTCCTGACTGACAGTAATACAAGGGGTAAATTATAATTAATACAACTATACAGGCATGAAACGAATCTCTCTACTACTTCTTCTGGTTGCCCTTACCTGCGGCATGGCTTCTTCACAGCAGGCTATAAACGGACGCGTTACGGATTCCGAATCAGGTCAGCCGCTTTTTGCAGCGACCGTTTTGATCAAGGAGACCAATACGGCTGCTATAACTGACAACAGCGGATATTTTTCCATTGTTCCGCGTACTACAGGTACTGTTACCATTGTGGTAAGATTTGTCGGTTACGAGATTTATGAGGTAACAGGAGTTAAGCCTGGAGCAAATATCAGCATATCACTGGTGCCTGATATGACCTATGCCGGTTCGGTAGTCGTTACAGGGTCGCGCAGTGACCGGGCTGTTGTTGACCTTCCCATGAGGGTCGATATTTATGGTAAAGAAGCAGTAGAGGCCACAGGTGCTGTTTCGGTTGATGATTATCTGCGAATGATACCTGGTGTTTCGGTGGGCAGGTCTTCAACATTTCTAAGTGCTTCGACGGTATCACTCAGGGGTATGGGTAATGAAGCGGGCCGTACTCTAGTAATGGTTGACGGGGTTCCTGTAAACAAGAGCGACGGTGGCAGCGTTAACTGGAATGCTGTTGATCCTGATGAGATATCACGAATTGAGGTTATGAAGGGCCCTGGTTCCTCAGTATACGGAGGCAATGCCATGGGTGGGGTAATAAATCTGATAACTGCTATACCTACCGATACCCTTGAAGGTGAGATAAGCCAGTCAGCAGGTACTTTCGGAACCTACAGGTCAAGGTTAAGCCTTTCGGGCCGTCCGGGCAACCTGTTCTGGGGAGTGAACGGAAGGTACAGGACCAGTGATGGCTATATTACTGCTCTGGCAGATGAGATAGATGAATATACTGTGCCTGCTTTCCTTGATGAGTATCAGTTTGGCGGAAGGCTCGGATATTTCATTGATCCCAGGAACTCTGTGGATGTTTCTGGTGATTATTATTCAGGAAGAAGGGGTACAGGAAGCAACTTTACCGGTTATGGTTTCACCAACGATGAACTGGCGTCGGAAGATGGAGCCAGCAACAACTATGCTAACCTGAGCGGACGGATACAGTACAGGGGCCTTGTTGGGGGAAGCACCCAACTGAGAGCCACAGCATACGGACAGCGGGAAACATATACCAATATTCGTGAAAGTCTAAGGGGAGGGGTTATTACCCGCTATGATGTTGAATCGATAAGGAGTGACTATGGGTTATTTGCCGGATTGACTCATCTGGCTGGCAATCACGTGGTAACTTCTGGTGTTGACATTCGTCACGGAGGTGTTGATGGCGCTGACCTTTATGTTACCTCGACCGATGAGGTTTACAACCTTGGTAAAATGAACCAGTTTGGTATTTATGTTCAGGATGAGATCAGGTTTGGGGAATCAGGTTTCAGCCTTCTTGCAGGGATAAGATATGACTACAGCAAGTTTTATGACGGTGCATTCCTGGTGGAGGGTCCGACAAATGAAACCCTTTTCCTGCAGGATTATACCGGTGAACTTGACGATGCCACCTTCAGCGCCTTCAGTCCCAGGATTTCACTTCAATACAGCAAGCCTGGTATATTCAGGGTATTTGCAGGTTACAGCAGGGGATTCAGGGCTCCGGTGCTTGACGACATGTGCAGGACAGGAAGAATATCGGGAGGTATGAAGCTTGCCAATCCGGATCTTAAGCCCGAATATCTTGACAATATTGAACTTGGTGCCGATCTGTTTGCAGGAAACAGAATTACCTTTTCGCCGACCTTTTTCTATTCAAAGGGCAGGGATTATCATGCATATATTGCGACGGGAGACTCTTTAATACTCAACAACAGGTTAAGGCCCATAAGGATAAAGGGTAACATAATGGGTGTTGACATAATGGGGATAGAAGCTGCATTGTCGGTGAAGGTATTTGACAACCTTACCTGGAGAGTCGCTTACAGTTATGTGGAGAGTGAGATTGACGGATTTGCCGTATTTGATGAAGAAGAGGATATTGACCTTACCGGAAAGAGGATAACATATCAACCCAGGGATATATTCAGTTCTTCACTTGCATTCAGCAGCAAAATTGTAAACGCCTCGCTCAGCTATGCATTCAAGGGCATTCAGTATCTGGACGACGTTAACAGTGATGAGAACAAGCTTGAGTCATTCGGTTACTTCGATCTCTATATCTGGAGACCGGTATACAAAGGTTTGTCAGCATCGCTTCTGATACATAATCTGCTTGACAGCGACTTTATCGACTCCAGGAACATGATTGCCCCCGGGAGAATGATTACTTTTGAGTTGAATTATTCGTTCTGAATGCGCCCTGCGCCAAAGGGGTGGGGGGCTCCTGATTCTATTAATATTCAACCCCGCTGGGGTTGGATTGTATTCCCGCTGGGGTCGATTGTACCCCGGGCCTCTACCGGCTCCAGGTGTCTCTGAGTGAAACAGTCTGGTTGAAGACCAGTGCGCCTGGCCTGCTGTCAGGGTCAACGCAGAAATAGCCCAGCCTCTGGAACTGGAACCTGTTGCCAGGCTGGGCATCTGCCAGCGATGGTTCGAGTTTGGCTTTAATAATTTTTAGAGAATCAGGATTCAGGAACTCCCGGAAGTCGCGGTCTTTTTGTCCTGTCGGTTCCTCATGGCAGAATAACCTGTCGTACATCCTGACCTCGGAATTAATGGCATGAGGAGCTGCCACCCAGTGAAGGGTTCCTTTGACCTTGCGATTGGACTGCGGACCGCCGCTGCGGGTATCACTGTCGTAGGTGCAATAGACTTCGGTTACTTCACCAGTTTCCGGGTCTTTCCTGAAGTCGTGGCATTTGATTATATAAGCCCCTTTAAGCCGAACCTCCGCTCCTGGCGCCAGCCTGAAGTATTTGGGAGGTGGAGTCTCCGTGAAGTCTTCCTTTTCAATATATAGTTCCCTCTCGAACGGGACCTTACGACTGCCCATCGATTCATCTTCGGGATTGTTTATCAGATCGACCTCTTCGAAGCTATCTTCGGGATAGTTAGTGATTATTACTTTCAGCGGATTGAGTACTGCAAAAACTCTTGTTGCATGTTTGTTAAGGTCTTCGCGCACGGCATATTCAAGGAGACCCACATCATTGGTAGCTTCCACCTTGGTGTACCCGATGCGGCCTATGAAGTTGCGGATAGCCTCAGGAGTATAACCGCGGCGCCGCATTCCTGAAATGGTAGGCATACGAGGATCGTCCCATCCGCTTACTTTTCCTTCGGTAACAAGTTGTAGTAAAAGCCGCTTGCTCATTACCGTGTAGGTAAGATTAAGGCGGTTGAACTCTATCTGTCGCGGACGGTAGTCTCCGGTTTTGAGTTTATCGATAAACCAGTCATACAGAGGTCTGTGTACCTCAAATTCAAGAGTGCAGAGGGAATGAGTTACGCCCTCGAAATAGTCACTCTGTCCGTGGGCAAAATCATACATCGGATAGACTTTCCAGTCCGTTCCTGTGCGGTGGTGCGGAGCATTGATAATACGATAAATAACCGGGTCGCGCATGTGCATATTGGGCGATGCCATGTCAATCTTAGCCCTTAATACACGTGCTCCTTCAGGGAATTCGCCCCTGTTCATCCGTTCGAACAGGTCGAGGTTTTCTTCAACGGGTCGTTCACGGAAAGGACTGTGTTGTCCGGGTCTGGTCGGAGTTCCTTTCTGAGCCGCTATGGTCTCTGAGTTCTGGTCATCAATATAAGCGAGA
>Ga0334895_1003084_pt1 | contig 13258 bp, 7 predicted proteins | sample GraSluR3_MG_7_FD_207229 | JGI IMG/M metagenome (GOLD analysis project Ga0334895, IMG submission 207229) | Sludge microbial communities from methane-producing bioreactor in Wageningen University, Netherlands - Granular Sludge_31_05-R3 | ecosystem: Engineered > Bioreactor > Anaerobic > Unclassified... | reverse complement strand
TAGAAGGAAAGACCAGGCTCTTTGTGGCAATGGGTAAAAAGGATAAGCTTACTCCTGCCAAACTGGTAAAATTTATCTTTGAAAATACCGGTGTAAATAAATCTACTATTGACCAGGTAGATGTATATAATGATTTTTCCTTTATAAATGTTCCTTTTAAAGAAGCCAAGACAATATTGAGGATTTTCCAGAAGAAATCCGGGAACAAAAGATCTTTAGTAGTAAAAGCAAGAACCAAGCAGAAAAAAGTTGGAGCCAGTGCTTAACCGGCTCCTATTTTTTAAATCTTCTTTAATAAGTATAATATGATTCAGATAACATTATTTGCAATATCTTCTGCTTCTATCTTAAACTTACTTTTAAAATCATGAAAAAGTTTCGGGACAATTTTTCCCGATAAAACAGTTGCTCCCAGCTCTTTTGCTTTATCACTCATCATTGAAATTGCCTTATTTCCACCCATCCAGGGAAAAGGAAAACCCATGGTCACAAAAGGTAAAATTTTCTTGCCGGAAAATTTTCCCATCTTTTCCAAAGCTGCTATGGCAATAGGAGAAGCTGAAAATGCCCAGACCGGTCCTCCCAGCAGAATCAGTTCATAGTCTTTTATATCCGGGAGATTGATGAATTTAAAGGGAGCTGTATGACCGACAGTCCCACCCTTAATCACCGGGTCAGTCTGTAAATGAACAAGTTCGACCGGATATTTCTTTTCTTTTAATTTAGCAGATATTTGCTCCGCAAATTCCAGTGTTGTCCCACTGGAAGAATGAACTATAATAATTGATTTCATTTTTGCCTCCTAAATGTATTAACTAATAAAATTATATTTTGCCACCAATTGCCTGTCAATAAGAATTTTTAAAGAAGGATTACCCATAAAAAAATAGCAAAAGCATTAAAAAGATAATAAATAATACTCTACTTGTTGCAATTTACATTTCTAATTTGGTATTATTAAAAAAGTTAGGAAAAATTATTAAATCCACAAATATATGGGTAATTGTAAATATTTGCTAATTTCTGACAATATGTAGTCAAAACAATATGTTATTATTAAAGAAATTTATTTTATAAAATGCTTATCATTAATAAAAAAACTTTCTCATGGGGTGATATATGTCTAAAGAACAAAAGTTTTTCGATGCGCTAAAAGATATATTCATCGGTGCCAAGGTAGAAGGTAAGTCCGGTTATATTAATTTAATGCATATCAAATCAAGGTATTACGAAAAAGGTGTTTTTCCAAAACTCTTAAATGACATCAATAAAGCTACTGAATTCCTTCCCCAATTTAGAGAAGAACTTTTTGACAAGCTATATACTTTCTTTGAATCGTACTTTTCTGAAAGTGGTTCAATCTATTTTAGATATACCCCCATTCATAAGAATGTTTATGAAAAGGTCTATACAGATGATAAAGATGTGATGCTTTTCTGGAAAACCCACATGCTCTATTATGTCAAAACAGACAGGATTTTTAAAAATTTAGAAGTACACTTGCCTGCTGATATAAATGATGAATCAAAAGATAAAGGCGAATATAGATTTTTCTTTAATGTTTCAACCCTGCAGTATAAAAAGGCAAATGAAAAACGAGATATTGTATATGACTTTAAAGAAATAAGGAAAGATAAAGTGCCAGTTTTTGATGTCTCGTATTCAGAAAGAGGCCGAATTACCAAGCTTAATGAGATTATAAAATCATTAAAAAAATCAGGAATTGATGTTAATGAAGATATGTTAGAAAAAGCATTCAGAGTTTTTGAGAAACAGAGTGAAGTTGACTATTTTATCAATAAGAATGCGCAAGAATTTTTAAAAGAACAATTTAACATGTGGCTTTATCAGTATGTCTTTTCCGGGGAAAGCGAGTGGACGGAAAAAAGAATAGAACAATTGCAAATTTTAAAAGAGATTGCCTTTAAAATTATTGATTTTATCAGCCAGTTTGAGGATGAACTGGTTAAGATTTGGAATAAGCCTAAATTTGTGAGGAACTCTAATTATGTAATAACATTGGATAAGCTTGTTCTGAATAATAATTCTAAAGGTCAAAATGATAAATCTTTATTATTAATTGAAAAAATATTTACTCACGAGAATTTTCAACAACAAGTAAATGAATGGAAAGAGCTGGGAATAATTGGTGATAGTTTTAATAAAAACGAAATCATAGAAAATAATCTGACTGGGAAACATTTAAATCCCAAATATAAATTTTTGCCCATTGATACAAAATATTTTAAAGATTTAGAACTAGAAATTTTAGGCCTTTTTAAAGATTTAGATAAGTCTTTAGATGGTTGGCTGATAAAAAGTGAAAACTATCAAGCCTTAAATACAATCCTCCCAAAATTTAAAGAAAAAGTACAGACAATTTATATTGATCCCCCTTTTAATTTAGATTCTTCAGATCAGTTTCTATACCGCACTAATTACAAAGATGCTAATTGGGCGACATTACTTGAAAATCGGTTACAACTTGCCAAAGAATGGATTAATAAGGAAGGAAGTATTTTTGTCCGTTGTGATTACAATGGTAATTGGATTGTAAGACCAATAATGAATAATATTTTTGGTGAAGAAAATTTTAGAAATGATTTATGTATTAGCAGAATAAGTAAACAAGATCCAAAAGCAAGAAGATTCAATACTTCCACAGATTCTCTATTCTTTTTTTCACGATCAAATAAATTTTTCTTCAAATTGATTTATAAACAACTATATAAGTCTAAGGGAGAAAGATGGCATGCTATGGATTCACAAGGACAAGGACAGGCTTTATACATATTTGGATATCTTATTGATCCGCCAAAAGGAAGACATTGGACTTATGGACAAGAAAACATAAAACAGATGGAAAAAGATGGAAACATTAGAATAAAATGCAAAAACTGTGGTTTTGTACATAAATCTGGAATATGGAACAAATGTCCCAATTGTTCAAATAAGGAAATTATTAAAATAGAATACCTATTAGCGCCAACGAAATATAAACAGATTGACTCAAACTGGACAGATATATCTGGATATACATCAAGTTGGAAATTTCAAACTGAAAATTCAGAAATTCTCCTGGATCGTGTAATACAATCTACATCTCAAGAAGGTGATTTCGTAATGGATTTCTTTTTAGGTTCAGGAACAACAACTGCAGTAGCCCATAAATTGAGAAGAAAATGGGTTGGAGTAGAAATGGGAGAGCATTTTAATGATGTAGTTTTACCAAGAATGAAAAAGGTATTAGCTTATGATAATTCTGGTATTTCCAGAGATAAGATTGTTAAAGAAAAATATAACGAAAAGAATGCCGGGGGATTTTTTAAGTATTTTGAGCTGGAACAATACGAAGATGCCCTAAGAAAAGTAAAATATAAAGATACTGATTTGTTTGATGATCCTAACCAATCTCCCTACAGTCAATATGTTTTTATGAAAGACAGCAAACTTCTCGATGCCCTTGAAATAGATTATAAAAATAATAAGGTAAAAGTGAATTTCGCAAAGCTATTCCTTGATATAGATATTCCTGAAACTCTTTCCAATCTTCTTGGAAAATGGATTAAAAAGATAACTCCTGAATATGTTGAATTTGAAGATGGTGAAAAAGTTAATTTAAATAATCTGGATTATAAAACTATTAAACCTTTAATTTGGTGGTAATATGATTGAATCACAAATAACTGAATTTAAGGCTACTTGGCGAGATGAATATCTGAAAACCATAAGTGCGTTCGCTAATAGTAATGGAGGGAAATTATTTATTGGTTTTGATGACCGAGGCAATCCAATCGGAGTAAAGAATTCTAAAAAGCTTCTGGAAGATATCCCCAATAAGATAATAAGCAAACTTGGGATATCCCCATCAATAGAATTAATTAAGAAACATAATAAAGAAGTGATATGTATCTCTGTGCAGCCAGCGCAAACAATGATTTCTTATAATGGGAAACACTATATAAGATGTGGAAGCACTACACAAGAAATAAATGGAAGTGAATTATCACAATTAATACTAAATAAAGCAGGCAAAACCTGGGATAGTATTCTTTCTGAAGCCGGTTTAGAAAAAATTAACGAGGAAACTGTAAATCGTTTTAGGAAGTTAGCAAATAATAAAATAGCCAGTATTTCAGAATCAGATTCTCTAAAAAAGATTTTTTCTAATCTAGAGCTTTTTAACAACAATAATAATTTAAGAAACGCAGCTGTTTTGCTTTTTGGAAAAAGACCCCAGAGTTATTTTATTTCTGCTAAAGCCAGAGTGGGAAGGTTTAGATCAGGGATAGATATAGCCGATACTGTAATAGCTGAAGGCAATCTTTTTGAACAATTAGAAATAGTATTAGAGGCAATCAAAAAACATCTCAATGTAAAATTTGAGATAAAAGATATTCAGAGAAAAGATATTTGGGATTATCCCCTTGAGGCAATTCGAGAAGCGGTCATTAATTCTCTGATTCATAAAGATTACTTAAGTACAGCAGAAATACAGATTAAAATCTATGATGATAAGATATGGATATGGAATCCTGGAAAATTACCACCTGAATTAAAGATTAATGATTTGAAGAAAGACCATTCTTCTTATCCAAGAAATCCGTTGATAGCCAATGTGTTTTATCTTGCCGGCTACATAGAAAGATGGGGTTCAGGAACTAAAAGAATAGTTGATCTATGTAAGGGACAGGGGTTACCAGAACCGGAATATAGGGAAGAACAGGGTGGATTCAGTGTCTGGTTTTTTAAGGATATTTATTCAGAAGAAATTTTACAGAAAATGGGATTAAATGATAGACAAATTAAGGCTGTGTTGTATGTAAAGGATAAGGGGAAAATTACTAATAGGGAATATAGGACTATGTTTAATATTTCAGATAGAACTGCCTTAACTGATCTTAATGATTTGCGTGAAAAAGGCCTTCTAGAGAAAACCGGGACTACTGGTAGGAATATTGTTTACCTCTTAACCCGAAATAAACCCGAAAAACCCGAAGCGAACCCGAAATAAACCCGAAATTCGTGCAAGGGGCGTAACGGGCACCAAAGGGGCATAATCCCAACTTAATGAAAAGGAAAACGGAGAAATTCTAGTGATAACAACTTTTTTACAGGATATATTAGATGATATAAGTCCAACTCACTTACCTTATACCTGGAATTCATTTGATTTTAAATCATTATCAAATAAAATAAACCTTTGGGATTTCCAGCAAAAAGCGGTCGAAAATTCCTTAAAAGTATTATGGAAATATTATGAGGATTTTCATGATTTCCAACTAGAAGAAAGTATAGAAGTTAACATAGAAAGAAAAAAACAATTTTATCAATGGTATAAAGATAACGGTTTAGCTGAAGATCTGGATATTAAGTTAGATAAACGAAATAGAAAATTAAGTACATTATTGCCTGAATATTTTGAACAGCTGGAGGGGAAAATACCTTATTGGAATTATATAAATCGCATGTGTTTTTGGATGGCAACCGGAAGTGGTAAGACAATCGTACTCATTAAACTAATTCAGATTTTAAAAATATTGATGGAAAGAGGAGAGATTCCTAAACATGATATTTTATTCTTAACCCATAGAGATGATCTGTTGGAGCAATTTAAAAAAATGGTTGATGAAGTCAATGTCGCAAGTACTGATAAAATTGAGTTAAGAGAACTTAAAGAGTATCCTGAAGTTAAAAGGGATAGATTATTAATTGGTTTTCCCATTTTTTATTATCGCTCTGATAATCTAAATGATGAACAAAAAGAGAGAATTATCAATTTTCGAAATTATAATAATAATGGTAAATGGTTTGTGTTTTTAGATGAGGCGCATAAAGGGGATAAGGAAGACTCTAAAAGGCAACATATTTATTCAATTTTAGCCAGAAATGGTTTCTTGTTTAATTTTTCCGCTACTTTTGTTGACCAGAGAGATATAATTACTTCTGCCTTTGAATTTAATTTAGCTTCTTTCATTCAAGCAGGCTATGGTAAACACATAAGTGTTTTGCATCAGGAAATAAGGGCATTCAGAAGAGATGAGGATTATAATGATGAAGAAAAACAAAAGATTGTCTTAAAATCTCTGATTGTGCTTACTTATCTGAAGAAATACTATAAGAAAATTAAAAATATCAATATCGAAAAGAATCTTTACCATAATCCTCTACTTCTAACATTAGTCAATTCTATTAATACTGTAGAGGCAGACTTGAAAATCTTTTTTAGAGAACTGGAAAGGATTGGAAAAGGAGATATCAAAGCTGGTACACTCAATCAAACAATAGAAGAACTCTGGGAAGAACTAAAGCAGGAGCCAGAATTTGTTTTTGAGGATAATAAAGGAATAAAAATTGATGAAAAATATTTTAAAGAAATAAAAATTGAAGATATTGTATATTATGTTTTTAATTCTGATAGTCCTGGAAAAATTGAAATATCTTTTCGGCCTTCTGATAAAAAGCAAGTTGCTTTTAAATTAACAACCTCTGACAAACATTTTGCTTTAAGTAAAACAGGAGATATGCCCAATTGGTTAAAAGGAGAACTGGATAGATTTAATGTTAACCATCAATTTGAGGAAGAGGGATTTTTTGAAAGGATAAATAAGGACGATTCACCCATTAATATTTTAATGGGTTCTCGTGCTTTCTATGAAGGTTGGGATTCAAATAGGCCTAATGTGATTAATTTTATAAATATTGGTACTGGGACAGATGCCAAAAAATTTATACTTCAGTCTGTAGGAAGAGGTATCAGAATTGAACCTGTTGCTAATAAAAGGAGAAGGTTAAAAGAATTATACAACGATAAAGATATAGATATTGAACTATTTAAGAAACTTAAAGATATTGTAACCCCATTAGAAACGCTATTTATTTTTGGAACAAATAGAAGTGCATTACTAACAGTTATCAATGAGCTCAAACAGGAAAGTAAAGAAAAAGGAGAGCAACTTTCATTTTTTGTTAACAAATCAATAGAAAAACAAAATCTTTTGATTCCAACATATAAACCAGCAAACTATTCTATTATGAAAACTGGAAAGCAGGCTAAATTTGAGGCTTGCGAAGGTGATATTAAGCATTTGCAAAACTATCTTGACTATATTGACGATGATAAAATTTTCCTTATGAATTACACTACATCTCCTGAGAAAATAAAGGTTTTACAAAATAGCTTTGATGATGTGGAAAAATATTACAAAACAGGTAAAGGTGCAAAGAGGTTTAAAAATATTGATATTTTTGTTCAAAGAATATTTGATTATTTTGATGTTATCCCGGAAGAATTAAAAGAATTTAAACATTTGGATGACGAGATAAAACATTTTAAGAATATCAAAGTGCATTTAAAAGATTTAAAAGAAATACAGCAGAAAATTAATGAAGTCAAAGATTTTCCTGAAAAACAGAAAGAGTTCGAAAAAGAGTTAGCAAAAGTAAGCATTTCAGCCAGAAAAAAAATTGAAAACATGCTGGCACAAGAAGCAACAGAAACTTATGAATATGAGCATAAAAAGGTAAAGATGAAATACATTGCCAATCATTATTATGTACCAATTGTTTTTAGTGAGGAAGAAAAAATTGATTATATGACCCACATCATAAAAACACCTAGTGAAGTAAAATTTATAAACGATATGGAAGCTTATCTTAACAAAGATGATAACTATTTTAAGAAGCTTGATTGGTGGGCTTTTTGTAAAATAGACGAGAGTTTAGATGAGATACATATCCCATATTATAATCCTGATGGTAATAAAATAAGTAAATTTAAACCTGATTTCATTTTTTGGTTCAAAAAAGATAATAATTATTCAATTGTTTTTATTGATCCAAAAGGTATTAAACATTCTGATTATATGCACAAAATTGATGGCTATAAAATAATATTTGAAGACAACAAAGGGAGAATCAGAGATTTTAAATATCAGGATTTTACCTGTAAAGTATTTACATTTTTACGAACAGATGATGTTAACAGGGTTTCTGATGGTGGCTATAAGAAATATTGGTTTGATAATATAGAAAATATATTGAAACAAATAACTTAATTTTTAGGTATGTTAATTATGAATCCAGAGAAAATGCTAATAATATGCAGATATGGTATTCTTATTTCAATGTTAGGTTTAGCAATATTTACTTATGGTAATAGTTATTATTCAAATATAGTTTCAGAACTAAAGAGCTTACAAAGCAACAAAGAACTTAAACAAGAAATAGTTAAAGAAATAAAAAATGCCATCATTGAAGGATCGCCAGAACTTGTTGATAAAATTCCAGAAAACCAAGAATGGAATTTCGACCAAGGAACCTTTGAATATATTCTAAAAGAGAATATTCTGTTTAAGAATCAACCATTAAAGCTAATTGTAACATCAAAAGATAAATCAAAAATTCTTAAAATTTATAAAGATGAAAATGATTTTATAAGATTTATATATCAATCTCCTGAAATCGGAACCATTACTAGAGGTGCACAGATTAAAAGAAGTGACTTTGTTTCTTCTACTGGCAAATCGGGAGTATATGTTGCATATACTTGGAATTTAAAAGAACAAAAAACAACTTTATATATAAATGCAAAAGAAAGAGATGATATTTATAATCCTCAATTATAATTCTTTATGATACAAGATTAATATACTTAATTAACAAACATTATATTGATTATCTGCTTTCAACTTATCTAGAGGTAAAAATGGGGTTTATAATTGAAAAATAACATTCAACTATAGAAAAATCTGTTTAATCAGAGATAGTCAAATAACTTTCTTTATGCCAGAATAATACATATGGCTAGAGATTTTCTATGCCGACATCTTGGCTACCCATAATCTCATATAGACTTAAGAGTATCAAGCTAGGGGAGAATGCGACAATTGAGTAGATATCTAAAAACTAGAATAAAGGAGCGCTATTGTTAAAAAAATATATTGGCATTATTAATCAAGATAAAATCAATAAGATTGAGGATCAAATTTGTGAGTCAAAAGTGTTAGAAAAAAAATATAATTTTGAAGAAGAATTTAAAAAAAGCAAAGAAAAAGCGATCAAAGATTTTAAAGATCTAAAAAATATAATAAATGATTTTAATATAGCTGACATGATTGCTAAATTATCGTTATCAGTGTATTTATGTGAAGAGGAATTAAATAAGGAAAATAATTATAAAAGAGAATTAGAGAGGAAAGTTGAATTCATAACTGGTTTTATAATAAGAAATAGCAGGATTGAAAATTGCAATGTTGAAAATTGCCCAGAGAATATCATTAAATTAGAAAATTTGATTGATGATTATTTTACATCAATAATTCGTTGCAGTATTTTTGAATTTAACTTTCTGAATCAAAATAAATCATTTGATAAAACAGATATTATTTTGCAAAAGGCCAAAATATCTTCTTTTTGGATTAGAAATGATGCTTTTTCGCACCAATTAATACAATTTGCACAAGAATATTATTCTCTATACGATTCTTGGTTTCTTGACAATCTAGGTTTCACAATTCTTGATGTAATAAACTTTTATGAAATCATTAAAAATCTATATAAAGCTAGATTAAATGAATACCATACTAAAATACTTGACAAAGCAAAGGAGTTAGTTAAACAAAAAGAATTTAAAGGAGAATCCCGAAAAGGGAAAGAATACGAGAAATCAGTTCAATTTTATTATTTCAATATTATGATGCATAATGCAGTTAATATTTTAATTTTTAATGAAGACGATATTTGTGAAAAAATGTCGATTTCTAAGGAAAAATGTCAGAATATTTTTAGTAGGTTAAGCCAGACTATTGGATATAAAAATCCTTATTTCCCAAATTCTTTTTCTGACCCCCTAACCTTACCATGGGATTACAATACCTTGTTTGAGAAACCTATATTGAAATTTTCAAAAGGATATTTAGTCCCTTTAATGTTTATATTTCCTACTGTTCTATTCGATACTTTTCATTTTGATATTCTACAAGACAATAATTATAAGGCTAATTATGATAGTAAAAGAGGTGAATGGTTAGAAAAAAAGACAGCCAATTTATTAAAAAATGTTTTCCCAACGGATAAAGTTTTTTTAAATCCTAAGTATCCCAATGGAGAAGAGATCTGCGATGTTCTTGTACTTTATGATAGAAATATTTTAATATTTCAATGCAAATCAAAAAAATTAACAATGGAAGCCAAGATTGGAAAAGATATAAAAAAGATCAAATCGGATCTTACGAAGAGTATAAGGAATTCATATAACCAGGGATTAAGAGCAAAGAAATATTTTAATTCAAGAGATTATCCAAAAATTATTCTCGGAAATAGAGGTATTACCATTGATATGAAACAAGTGGATAGTAGAAATATTTTTTTGATAAGTGTTACATTAGGTCAGTTTGCAAATATTACAACAAGGTTAATGAATATAGAACCACAATTAAATCTATTTAGTGGTACTAAGGAATTTCCTTGGGCTGTTTGTATCTTTGATTTAGAAATAATTACTGAAATATTAGATAAGCCTTATTATTTTATTCATTATATGCTTAAAAGATTAGCAATTGAAAAGACAGATTTTGAACTAATAACTGATGAAATCGATCTTTTAAATTTTTATTTAGACAAAAGATTATTATTTGAGAATGATTTATTTAAAAAGCAAGATGAAATATTTCAGATTGTTGATTTAACAAATTATTCAAAAGAAGTAGACGAGTATTTGATAAGCAAATATCAACTTGGAGAAAAGCCTATAAAGCCAAGAGTTAATATTTCTAAAAGAGCAGAGAGATTAACCAAAGAGATAGATAAACTTGATTTTATGTATAAGAATCAAATTATTTTTAGTTTATTAGATTTAACAAAAGAAGAACATAAATATCTGATATATAGAATAGATGAAATAACAGTAAAAGCTAGAAATGATAGCAAAATAAAAATATTCTCTGTATCAATAAAAAGATTGAATCTGAATATTATGTATTTAATAATGGATTGTAAAAAAGATATAAATAGACTCTTTAAAAATGTAGAAGCTTATTCTATAATGACAAAGTACCAAGCAAAAACTGATGAAGTAATAGGAATAGGAAGCGATTTAAACACTAATAATTTAGTAGATACTTCATATTACTCTTATTATGAGTGGTTTAAAGATCCAATTCAAGAAAAACATTGCAAAAAATACTTAAAAAGTATCACATTTGAGGTGAATAAGTGAGAATAATTTCAACAAACCAGGGGACCGTTGTTCATGCTCAGTAATTAAGTAACTTTATCACTTAGATTATGGGTATTTTAGACCTCTTGAAGGATGAGGAAGAATTTTAGCAGGTTCAGAAGTTTTTATCGGTACCTTATGATAGCACTTTTAGTTTATACATTTGCAAGAAGAACAGTGGGAAGATAAATATTTAATATAATTAATTTTTTAAAAAAAGAATTGATAATATATTTTTGAATACTTAATAGAGCAAAAATATAATTCAATTATTTTTAAATAAACCAGGGGACGGTCCTTTGACACGTTCTAAGAGAAAATGAGCAACTATGGTTTCATCCTGCTTTAAATAAGTAGAAAAAGTAGTTTTAATTGATTACAGGAGTAATTGGGGTCAGATACTGTCTTGACAACTCCTTACTCTCCTAAAAACGTTATTTACTTTTAATATATTTGTCAGTTATCCCGGAACGGATAAAGGGGTCAGCCTGTGAAGGTCTGACTCCCATGACTATCTAAGGATTAAAATTTCTCCAGGAGCTTTTCCAGGTAAATTGATTTCATTTGTTTGCTAGCCATCAGCCGATTTACGGGAGGCATTTTCAAGATAGCACCAAGAATGGCAGCCATTACCTTATGGCTGACAAAAGCCTGATTGTCAAAGATCAGATTCTGCAGTTTCCCTTTTTCTATGGCCATTAAAACTATCCGATGAACTGAATTGACCGGGGTGATTATCTGTTCTTTGCGCTTCTCAAGGGCAATACTTTTATTTGGACATTCTCTTACACATATTCCACACCCCAGACATATTTCTGTATTTATTTTAACTTTTTTATCCTTGGAATTTGTATTGACTTGATGGTCACTTGGAAACCATTCAATAGCATTGACCGGACATGTATTGATACATTTTCCGCAACCTGTGCAGGTATCATCATCAATTTCTGGAATAAATGAAGTTGTCTGTACTGGATGAGTCATTCCAAATTTTTTTGCTGCAACTAAAAATTCACAACAACAGCTACAGCAATTGCAAATAAAACTGACATTATTTTTAACGTTTTCTCCACATTGGACCAGTTTATAATCATAGGCTTTTTGTAGCAGATCCATGCATTCTGAAACATCAACTCTACGAGCATAATTGTGCTTTATCAGGGAATTTGCCACATTGTTGAAGGTCATACAGATATCCATAGGCGCATCACATGCTTTTCCCAGGTGATGCATTTTATGGCGGCAATAGCAGATACTGATACCGATATGAGAGGCAGTTTTGATAATATTACTAGCCTTTTCATATTCCAGAATTGAAATAAGATTATCATTAGATAATGATGTTTCCTGCACTAAAGCTCTCCCCAGATATGTCTCACTTCCGAAAAGCAAATCTTTCACAAAATCTTCTTCAATATTAATGTACTGGTAAAACAATTCGGAAAGGAGTTTTTGGTCGATATCCTGCCTGGTCCTCATCATGGAGAATTCAAAAAATCCCGCCATTGGTGGTGGAAGGATATATTTTTTTACTCCTTTATGTTCTGAATCTAACAGAATTGCCCTGCTGGCTAAATTATCTAATATTTTCTCAGTTTGCAGTTTGTTTAATTTCCAGATACGGCTTGCAGTATTTACTGTAAAAGGCTTGATTGGTAGTTGAGAAACCAATTCTACCTCTTTTTCCTTAAAAATGATGCTTAAAATTTTATTTAAGGAATCAGAAGGAGGTGTGCCTTGAGGGAATTTATTAAGTCTTTCTTCTAATTTCTTATAGGCTGATTTTCCAACCATGTGTGCCATAAGCTGCACCTGTTTAATATTTATTAAGAGAATCGGAGAATAAAATTGTTATCAAATATTAAAATATCACAAAGATGTTAGATATACAATTGAATAAATCGAAGGTCAACAAACCAGGGGACGGTCCTTTGACACGTTCTAATTCAATCCGTTCTAAATCAATCAATGGGGTTTATAAAGTTTAGCTTGTTTGATAAAAAAGTGAATAATTAATTGTTTTGTAATTAACAAGTTAAA
>Ga0334895_1003079_pt1 | contig 13268 bp, 11 predicted proteins | sample GraSluR3_MG_7_FD_207229 | JGI IMG/M metagenome (GOLD analysis project Ga0334895, IMG submission 207229) | Sludge microbial communities from methane-producing bioreactor in Wageningen University, Netherlands - Granular Sludge_31_05-R3 | ecosystem: Engineered > Bioreactor > Anaerobic >... | reverse complement strand
TCTGATATTATGATACCTGCTATATAGTCCTACTATTAAGCTGTAATTATTGGTAATTAGCCCGTTGTAAGTTTAAATTATATAGTGTTGCATAGAACGAATAATGAAGCGATTGATGGAGCGATAAACGTGATATGGAGCGCATTGTCCGGAGCATTTATTAAAATTATTGATATTTAATTGTTTTTTGTATAGATATCGTGCTTTCTATCTTTGGCATGTAGTTTGCAATAATATAAACTGCCTAGGCAAATAAGCATTAGTTTCTTTTAATATGTTTGAAGAAAGTCTATTAATCAAGTATCTTCAGATAAGGAAATTTTTGATGTTACTTTGTACAGGAAAAAGATTACTAAACGAATTATCATTCAAGATGTTTAAATTAATTAAGACAGGGAGGGATTATAATGGCAAATCACGATGCGCAGAAAAGACGAGTTGAATCCTATGAAGAGCTTTATCCACGCTGTTCACAGGATGACTTTGATAGAAGACACAAAAAATTGCGTTGTGCTATGGAAAACGAAGGACTGGATTGCCTTTTAATCTATGGTGGATATAGAGAAATGTATCAGGCAAACAGTTTTTGGATAACTAATTATGCAGATTGTTTTCAGTCTTGGACTGTATTTCCGTTAAAAGGTGAGCCTGTACTATATAATACACTTTACCCCCATCTTCTCTATGCAAAGAAAGTATCGATCATTAATAAGACAGAATGGGGAGGGCCTGAGATTGCCAAGACCGTAGTTAATGATATAAAAGAAAAGGGTCTAGAAAATTCAACGATAGGATTAGTTGGAGTGGATAGTAGAAGAACTGTAAATTTTCCACAAAGTCATTTTGGAATATTTGAAAAAGAACTACCGAATGTCAGATTTGTTGATGTGACTATGATGGTTGAGAAGCTTCGAGCCGTAAAGAGTATGGAAGAAATAGCTTTCGTAGAGAAAGGAGCTGATATTACTGATAAATGTATGGAAGCACTTGTAGATGCTTTAAAACCAGGAGTTACAGATTACGAATTATATGCAATTATCAACAACGTTGCATATAGATTAGGTGGAGAGCCGAACTTTACATTGTTTGCTTCAACTTCTATGTCAAATCCCAATATGCCTTATCCGTGGCCAAAGCCATCGAAGCGAAAAATAAACAATGGAGATCTGGTAAGCAATGAGCTATGTGCAAACTATATGGGTTATTCAGGACAACTCATAAGGCCTATAGCATTGGGTGAGCCAACAAAAGAATTATGGAAACTCTATAATACGGCTGAAGAACTTTATCATGCAATTGCAGATGCAATAAAACCTGGAAATACAGAACAAGATGTTATAGAAGCAGTTAGGCCTATTGCACAAAAAGGTGATTTTCATCAACAGGCACCTCTTGTGCATGGATGGGATAATAAACCTGATCGTCCATGGATTGGTCTTCCTGGAGCAGCACAGTTTCCTATAACTCCTCATGTATTTGAGGAGGGACAACTTATCATGATTGAACCTAATCCATGTAGTATGGACTTGAAAAAGGGGATTTTTCTAGGAAGTTTACATGTAGTAACACAAAATGGCTGCCGCTGTCTGCAGAAATTTCCACTAGAATTCATAATAAAAAATTAACTAAATTGGCTGTTGTGATGTAATTACGTGTATATATTTGTAAAAAGCATATAATGATTGATTCTGGAGGTAAACTGAATGGCGATTAGAGTGGATTCGAGCAAATGTATTAATTGTAGTTTATGCGAACTTACCTGTTCATTAACTCTATTTAATGAAGCAAATCCCAAAAAGGCGGCTATACATATCGCACCTTGTACTGAACATATTGGTATGTGTGATGTAGTTTATTGTAATCAATGCGGAATTTGTGCAGACATGTGTCCTGTTGATGCTATTACCGAAGGACCATACGGGCTGGAATTAAACCAGCAGATATGTACAGGTTGTGGAACTTGTGTTGAAGCATGCCCATATAATGCAATTTTTGTTGTTCCCAGTAATAATAACAAGCCAATAAAATGCCATGGTTGCGGTGAATGCGCCAAAGTATGTCCTTCAGGAGCGATAAAATACATAAACGGATATCCATCACAGGAGGTTTGAAAATGAATATTGACGTACATGCCCATTATATTCCAATGCACGGAAGTACAAAATTAGGCCCGAGCGAAAAGCCAAATTTAGTAGAGATTGTCGCAGAATCTTCTCAAAAAAAAATCGCAGTTAATGGTAAAGTATTGGCACCATTAACATCAAACCTAATCGAATTGACTGAGCAAATTGCTGACATGAAAAACACTGGCATTGATTATAGGCTTTTGGCTGTGCCCCCTTTTACTTTTTTTTATGAACTGGATGTGAGAATTACTAAAAAGTGGTGTCAATTTATTAATGATTGTATATCGTTAGACATCAAAAAGTATCCTAACTACTTTGGTGGTTTAGCTACTCTTCCAATGCAGAATATAAAAGCTGCTGAAGAAGAACTTGAGAGGGCAGTTAAAGTATTAGGTCTAAAAGGGGCTGAGATTGCAACCAACATAAACGGCATTGAACTAGACGATCCAATGTTGGATGCGTTCTGGGACAAGGCGGAAAGACTAGGAGCTTTTATCTTGATCCATCCGCATTATGTTGCAGGTTCAAGCCGTATGCAGGATTATTACTTGAGAAATCTTGTAGGTAACCCATTGGATACGGTCTTAGCAGCCAGCCGGATAATATTTGGAGGTGTTTTAGAGCGATACCCGGATCTTAAAATATGTCTTTCCCATGGCGGTGGATATCTTGCTTTTGCTGTTAGCAGGTTTGAACATGGATTTGAAGTACGTTCCGAGCTTAAACACCTTAAACAGGCTCCATCTGAATTTTTAAAGAAGTTTTACTATGACACTATTGTGCATGATACTGATACACTAAGATTTATTTTGCAAAAAGTAGGGTATGAGCGGATTCTTATGGGGACGGACTACCCGTTTGATATGGGTGATTTAACTCCAACCGAAAGTATTAAAGGTTTAAATTTGAATGAATGTGTTGAAAGGTCAATCCTAGGAAACAATGCATCTGATCTAATACATATTTAGAAGCTTGAACTGAGGAGGGTCTTACTAATGATAGGTTATGGTAGAATCTGGGAGATTAATCTATCAACCGGCGCATTGAGCAAAAAACAGCTTCCCCAGGAAATTATACAACAGTATTTGGGCGGGAGAGGATTAGGTGTACATCTACTTTTAGATTATTTGCATCCAGGCATAGACCCTTTATGTCCGGAAAATGTAATAATATTTTTAACCGGACCTCTTACCGGAACTCCTGCTCCCGGGGCAAGCAAATATGTTGTAATAACCAAATCACCTGCTACAGGAGGATGGTTAGAGAGTTATTCAAGTGGACGGTTAGCCATCGAATTGAGATATGCCGGATGCGATATTCTGGTAATAAAGGGTAAGGCTAAAGATCCGAGTTATATATATATTAATGATGAAGCTGCGGAAATAAGAGCTGCTGGAAATCTATGGGGTATGGATACTTTCCAGACAGAAGAAACTTTGAAGTCATGTTATAAAAATAAAAAATTAGGTATTGCTTGTATTGGACCCGCTGGGGAAAATCTAATAAATTTTGCTAGTATCAACAGCGATTTTTTTAGGCAGGCAGGACGAGGTGGAGCTGGAGCAGTAATGGGCTCTAAAAACCTAAAGGCTATTATAGCTTATGGAACTAAAGGAGTAAAATGTAAAGAACCTAACAGGATAACAAGAATGCTTGCCGAACATGTCAAAAAAACTAAAAATAATGATAAGGTCATAAATCGCAAAAATTTTGGTACCTCGCAGACCATGGTTATGACAAATAATATAGGGATGTTACCTACAATGAACTATCAAAAAGGGACATCTTCTGAGGCTATAGGCAAAATTGATGCTCAAGGAGTAGGACCTCATGTATACCATACTAAAGGATGTGTTTCATGTATAGCTCCATGTGGAGTACTGACATATACAAAGGGCCCACTGGGAGAACAGTATTTAGAAGGCCCTGAATATGAAACATTATGTTTGTTGGGTACTAACCTTGGTGTTTATTCACTACCTGAAATAAGCGCAGCCAATATAATATGTGATAAACTTGGCCTTGATACCATATCCACAGGAAATGTCATAGGTTTTGCTATGGAGTGTTTTGAGCGCGGCCTGATCGGACTTGAAGAAACTGATGGGAAACGAATAGTGTTCACCGAAAAAGGTTTAATTCCTGATATTATTTATGATATAGCATATAGACGTGGTTTTGGAGCGAAACTTGCTCTAGGTACCAGAGCACTTTCAAAAGAGATAGGGAGAGGGTCTGAACGCTTTGCTATACAAATTAAGGGATTAGAGTTTTCTGCTTATGATCCTAGGGCAGCTTGGGGAGGAGCCTTGGCATATGCTGTATCACCAAGAGGAGCCTGTCATCGACGTAGTTCACCACTGCATACATTTAACAAAGGGATTGATCCATTCAAAACTGAAGGGCAAGCAGTTGCAGTAAAAGAGCTCTACGATGAACGTTCGGTTTTGCATACTGTCCTTGTATGTGATTTTGTGGGAAGAGGGATGAATATTACTCCTGATATATATGCACAGTATATCAACGCAGTTTTAGGACAAAGCTTTACCGGGAAAGAATTAGTAGAAATGGCTGACCGAGTAGAAACTGCTATTAGATTATTTAATGTGAGGGAAGGGTTTGCACGGGCAGACGATACATTGCCGCTACGCATATTAGAAGAGCCGCTACCGGATGGTCCTGCAAAAGGAAAAGTTATCGGGAAAAGTAATCTGAATAAAATGTTAGACGAGTATTACAAATTACGCGGATGGAATAATCAGGGTATACCTACTAAGGATACTTTGAAAAAACTCAAAATCAAAGAATACGGAGGTTATAATTATGCATGAAATACCATTAGGCAAGTTAGACATCCAAAAAACAGCTTTAGTACTTATCGATTTTCAAAGACGACATGTTGATCCGGAAATAGCTTACCATCCGGTTAGTAAAGAAGAAGCTGATAAAGTCGTTAGTAATGCCAAGAAAATGCTGCATTTTGCCAGACAGAAAGGTATTCCAGTAATATTCGTGGAGACATACAGCAGGTTGAAAAATAAATGGGATATTGTTGATGCCAAAAATCCATATTGGGAAGCACAGGTCGGCAGAGTTGTGCCAGGTAGTGACTTTGTCCGCAGGCTAGACCGTAACGTAAAAGGTTCAGTTTATGCAGAAATAATGCCGGAACTTGAGCCGAATAATGATGATATTAGGGTACTAAAGAAACGCTATAGTGGTTTTTATGGCACGGATATGGAAATTGTACTTCGAGGGCTAGGGGTTAACACTCTCCTTATTGCTGGAGTGAATACAAACAACTGCGTCTTAGCTACAAGTTTTGATGCCTTTAGTAGAGATTATAGAATTATTGTAATAGAAGATTGTTGCGGCAGTATGAATGGCAGGGAAATGCACGAATTTGCAATAAAAGAAATTAAGGCCGCCCTGGGGTGGGTGTATACTCTTGATGAGACTGTCGAAATATTGAATATGAATAATGAGTAAGTTTTTGTGAGGTATTAATTATGAAGAATGCATTATTGGATTATGTAAACGAACAGAATATCGGAATCCGTAAAACGTGGGATGAATTACATAGGATCCCGGAACTCGGCTTCAAAGAAAAACGCACATCATCATATTTACTTGAAAGATTAAAAAATGCAGGATATTCAGTTAAATCAGGATTAGCGCAGACAGGTATTATAAGTGTACTTAGGTCAGACAATCCTGGCCCAACAGTTGGTTTGCGTGCGGACATGGATGCATTATGTCATGAAGTTGATGGTAGGAAAGCTGTTATACATTCTTGTGGACATGATGCTAACTGCACAATGGTACTTACTGCAGCTGAAGCGATCGCAGCTTGTGGAGGCCCAAAACGAGGAACTCTAAAAATTATTTTCCAACCAGCAGAAGAAACATTAGACGGAGCAAAAGAGATTATAAAAACCGGCGAAATAGGTAATCTGGATTATCTTGTTGGAATACATTTGAGGCCTAAAGAGGAACTATCGTTCGGTCAAGTAACGCCGTCTATCAGACACGGGGCTTCTGGCATTATGAAAGCAAAAATAAAAGGAGTCCAGGCACATGGGGCAAGACCTCATCAAGGTGTGAATGCGGTTGAAGCTGCTGCTTACGCGATACTCGGCGTTAATCAGATTAAACTAAATCCTCAAATTCCACATTCAATAAAGGCAACTATGATAAAAGGAGGAAATGGTGCTTTTAATGTAATTCCAGACAGTGTTAATTTGGCCTTTGATCTACGTGCCCAGACAAATTTGTTAATGGAAGAATTAAAGAAAAAGGCCGTCCATATGTTAGAGATTGCTGCGGATTCTATTAGTGCTCAGATAGATGTTAAGTGGAAAGGCGGAGTCCCGGCTGCTCAAGATAGTGATGAACTTATAGAACTAGCTAACGAAGCAATTTGGCAGGTGCTTGGGCCTACAGGTTTGCAAAAACCATTGATTACATCAGGTGGTGAAGATTTTCATCAATATGCGCTTGCCATTAAAGATTTAAAAACTACTGTAATAGGCGTGGGTGCTGATCTATCTCCTGGATTACATCATCCGGAAATGACCTTTAATCTTGACGCACTATCTATTGGAACCAAAGTTTTAATATTAATGCTAAATAAACTTTTAATTTAGACGCAAGTATATTGCCGAATTAAGTTCATAGTTTATTTAGAAAGTCTAGTATATTGATAATACTGTTATTTCTACCGCATTTGCGTTTGGCAAAATAGTAGAGATGAAGAGAGTTTAATATTCAATAATTCAATTAAGATTGGAGAATGATATATGAGCGATTATATAAAAATGATGGAACAACAGGAGGATATATTAGTTGAACAAATCAGCGGTAAAAATCTTATGGAATATACCACAGAAATAGCAAAATGGGCAAGGATATCTGGAACGAAGGATGAATTAGATAGCATGCTTTACTGCCAGAAGATGCTTGATAGTTTTGGATACAAAACAGAGCTTATCTTTTATCCGGCTTTTATTAGTGTACCTGTGAAAGCTTTTGTCGAAGTTGAGACACCAAAGCATTTAAGTTTTCGCTCGTTGGGACATCCATTTACCCCATCTACTCCTTCAACTGGTTTAGTTGGTAATATTGTACCTATTTCTAATAATGAAGTAAGCGGCAAAATTGTTTTATCGAAAGGGTTACCGTCTTGGGACGAAGTTATGGCTGTGGAAAAATTGGGTGCAATCGGAGTTATTTATATACAAGATGCTCAGCTCCATAACATGCCAGTATCTCCTATATGGGGAGCACCAACAGAGAAAACGGAAGGTCTTATACCAAAAATTCCGGTTGTTTCAATTACAAGAGATGATGGTGCCGAGTTAGAGAGATTAATTAAACAGGGAAAAACAAGCGTCAGGATGGAAACACGTGTAGATACAGATTGGTGTCAAATTCCACTACTTGAGGCTAATATGCCTGCAGAAAATACTGATAAGTTTTTGCTGTTTTCAAGTCATATTGATTCATGGGATTACGGTGCAATGGATAATGGTGCTGCTAATGCAACATTAATAGAATGCGCAAGATTACTGGCAAAAAAGCAAAATCAATGGAAAAGAGGTCTCAGATTGGCGTTTTGGTCTGGTCATTCACAGGGGAAATTCTTCGGTTCTGCTTGGTATGCAGACCACCATTTTGAAGAGTTAGAGCAAAAGTGTATTGGGCATGTTTACGTAGATTCTACTGGTGGAAAGGATGCTGTAGTAATTACGGAAGCTCCAGTTATGCCTCAGACGAAAAGCCTTGCTGCTGATGTTATCAAAAAACAAACAGGAGAAGATTTCTTAGGTAAACGAATAGGACATTATGCTGATCAGTCCTTTTACGGCGTAGGTCTTACCTCGCTTTTTGGTACCTTTTCAGAACAGGATGCAGACAAAAATATGGATGTGCTCTCCTTTAAAATGGGAGAAACCAAAAGGGCCGGTGGTCTTGGTTGGTGGTGGCATACGGAACACGATACCATGGAAATAATTGATAAGTCGTATTTGGTTCGTGATACTAAAATATACCTCGCTGTTATATGGAGGTTGCTTACGAAACCTGTGTTACCATATGATTTCTGCGCTGCGGTGGATGAAATGGAACAGACAGCTACAGACCTTTCAAAAAAGTTAAATGGTATTTTTGATATGTCCCTTATGATTACACGTATTCAAAAGTTAAAGCAAGCTACTGAGGAATTTTATAAAAAAACTGAGCAAATTAGAGCTGCATCTACAGAAGCAGACGAAGCCAATGAGATTATGTTAAAACTATCTCATAAATTAGTGCGCGTGATGTTTCATGATAATAATTGTTTTGATTTTGACCTTTCTGGTGAGATGTTTCCAATCCCGTCACTTGTTGATGGAGAAAAATTAATAGGATGTCCGAAGGGTTCTCATAGGTATTATGTGCTTAAAACTCAATTACAGCGCGGATATAACCGTGTAATGCATTATTTGGCTGAGGCTATAGATATATTAGCGGAAGCGAAATAAGCGAATAATAGTTTCTTTTTATGATTAGTTTAATTGTTCTGCAAACTCAATTCTACTAAGCTCTAGCATATAAGAAATGAAAGGGGTGATAAAGTGACATATATTATTGATTAATTAAAGAAATAGAATAAGTTAAACTCTTAGGGGGGAAATCATGAAAAATAGGTACAGACAAAATGAAACATGGGTTCAGAATAGGTTTGTTGATCAGTACGGTATTGAAGCATTCATGAAGAATGCTAATATGGGTCTGGAAGAGAAGGGCTTCAAGCACGTGGATATTATGCGTGCATCTGCTCGAATGACTTGTCTGCGCTCGATGCCAAAAGCATGGACTATTGTGGCACAGCAGCAGGAACAACTTGCCAAGGAAGCAGAAGAAAAAGCACATGGCGCTACGGCCGGAGCTTTCTATCACAGAGCGGCGCTATACTATGGCAAAGCACAATTATACTACCATAAAGACGATGAGAAAAAAATTGACATGTATAATGATTGTATAAGGTGTTATGAAAAAGCAATGAAATATTTCGACTATACAATCGAAAAAGTAGTTTTGCCTTTTGGAGAACATAAACTATACGGTATTCTGCATATTCCAAAAGATATAAAAGAACCGCTTCCGGCTGTTTTGGCTAATCCCGGTATGGATATGATTAAGGAAGATTACCCTAATTTAAGCGATAATTTTATTATTAAGAGAAATATGGTAGGTCTTGTAATAGACGGCCCAGGATTTGGAGAGACAAGAGCACGCGGCTGCAGATTAACGCTAGACAATTATCAGCAAGCAGGTAAACTCTTTATTGACTATCTGTGCTCCCGTCCTGAAGTCAATGCTGATCAAATCGGTGTTTTGGGCGCTAGTTTGGGTTCCTACTATGCTCCATTGGTGGCATCGTATGACAGCAGGGTTAAGGGCATTGCAACATTACTTGGAGCTTTCACCAGCTTTGAACTATTGATGCATTCTGTACAGCCAGGCTGTCGTAACAAGTTTAAGTATATGACTGGTGTTTATGATGACGATGAATTTGACACAATGGTTGAACAGATGTCTCTAGCAAATATTGCTGACAAGATAAAAGTACCGATTTTGGCATCCTCCGGCGAGTTTGATGAGATGTGTCCGCCTGAAATGACAATGGGTTTTTTCAAAATGCTAAATTGTCCTAAAGAAGTTTGGATTCTAGAGGATGAACATCATTCCTGTGCAGGTATGTATCACGAGTTATATGCATGGGCATTAGACTGGCTTAGAGATGTACTTACTAAAGGTTTGCCAGCAGATCATGCAGTTAAGAAATGGATTCCGTCAAGACGATAAAAAATATAAAGAGAGGAGATATGATAATGAAAAAGAGAATAGTTACCACTGTTTCGATAATAATTATACTTTCGATGATTTTATGTTCATGTGGCACTAGTACAGTGCAGCCTTCTGAGGAACCGGATCAATCTTCTGAAACGCCTGAAACCGGAAATGAGGTAGTATATGATGAAACCACTATAATTTTTGCACATTCAGCTCCTGTTACCGATGCAAGACATGCTGGTGCAATTGCATTCAAAGAATATGTTGAAGATACTTCTGGAGGGAAAGTAAAGGTAGATCTTTACCCAGCAGGACAACTGGGAGACACTCGATCACTGGTAGAAGCAACGCAAACTGGTGGGATTCAAATATGCATGGTGCCGCCAGCAATTGCTGCGGCATTTAACCCTCTTCTTGCGATTACCGATGTTCCATATCTTTTCCCTAGCAACTTGGATAAAGCTACAGAGATAGTTAAAGGACCAGCAGGACAAGCACTGCTAGATACTATGAGAGATTATGATATGGTCGGACTTACATTATTTGTTGACTTATATAAAGCATTTACTGCCAATAAACCTCTGTTGTCGCCTGATGATATAAAAGGGCTTAAATTTCGTGTCATGCCATCTCCAGTACTGATTAAAATGATGGAAGCATGGGGTGGTACCGGTTTAGCAATTGATTATGGAGAGACTTTTTCTGCACTTCAAACACGCGCTATTGACGGGCAGGAATCAGGAGTAGGGGCTGGTATTTATAATATGAAATTCTATGAAGTCCAAGATTATATGATGCTGTCTAATCATATATTAGGGCTTCAAATGGTTTTTGCAAACGAACAGTGGTTCGACAGCCTAAATTCAGATACTCAGCAGCTTATTTTAGATGGTGCTGAAGAAGGTTATAAAGCACATCGTGAAAAACGGTTAGTAATTGAAGAAATGGCATTAGAAGAAATTGAAGAATATGGTACAGAAATCATCGAATTGACTGAAGAACAAATGCAGTCTCTATCCGATGCTGCAAAACAACCATGCCTAGATCTTTTCCTAGAAACAAATGGTGAAAAAGGCAAAGCGCTTAATGAAATTTTCGAAGAAGAATTGGCAAAAATTCAGTAACAGTTAATTTTGTATTAGAACGGGTTTTTTAACCCGTTCTAATACAAAACAATGATATTTATGTTATAGGAATTGTACTAGACAATCTCAGAGAACTGTCATTATAGCTGTTTGGAGGGAATACTATGGAGAATATAGCTATTTTTTTAAAAAAGGTTGATACTTTTTTGGAAACCTTTGAAAAAAAAATCTGCGGAATGGGCCTTTTCATAATTACAGGACTTGCCATTTCAGGAGTGCTTTTAAGAACTTTTTTTAGTTTTACTTTCTCTTGGCTAGAAGAACTTAGCCAATATTTTATGGTGTGGATTGTATTTTTAGGTAGCGCGCTTAGTGTCAAAAATAATGAACATGTTAGCGTAAATGCAGTATTTTCGTTTCTGCCGGAAAAATACCATAACTTTTATAGGGCTATTCTTTCATTTATCTGTATTGTTTTTTATATATTTTTTATTCGTTATTCTATTGATCTTATGCTTCGAGTTCAACAAACTGGACAGACAAGCCCATCTGTACCATGGTTGCAAATGTATGTGCTTTATGTTGGGGTTGTGCTAGGGAATATACTCATTTTATATGAGTATATAAAGTTTTTTGTAAATTTAATAAAGGATATTTTTGCAGAAAAGTATAAAGAAAAAATTCTTATAGAGAATATGAAAGATTCGAAAGGAGGCAACTGATGTGGCTGCTTCTGCGTTTATTATCTCTTTACTTGCCATTTTAGCTGCAGGAATTCCGATTTTTATTGCACTAATTTTGCCTAGCATGTATTACTTTATTGAAGTACTTGACATGCAGGGGTTTCTTATAGTTCAGTCTTATGTGGGTGGTATGAACAAATATACACTTTTGTGTGTACCTTTTTTTACTCTTGCTGCTTCTGTCATGGGTAAAGGCGAGATCGGCCCCCGGTTACTAAAATTTGCGAAGAATCTTGTGGGGCATATGCATGGAGGCTTTGCACTGGCGACTATTGTTACCTGTGCATTTGTAGGTGCTATTTCTGGAGCTTCAGTTGCAGGCATTCTAATAATAGGTGCTCTGGTATATAAAGAGATGGATGCAAATGGTTACGATAGTCATTTTAGTGCCGGACTTATTACATCGACGAGCGCTGTTGGAATGTTAATTCCTCCAAGCATCTGTTTCGTCATTTATGCAATGAATACAGATACTTCTGTATTGAAACTGTTTCTTGCGGGTGTAGGATCTGGTTTAACGTGGGCTATAATTTTTGGTTCTTATTGCTATTTCTATGCAAAAAATAAGAAAATACCTAGAATCCCTAGGCCAAGTCTTAAAGAGGTTCTAATGAGTATTAAAGAGGCTGGCTGGGCATTGGGATTGCCGTTTATTATAATAGGTGGGATGTATTCAGGTTTATTTAGCCCTACTGAAGCTGCGGCTGTTTCAGCCGGATATGCGATAATTGTGGAAATGTATGTCTACAAAGATATAAATATCAAAGAACTTATGGTAATTATCACAAATTGTGCTAAAACTTGTGCAACTGTTTATATCTTATTAGCAAGTGGACAAGTTCTTGCTTATACCATGACGCTTGCCAAAATTCCCAGTTTAATGGCAGGATTATTGGGATCCACGTCACAAGTTGGGGTTCTATTAATCATTAATTTACTATTTATTATTGCGGGAATGTTCATGGGAGCAGGTGCAGCTATAGTAATTATTATTCCTATGGTTTTCCAGCTTGCGATGAGCGTAGGTATTGACCCTATACACCTGGGAAATGTTATAACTACAAATCTTGCAATTGGTATGTCAACAGCCCCTTTTGGGCAGAATTTATTTGTTTCATGTAGAGCACTTGATATGGAATACACGGATGTTGTGAAATCAGTTCTACCCTTTATTATACTAAGTTTGCTTGTGCTTGCATTGGTCACATTTATTCCAGCTATTTCTTTATACTTACCAAGTCTATTATAAAGTAGATTTTTATAAATACTATATAAAAATAACAAAGAATATTGAACTAAGATAATATCGATTTAAGTATCAGTGAAACACCTATGAAAAATAAAAAATTATATATATAAGTTGCGATTAAGACATTACAAGGCACAAAATGCCAAGTTGAAAACTGAACCAACTATTGCCACAAGCTAATCCCCAAGGATTGTAGTATTATGTTAACCATAAATACAATTAGAATGGT
>Ga0334895_1003073_pt1 | contig 13305 bp, 9 predicted proteins | sample GraSluR3_MG_7_FD_207229 | JGI IMG/M metagenome (GOLD analysis project Ga0334895, IMG submission 207229) | Sludge microbial communities from methane-producing bioreactor in Wageningen University, Netherlands - Granular Sludge_31_05-R3 | ecosystem: Engineered > Bioreactor > Anaerobic > Unclassified... | reverse complement strand
AGCTACCATAGGGGTTGTCCTAATGGCTACAATAAGTATTATTAGAGGGGAAAAAGACATTGAAATGTACGAAAAGAGACTAAATCAGGAGACGGTGTTCAAGTCCTTGGCAATAGTAACAGTAGGCATGGTTATGATTGTCCTGATATCATTTTTACTTACTATCACTGAGAGTAAGAATTTTCTGGATGTACTTTTTGAGGCCACATCTGCCTTTGCAACAGTTGGTCTATCAAGGGGAATTACATCAGAGCTCACTGGATTGGGCAAGGTAATAATCATCGGTACGATGTATGCAGGAAGAGTCGGACCACTTACAATGGCTTATGCCATAGGATATAATAAAAAGCATAAGAGATATAGATATTCAGAAGGACATATATCAGTTGGATAGGAGGAAATTGGATGAAGTCTTTTGCGGTAATTGGGTGCGGTAGATTTGGTTCAGCAGTTGCAAAGACGCTGTTTGATCTTGGTAATGAGGTTTTGGCAATAGATGGGGACATGGATGTCGTTGACAATATAGCCGGGCACGTCACCCACGCCATACAGGCAGATGTCATGGATGAAGGTGTTCTAAAGGAGCTGGGTTTAAGCAATTTTGATGTAGCAATAGTAAGTATAGGATCCGATTTGCAGGCATCCATAATGGCTACATTGATAGTTAAGGAGCTGGGTGTTAATAAGATTGTCGCCAAGGCACAATCTGAGCTTCACGGCAAGGTTCTTAAGAAGATAGGAGCAGACAAGGTAATATTCCCAGAAAGGGACATGGGGGTAAGGGTCGCACACAACCTGACATCCAACAGTATAGTTGACTATATTGAGCTCTCTCCGGATTACAGCATACTTGAAATAGAAGCAATCCCAAAATGGTATGAAAGAAACCTTGAAGAATTGAGGCTTAGAAATAAGTACAAGGTAACTGTCATGGCGATTAAACGAGGGGAAGAGGTAAACGTGTCTCCCGGTCCCAAGTTCCAAGTCCAAAAGGGGGATATACTTGTTGCATTGGGAGCTTCGGAAGCGATAGATCATATTGCGGAGGAAGCGGGTGAGTAAACATGATTGAAGTGACTTCTTCAAAAAATCCTTTGCTTAAGGAGATCAAGGCCCTGGATAGAAAAAGGTATCGTTGGGAGCAAAAAAAATTCCTTGTGGAAGGAATAAAGTCGGTAGGAGAAGCCCTTGAAACGGATGGTTTGTCAACCAAAGTGATCTTCACAGATTCTCTTGCCAGCAATGATAAGGGTGAAACGTTGTTCCATACACTTAGTGGTATGTCAGATTCAGTCTATATGCCAGAAGGATTGTTCAAGACCATTTCCAATGTGGAGAATTCACAGGGGGTTTTGGCAACTGTTAATTTCATCCCAAAGGGGATTGAAGAGATTCCTAAGGAAGGGATTTTGATATATTTGGATGGCTTACAGGACCCTGGAAATCTGGGTACGATAATCAGGTCGGCTGATGCATTTGGAATCAGCGGGATTGTCCTTGGAGAAAACTGTGTAGACCCCTATAATCCAAAGGTTGTGAGAGCTACGATGGGATCCATATTCAGGGTCCCTCTATACTTTCAAAAAAGCAATGAAGACTTTTTTGACCAGATATCTGATGATAGAAGAATACTAGCCACTTCACTTGATAATGCAACCCTATTGAACTCGATCAAATTCAGCAAGAAAGATGTAATTGTAATTGGTAACGAGGGGCACGGTGTTTCTGACCATATTCTTGAAAGATCGGATTTGAATATTGTCATTCCAATGGTGGGTAATGCAGAATCACTTAATGCAGGAGTGGCAGCATCCATTATAATGTATGAGACTAGTCGAGAACTTATTAAATAGGTTGAGTTTTCGCCATTGTGGTGCTATAATTTAGTAAATAATCTGAAATTTCATTATAAATAAATTTGAAAGGAGCCTATTATGAAGGAGAGATTGGAAGCCTTGAGGGATGCGGCCTTCAAGGAAATACAGGACAATATAGATTTAAATGAGCTGGAGGAGCTTCGAGTTAAGTTTCTCGGCAAGAAAGGCGAAATAACCAAAATTCTAAGAGATATGGGCAAGCTATCAGCTGAAATGAGACCAGTAATTGGTCAAATGGCTAATGAAGTGAGAGCTGACCTTGAGAATAAAATAAACGAAACGAAGGAGATACTCAAAACGAAAGCCAAGGAGCAACGAATTGACTCCGAGACAATAGATATAACAGTAAATACCAAGGATATCAAAAGGGGTCATAGGCATCCTCTAATCCAAACTGCAGAAGAACTGGAAGACCTATTTATATCAATGGGATTCTCAGTGGTCACAGGTCCTGAAATCGAAACTGTAGAAAACAACTTTGATGCTTTAAACTCGCCTGATAACCATCCATCAAGAGACCTTTCAGATACTTTCTATATTAATGATGAACTGCTGTTGAGAACTCACACCTCACCGGTTCAAATAAGATCAATGAAGAAGTACGGAGCACCCTTGAGAATTGTTTCGGCAGGTAGAACATTCCGTTACGACGATGTTGATGACACCCACTCACCAATGTTCCATCAATTAGAGGGCTTGGTTGTGGATGAAAATATTTCAATGGCCAATTTGATTCATACTTTGGATATATTCATCAAGGAGCTTTTTGGTGATGATATGAAGACACGATATAGACCACATCATTTTCCTTTTACTGAGCCTAGCGCAGAAGTTGATGTAACATGTATCGAGTGTAGGGGAGAAGGCTGCCCAGCTTGTAACTTCACTGGATGGAGCATGGAGCTATTAGGATGTGGAATGGTGCATCCTCAGGTTCTTGAGAATTGTGGGATAGATTCTGAGAAGTATACAGGTTTTGCGTTTGGCATGGGAATAGACCGAATTGCCATGGTCAAGTATGGCATAAAAGACATTAGACTTTTATTTGAAAACGACAATAGATTTCTTGAACAATTCTAGGGGGTATTGAAAGGATGTTATTACCAGTTAATTGGCTAAAAAAATATGTTGACCTGAGCATTTCTTCAAAGAAGATCGCCGATGGTCTTACTTATTCAGGATCACACGTTGAATCCATAACAAACATGAACAAGGGAATTGAGAAAGTTGTGGTTGCAAAACTAGAAAGCATCGAAGAGCATCCAAATGCTGACAAATTGTTGGTATGCAAGGCTAACACAGGAGAGGAAACTTATACAGTTGTGACTGGAGCAAAGAATCTCAAGCCTGGTGACTTCGTACCAATGGCTTTGCCAGGGGCAAAACTCCCAGGAGGCATCGAAATTGGGGTTACCGATTTTAGAGGTATAGAATCACAAGGAATGCTGTGCTCTTTAAGGGAACTTGGTTATGCTGACAATGTAATACCAAAGGAGATGAGAGATGGAATATTTGTTTTTGACAAGGAGTATGAGCTTGGTAAAAACGTAGTTCCTCTAATGCAGCTTGATGACGATGTCATTGAGTTTGAAATTACACCAAACAGACCGGACTGCCTAAGCATATATGGAATGGCAAGGGAAGCGTCTGCAACATTTAAGGGAGAGTTAAAGGAGCCTGAAATAGAAATTGATAATGAAGTGGACGACATACATGAATATACTAATGGAATAGAAGTGCAGACACAAGCCTGCAGAAGATATTATTCAAGGGTAATTAAGGATGTCGTAATTAAGCCATCACCTCTATGGATGCAGACAACCCTCATGAATGCAGGAGTAAGACCAGTAAATAATATGGTCGATATTACCAACTATGTAATGCTGGAGCTTGGGGAGCCTCTTCATGCCTTTGATCTTGATAGGCTGGGAGGTAGAAAAATAATTGTTAGACAAGCCAGTAATGATGAAAAGCTAACAACATTGGATGATGTTGAAAGAAGCCTGGATGAAAATGATGTTGTTATAGCAGATGAAAACACCGCAATTGGCTTGGCGGGAATCATGGGTGGACTGGACAGTGAAATCACCAAAGGGACCAAGACTGTCTTGCTTGAAGGTGCCAACTTCAGCCCAAGACATGTTCGTCTGACATCAAAAAAATTGGCTTTGAGATCAGAAGCCTCCACGAGGTTTGAGAAGGGAATTGACCCTAATCTTTGCAGCCAAGCTGTTGAAAGGGTTTGTGAGCTGGTAGAGGAAACGGGAGCAGGAAAAGTAGTCAAGGGTGTAATAGATGTTAATCAGACAACAGGCAATCCTAATACAATCATATTGAGGCCTGAACGGGCCAGGATGCTTCTGGGAGTTGATATACCCAATGATGACATGGTTGGTTATCTAGAAAGACTAAAATTCAGGACGACATTCAAGGAAGGCAACATAACAGCAGAGGTACCGTCCTTTAGAGAGGATGTTAAGGTTGAAGCGGACCTGATTGAGGAAGTAGGAAGATTGTACGGGTTCCACAATATTGAAAGCAAACCACTCACAGGAGGGTTAACACGAGGAGAGAAGCCCTACAACAAGCAGATAGAAACCAGGGTGAAATCAGTTCTCCAGGGAATTGGCTATAATGAGGTCATGACCTATTCATTTATCAGTCCCAAGGCTTATGACAAGCTCAAGCTTCCAGAAGATGCTCCCGAGAGAAACTATATCAGACTGATGAATCCATTAGGCGAAGACTATAGCACAATGCGTACCACTTTGATGTCAAACATGATGGATTTGTTGGGGAGAAATGAAAACAAGGGAATAGAAGAAGTATTTGCTTACGAAATAGGATATATATTCATTCCAAAGTCTTTACCTGTAGTGGAGCTTCCAGAAGAGAAGCAGGTTCTTTCCATAGGCTTCTACGGGAATAAGGATTTTTATTACATGAAAGAAACACTTGAAATGGTTTTTGAAAGACTGGGAATTGGGAAATTGAACTATAAGCGTCTGACTGACAATCGATCGTTCCATCCAGGAAGAGCAGCCACTGTGTATTCAGGAGATGAAGTACTTGGAGTGTTTGGAGAGGTTCACCCAGATGTAGCAGCTAATTATGAACTTAAGAATAGACCATACGTAGCTACTATAAACTTTGATAAAGTTGTTGAGCTGACGGATTTGGATATTAAATATAAGCCATTGCCAAAATACCCTTCCATGACAAGAGACATAGCTGTGGTTGTGGATGAGAATATAATGGTTGGAGAACTTGAAGAAGTTATCACAGTCCATGGCAAGGACCTTGTTGAATCAATTGAGCTGTTTGATATTTATAGGGGAAACCAGGTTGAAAAGAATAAGAAAAGTGTTGCCTTCTCAATAGTATACAGATCCTACGAAGGTACCCTTACTGATTCTGTAATAAATGAAATTCAAAGCAGTATAATCCGTGACCTGGAGACTAAATTCGATGCAAAGCTTCGTAGTTAGGGGAGATTTTCCTCCCCAACCATGAAGCATGTAAAGATACTGGACTGTTTTAAGGAGGATGGTTATGACAGAGAAAAGAAAAATTAACGTGTTGATTGATGGTCGTAACTTTACAGTAGTAGGTGCCGAGGACGAAAGATATGTGAGAGAACTGGCGGCATATGTGGACAGTAGTATCAAAAGGATGTCAAACAAAAATGAGAGACTCAGCCCAACAATGGCTGCAACCCTGACTGCTTTCAATATTGCGGACGAGCTTTACAAACTACAGGACGAGCACAAGGAGCTTAAAAAGAGATCCAAGGAGCCCCTTGAAAAATATGATTCCCTAAAAAAGGAAGTCCAGGAGGCAAATGTAAAGATCAGGGAGATGGAGACTAAAAGCCTGGAATACCAGGATGAGGTCATCAAGACGAAGCTTTCCAAAGAAGAGCTCTTTGGAGAGATTAATGAGTTGAAGGAAAGTGTAAAAAGCAAGGATGAAGAGATACATAAGTGCCACCTTGCCCTGAAGGAATATAAGGATAAGCATTTTAAAACCCAGATGGAAATTGTGGAGCTTAAGAAGCAACTCAAAGAGACACTAGAGCTTCTCGATGAGAATTGATCAGGAGGAGAATATTTGATTAAAAATTTGGAATTATTAGCTCCCGTAGGGAGTACAGAAGCCCTCCAGGCTGCTGTAATGAACGGAGCAGATGCTGTTTACCTAGGAGGGAAGCTATTTAACGCACGGCAGTATGCCTCCAATTTTGATTACGAACAATTGATGGAGGCAGTTTCTTATGCCCATTTAAGAAATGTATCTGTTTTTGTAACCGTAAATATTCTATTGGATGACAAGGAAATACCTGATGCCATTGATTATGTGAAGTATCTATATGAAATTGGGGTTGATGGAATAATCGTGCAGGATATTGGCTTTGCAGCGATTGTTAGAAGGATTTTCCCAAAGCTTCAGGTTCATGCCAGCACGCAGATGACAATCAACAATCTGGAGGGAGCAAAGCATCTGGAGGAACTTGGGTTCACACGTGCAGTACTTGCAAGAGAAGTTCCTTTGAGTGAAATTGAAAGAATTTCGAAAAATAGCAACATTGAACTTGAAGTATTTGTCCACGGTGCATTGTGCTTTTCATATTCAGGACAATGCCTGATGAGCAGCCTTATTGGAGGTAGAAGTGGAAATAGGGGAACATGTGCTCAACCATGCAGAATGGAGTATAGCATAGTTGATAAGAATGGGAATTTGACAGGGAAATTTGATAAGGGGTACTATTTGAGTACACGTGATTTGAACACCCTTGATCAAATACAAGATCTAATTAGGGTCGGTGTCAAGTCATTTAAAATTGAAGGTAGAATGAAAAGACCAGAATATGTGGCGACTGTAGTTGGTGCATACAGAAAAGCAATAGATGGTGGAAGTTCACTGCTTACACATAGGGATAAGATTGATGTTGAGCAGATGTTTAATAGGGAGTTCACAAAGGGTCTAACCTTTGGAGATTTTGGAAGTGACTTTGTTTCGGTAGAAAGACCTGACAATAGGGGAAGAGTGGTTGGCAAGGTAATCTCATCAAAGAAGAACAGCATACAGGTTTTATTGTATGAGGATGTTAATGTTGGAGACGGATTGGAATGGGATACCTATGGAAGAGATAGGTCTGGTACAAAGGCACAATTCAATGGTAAGAAGGATGAAATAGTCTGGATTGATAGAATAAAGGAAGCTGCTTTGGAAGGCTCTCAACTTAGGAAGACTTCTAGCTCCGAGTTACTTGATTCTGCCCAGAAATCCTACAAACATTCCGACAAGGATTTTTCAGTGGACATGGAAGTTATCTTACACATTGGCCGTGAACCTGAGCTAATAATGGACTACAACAATACGACTGTAAAGGTATCTGGAGACAGTATGGTGGAGAATGCAATAAAGGCACCAATTTCAAGGGATCGAATTTATGACCAGCTGTCAAGGCTTGGAGATACAGTTTTTTCACTGAGAAATCTGGATTTGGAAATGGATGAGAATGCTTTTATAACAGTAAAAGAGATAAATAATCTCAGAAGAAAAGCCACTGAAAAACTTGGGGAAAAAATAGTCGGAAGCTTTGGAAGAAAACTGGATATAGTTTTCAATGAATTGAAGTCCAATGAGTTAAACGTTGTTAAAGAAGAGAAGGAAAAAATAAGACTCACAGTTAGGGTTAACAATCAGAAACAATTGAATCAGCTGAACCTGGAAAAAGTGGATAGAATTTATATTGGATTTGATGATAATCTTAAGGAGAATCTAGGAAGACTTAAGGATAGAGGCTTAGAGGCTTATTATTGGACTGATAAAATACTGTATGAAGAAGACCTAAATAAACTACAAAGCGTTGTAGATGATAATTCTGAGCAGCTGGATGGAGTATCAACCTCAAATCTTGGGACAATTCAATTTATTAAGGATCGGTTTAATACAAAACTACATGGTGATATTGGCCTGAATTGCTTTAACTCCTATTCAATAGATTATTTTAGAAAAATCGGAGTTGGCGGAGTCACCTTGTCACCAGAGTTGAATCTTGTTCAAATACGTAATGTAGCTGAAAAGAAGGGTGGAGAACTCGAAGCTATTGTCTATGGCTACCTACCTTCCATGATTACCAGAAACTGCCCCATGGCATATTTGAAAGGCTGCAAAGATGATAGAGGTTGCAAAACCTGTCAATACTCAGAAGGATTTATGCTAAAGGATAGGATAGGGAAGAATTTCAGGATGCAAAGGGGAAATGGATTTACAACAATATATAATTCTGTGCCAGTGATGATACTTGATCGGCTTGAGGATGTTCAGAAGTCTGGAGTAACATCCTTCAGACTAGATTTTACATTTGAGGAGAACATATCTGAGATTCAAGAAATTTATTATGACTATCTGAACAACAAAGTTGGCAAGAATGATGCCATCAGTTTTATGAATGAATACAAATCAAAAAATGAAGTAACAAATGGACACTTTTTTAGAGGTGTTGTTTAACGGGGTGATTTTTTGAACCAGAAAAGCTTAAAAGTACTTGAATTTTTCAAGATTAGGGATATGCTTGTGGAAAAGGCTGAATCTACACCTGGCAAGAAGATTGCTATGGAGCTGATGCCATCAGTTGATTCCCATGAAGTAAAATACTCTCAAGATGAAACCAATGAAGCACTGACGCTCTTGATTAAGAGGGGTAATCCTCCACTCTTTGGCATAAACGAGGTAAGGGATGATGTAAAGAGGGCAGAACTTGGAGGTATGCTACATCCTGGCTCCCTATTGAAAATCGGAGAAAGTCTTAGGGTTTCAAGAGCTTTGAAAAACTATATGAGGGACACACGGGAAGATTCTTCAGAGGGTTATAGAATAATTGGAAATATGATTCAAGATCTGGGAGTGATCAAGGATCTTGAGGATGCCATCAGTAATGCAATAATTGGCGAGGATGAAATATCTGACAACGCAAGCTCTGCATTAAGAAACATCAGAAGACAGATTCGAGCTAAAAACGAAGGAATAAGAGATAAATTAAACAGCATAATAACCTCTTCAACACATAGAAAATATCTTCAGGATGCTATTGTAACAATGCGGGAGGGCAGGTATGTAATCCCAGTCAAGCAGGAAAACAAGGGGAGTGTTCCTGGCCTAGTCCATGATGTTTCATCAAGTGGAGCAACTGCATTTATTGAGCCTATGGCAGTGGTTGAATTAAACAATCAGCTAAAGGAGCTTGAGATTAAAGAGAAAGAAGAAATTGAGAGGATTCTATTGGAACTTTCTGGCATGGTTGCAGAGAATGCAGAAGGCATCAGAAGCAATGAGCTATTGCTTTCAAGGCTTGACTTTGCATTTGCAAAGGGGAAGCTTGCTCTGTCAATGGATGCGACAAAGCCTGTTTTTAACGAAAATGGATACTTGAACATTAAGAAAGGAAGACATCCTTTACTGGGAAAAGAGGTAGTACCAATAGATGTGTTCCTGGGAGATCAATTTAATACTTTGATTATTACAGGCCCAAACACAGGAGGGAAGACTGTAACATTGAAGACAGTTGGTCTTTTCACACTGATGGGTCAAAGTGGAATTCATATTCCAGCAGATTTCAACTCTGAACTATCAATATTTAAGAAGGTTTTTGCTGATATTGGAGATGAGCAAAGCATTGAGCAGAGCCTCTCAACCTTCTCATCCCACATGACCAATATAGTTGATATACTTGAAACCGTAGATAATAGCAGCCTTGTTTTGTTCGATGAACTTGGCGCAGGCACTGATCCAACGGAGGGAGCTGCCCTTGCAATGTCCATACTTGATAATCTTAGGACAATGGGGATTAGAACTCTTGCCACAACCCACTACAGTCAACTGAAGGTATATGCCTTGACAACTGACAATGTAACAAATGCTTCTGTTGAGTTTGATGTCGAGACCCTAAGTCCTACCTACAAGCTATTGATTGGAGTTCCAGGAAAATCAAACGCATTTGAGATTTCCAAACGCCTTGGTCTTCAGGATTATATAATTGACAGGGCTAGAGAGCTTCTGACAAAGGAAAGCATTGAATTCGAGGATGTCCTACAAGCTATGGATAGAGACAGAAGGATTGCAGAGGAAAACAAAACTGAGACAGAAAGGTTAAAGCTAGATCTACAAAATCTTAGGGACCAATTGAATAAAGATAAGAATAAGACCGAGGAAATGCGCGAAAAAATCCTTCAAAAAGCCAAGGAAGAGGCAAGACAGATTGTAAGAAATGCAAAGGATAGTGCTGACCTTATAATTGATGAATTAAAAAGCATTTCAAGTGAAATTGACAGGGATAAGGGAAGAAGACTTCAGGAAGCTCAGGATTTACTGCGAAAGGAAATTCGAGAAAAGGAAGCCCAGGCAAGCTCAGGGATTAAAGAGGTCAAGTCTAAAAAACCACCCAAGAACCTAAAAGCTGGAGAGGCAGTGGAGGTACTTTCACTTAATCAGCATGGTACGGTTGTTACACCGCCAGATGATAAGGGAAATGTGGAGGTACAGATAGGAATAATGAAGGTTAACGTTTCCGTATCAACCCTAAGAAGGACTGAAGGCAAGGAGCAGTCCAGCTCTCTGGAGAGAAGCAAGTCTGTCAAGACAAGAAAGGCAAAGGCAATCAAACCAGAGCTGGACATTAGGGGAAGGAATATCGAGGAAGGGACATTTGAGCTTGATAAGTATCTTGACGATGCATTCATTTCAGGATTGAAAGAGGTATATATAATTCACGGGAAAGGCACAGGTGCTCTGAGGGATGGAATAAAGTCATACTTGAAAGGACATAGACTGGTTAAGTCACAAAGATCAGGTAAATATGGCGAAGGTGGAGATGGAGTAACGGTGGTTGAATTGAAAAACAGTTGAAATTTTAACTGAAATCAGTTATATTTATTCATATACTAAAACCTAGGAAAAGAAGAGTAGGGGACAAGCTGTCCATAGCGAGCTGGAGATAGGTGGAAGCCAGCAACAGCAAATCCGTTGAAAAGAGTCTTTGAGGTTGCTTCGGCACGTTAATCACGTTAAGATTTCGAGTGGGCTTAGGCCAATAAGAGTGGTAACACGGGGTGACTCTCGTCTCTTTATCAAGGGATGAGAGTTTCTTTTTTTGTATAAAATATGCACCTAATATAATGGGGAGGGGAAAATGTTGATAAATTTTAAAGATAAGGTAATAGAGCTTCTTGATGAAAAGATAAGCAGCTTGTCGATTGAAGAAATTGAAGGACTTATAGAGGTACCACCTTCATATGATATGGGAGACTACGCTTTTCCAACTTTCAGACTGGCAAAGGAGTACAGGAAAGCTCCAAATGCAATAGCCGAGGAAATTGCTTCAACCATGGAAGGAAATGAGTTCTTTGGAAAGGTGCAGAGCCAGGGACCTTATGTAAATTTCTTTATAGACAGGAATAAGCTTGTGGAAGATGTAATGACAGAGGTAATGGATAAGAAGGAAATGTTTGGATCTTCAGAACTTGGAGAGGGAAAAAAAGTAATCGTTGAATTTTCATCGCCTAACATTGCCAAGCCATTTCACATAGGCCATATAAGGACAACTGTAATAGGAAACTCCTTGGCCAAGATTTACAAGTTCCTTGGATTTGACACAGTTACAATTAATCACTTGGGAGACTACGGAACACAATTTGGAATGCTAATCTCCGCTTATAAGAAGTGGGGTGATCGTGAGGTAATAGAGTCAAATCCAATTTCTGAACTTTTGAAGCTTTATGTAAGATTCAACAAGGAAGCTGAGGAGAATCCAGAATTACAGGATGAAGCTAGATATTGGTTCAAGGAGCTTGAAAACAAAAACGCAGAGGCCATGGAATTATGGCAGTGGATACGAGATATAAGTCTAAAGGAATTTAACAGAGTTTACGATATGCTGAACATTAAATTTGATTCATATGCAGGAGAGAGTTTTTACTCTGATAAGATGCCAGAGGTTCTTGAAGAAATGAAGGAAAAGGGAATTGTCAAGGAGTCAGAGGGTGCCTTGATTGTGGATCTTGAAGATTATGGTATGCCACCTGCGCTTATTATGAAAAAAGACGGTTCAACCCTATATACAACTAGAGATATAGCTGCAGCATTATACCGGAAAAAGCATTATGATTTCCATAAGAACCTATATGTAGTTGCTTCACAGCAGAATCTACACTTTAAGGCGTGGATCAAAATTGTTGAACTGATGGGCTATGAGTGGGCTAAAGATTGCATACACATACCTTTTGGGATGGTAAGTCTTGAAGAAGGAACTCTTTCCACCAGAAAAGGAAGGGTTGTATTCTTGGAAGATGTGTTGAATAAGGCAATTGAAAGCACTAAAAAAATCATTGAGGATCGAAACCCAAATCTTGAAAACAAAGAAGTTGTGGCAAAACAGGTGGGAATTGGTGCAATTCTATTTCAGGAGCTTTTCAATCAGAGAATAAAGGATTATACCTTCAACTGGGACAGGACCTTAAGCTTTGAGGGTGAAACTGGACCATATGTACAATACACTCACGCCAGGGCAAACTCCCTATTGGAAAAAGGTGATTTTAATCAAGAGGATCAGATAAGCTTCCATAAACTTACTGGTGAGGATGAAATAAATATTATAAGAATGCTATATGATTTTCCAGATGTTGTGATTGATGCAATGGAGAAAAACGAGCCATTCTATATTACAAGACAGATAGTTGAAATATCCAAAGCATTTAACAAGTTCTATAACAGCACCCAGATAATCACTCAGGATGAAGAAACGAAGAAGGCAAGGCTTATGCTTGTTTACGCAACTAAGACAGTAATAAAGACAGGTCTTGGTTTGTTGGGTATTGAAGCACCAAATAAAATGTAAGAGACGTTAAAATATTAGAGTGTAAATACTCTGTCAGAAAGAAAAAAGAGACCTTATCTAGAATGATAGGGTCTCTTCTTTTAAATAATCAAGGAATTGGTCTTGGGTCAGTTCTGCCAGTGAGGATAATTCCAACAGTATGTTTTCCCTTAAAGCAAGAAAATCATCTATGTTTGTAGCCTTGCCGGTATACTCAAGCGCCTCTATTATCAGTAACATATCGTCCTTAGACATTTCCTGGATAGAAATTTTGTCAAAATCAAAATGCTTCATCTTATGTCCCCTTTCATTAGTTCTACTATACATTCTAGTACTTTTGAGAGGATTATTCAATAGAATTAAGGTTAATTATATTGGCCTTGTTAAGTATTTTAAGGTAAAATAATAATGGCGACTCAAAGAAAGGAAGATTAGCATGACAGTTCTATTAACAACTCTCAATTCAAAATTCATTCATTCAAACCTTGCATTGAGATACTTGAAAGAATATACAAAGGACATTGTAGATATCAGCATTGTAGAATTTACAAT
>Ga0334895_1003071_pt1 | contig 13311 bp, 13 predicted proteins | sample GraSluR3_MG_7_FD_207229 | JGI IMG/M metagenome (GOLD analysis project Ga0334895, IMG submission 207229) | Sludge microbial communities from methane-producing bioreactor in Wageningen University, Netherlands - Granular Sludge_31_05-R3 | ecosystem: Engineered > Bioreactor > Anaerobic >... | reverse complement strand
ACAAGTCCGGCAGGGCCGTATGTACTTTATATCCCGAAAAGGAAAGCTTTGTCGTGCTGATTGTTATCCCTGTTGGATTGGTCCAATCGCTAGAGGCTGTTTCCGGAGAACTGAGTTCGGTCATACCAGATATAATAAATTCGGCCAAACCCTTTAACAATACGCTTTGGCTCATGATACCGGTGGACTGCGAAGCGGTGTTAAACGATGTGAAACGGCTGCTGCTTATGAAACGGGATTTTTAAAAGTTTCCTATAACACTACGATCATAGGAGGGATGTATGGAATGGAATTTGACCCGTTTCGGTATGGTTACCCGTCCAGGAGAAACATAATGTACGCGGGGAAGGGCATGGTTGCCACTTCACAGCCCCTTGCGGCCCAGGCGGGACTGGAGATGTTAAAGAAGGGCGGCAGTGCCGTGGATGCGGCCATAGCGACCGCCGCCTGCCTTACGGTGGTGGAGCCCACTTCAAACGGAATAGGCGGCGATGCCTTTGCGCTGGTTTGGGCCGACGGGAAACTGCACGGGCTTAATGCAAGCGGCCCGGCGCCAAAGAGCATAACCGCAGAGGCGCTTATTAAGGCAGGGCATAGAGAAATGCCCGGGTTTGGCTGGATACCGGTAACCGTGCCCGGGGCGCCCTGTGCATGGGCGGAGCTGTCAAGGCGGTTTGGGAAGCTGCCCCTTACCGAGGTGCTGTCCCCCGCCATAGGGTATGCTTGTGAGGGTTATCCGGTGTCCCCGACAGTTGCTGCCGCATGGGAGAGGGCCTGTAATATGTATAAGGGGCTGCTTAAGGGTGAAGAGTTCAGGCATTGGTTCGAAACCTTTGCTCCGACCGGGAAACCTCCGGCACCGGGGGAGATGTGGAGGTCGCCGGCCCATGCCGAAACGCTGGATAAAATAGCCCGTACAAAAGCAGAGGACTTCTATAAAGGAGACCTGGCGGACAGGATAGACAGTTTCTCCAGGAAGTACGGCGGCTACCTGAGAAAGGAAGACCTGGAAGAATACAGCCCCCAATGGGTGCAGCCTATTAAGATTAACTACAGGGGCTACGATGTGTGGGAGATACCTCCCAACGGCCATGGGATGGTTGCGTTAATGGCGCTTAATATTCTGAAGGGGTTCGGATTTACCGAAAGGAACGCCTTTTATACATTCCACAGGCAGATAGAAGCTGTAAAGCTCGCCTTTGCCGACGGCCTGGAATACATAGCCGACCCCAAATCCATGGAGGTGCCGGTTGACTGGCTGCTGTCGGATGATTACGCGAATAATAGGAGAAAGCTTGTTGGAGATACCGCACTGCTTGCAAAGCCGGGTACTCCGCCTAAGGGGGGTACCGTTTACCTGGCTGCGGCGGACGGTGACGGCAACATGGTTTCGTTTATACAGAGCAATTTCAGGGGTTTCGGTTCGGGGCTGGTGGTGCCGGATACCGGTATCAGCCTTCATAACCGGGGCAGTGGTTTCTCGTTGGATAAATCCCATGCCAACTGCATAGCGCCCGGGAAAAAGCCCTACCATACAATAATACCCGGGTTTCTTACCAAGGAAGGAAAGCCGGTGGGGCCCTTTGGGGTTATGGGCGGCTTTATGCAGCCCCAGGGCCATGTACAGGTTATTATGAACAGCATTGATTTCAAAATGAATCCGCAGGATGCGCTGGACGCGCCGCGCTGGCAGTGGGTGGAAGGGAAAAGGGTATTCATTGAGCGGCAGTTCCCGGGACCGGCAGCAGAGCTGCTGGAAAAAGCGGGCCATGTTATAGAGCCGAAGGATGACTGCAGTTCCTTCGGCAGGGGACAGATTATATGGTACACGGAAAACGGCATAATGGCAGGAGCAACCGAACCGCGGGCCGACGGAGCAGTGGCCGTGTGGTAGATTAAGAAAGATGCACCTCGTTTTTCGGTTTATTTGGGAAGCCTTGTTATTCGGTTTGATGCGCTTCGTCGGCAGAAGCTGCGGTTTCTATCCTCAAAACCCTTGCCACGGATTTGTAAACAAGTACCGTGAGGGCGGAATTGCCTACAGCCTTAATCAGGTTGAAGGGTATTATTACCGGTACAATCATGGCTTTTACAGCTTCAGCGGGTACGCCTAAAAACCTTGTGGTAAAGAACAAATTGAGCGGAATCATCACCAGCGTCATTCCGACAGAACCCGCCAGAAGGGCAACAACGGCTCCCTTAAAGGAGTGTATTCTTTTGTATATAAAGCCCGCCACCAAAACCATTGTACCGGTGGCAACCATGTGCATTATGGCGCCTATCCAGCCGCTTCCGGCGCTGACGGTGGTTGCCTGTACCAATGAAACCACTGCGGTTATCAGCAGTCCGGCACCGGGGCCGTAAAGAAATGCACCTATCAGGGCGGGAACGTCACCCGGCTCATATTCCAAAAAAGGTGCCGATGGAATTATTGGAAACCTTATTACCATCATAAGTAGTATTGACAGCGCTGAAAGCAATGCAAGTCTTACCAGTTTGTTTACATCGTACTTCATATTGAGCTACCTCCCTGAAAAATTAAAATTCCCCGCAATATAATCTCAGGGAAATCAAAACACTTAATCTTCTCCCATCCAGACTTTACTGTCGGCCCCGGGATCGCACCGGGTCAGCCTTGGCTCGCGGGCTAACGGAAAGCTTCCGTATTACCGCCGGTCGGGAATTTCACCCTGCCCTGAAGATTATATTTGGTTTTCTGTAATGAATATAGCATCCTGCGGGTTTTTTGTCAAGGCATCAGCACGGATTTTTAAGCCGTAAAACCTTTATACCGAAGTCCGGTTGGGGTATAATTAGAATAAAATATTAGGATTGGAGGTTATACAATGATTGACCTTCTTATGGAACGAAGAAGCATACGGAAGTATAAGGATACTGAAATAGAAAAGGAAAAAATAGACGCGCTGGTAAAGGCGGTCCTGGTTTCGCCGTCGGGAAGCAATCAAAAGCCATGGGAATTCGTATTTGTGACAGAAAAAAATACACTTAAAACCCTGTCGACGGTAAGAGACAGAAGTTCCGCCTTCCTTAAGGATGCCGCCCTTGGTATTGTGCTGCTCGGAGAACCGGACAGGAGAGATACCTGGATAGAAGATACCACTATAGCCGGTATTATCGCACAGCTGGCCGCCCATTCCATGGGACTTGGTTCCTGCTGGGTACATATCAGAAACAGGATGCATGACGACAGTACCACCGCCGAACAGTTTGTCAGAAAGACGCTGGAAATACCCGATGAAAGAAGCGTAGAGGCAATTATTGCAGTGGGATATCCCGACGAGCAAAAGCAGCCCCACAGCGAAGAAAAACTGGAATACCGAAAGGTATATGCAGACAAATATGGGCCCCGGTACAGGTAAATAGGCAATTGCCACCATATGTGCTTCCCCGCTTGATTCGGACCCCGGTTTGATATAGCATATTTATTGTAGATAAAAAGGGGGGAAGACAAAAAAATGGATAAAAATGCGAACATCCCTGAAACGGAGGTTTCAAGGATGGATACGAGAAAGAAAAAGCAGAGGAACAAAAAAATATTTATAAATATAGTTATTTTTATACTGAGCGCAGGTGTGTGGTGTGCCGCAGCCTATTACGGGTATACCTACGCAAAGGATTATATTGATACTTCAATAAGGAATGTACAGCAGGAAAACGCTGTGAATATACAGCAGTTAACAGAAAGGATGGAAATGCTCGGCCACGAGATAACAGGGCTCAGGGAGAGGATAGAAGAGACCGATTCAACCCTTTCTAGTTCAACTTCGGTACAAAGGCGTATAGACAGGCAGTTGGGGGACCTGGAAGACCAGCTTGAAGAACTGGAAAGGGCTCTGCAGATACTGAAGGAGGCTCCCAATGTTCAGAATTAATGTTCTTCTGCTGTTTATAGCAGCTCCCTTTATAGCCCTTTTCCTGGTGTGTTATGATTTCGTGGAGGACAGCGTAATGCTGCGATTTCCAACAGCCGCCCTGGAGCAGCAGGCGGCGGTGCTGCAGGAGGAGACAAGCCTTCTCAGACAAAGCATTGCGGACCTTGGTATACTGGCCCGGACGCAGGAAGAGACCTATTCGGAGCAGTACAAAAGCCTGGCAGAGCTATCCGAGCAAAGCGTTTCACACAGAAAGCTGTCCGACGATATTTATGAACAGAAAATACTGGATATGCTGGGACCGACGGTATCCGCACATATTTCGGACAATACCGAGATAAAAATATTCAAGCTGGCGGAGCTTGGCTACCGCGGATTTATAGCCAAGGTAAAGCTTTTCAATCCCGAAGCCTTTAAGGTGGTACTGGCACAGGATACGCTGGGGGAACTTGAGAACACATCCGAAGCGGCCAAAAGAAAGGGTGCCATTCTGGCGATAAACGGTGGAGGCTTTTACACCGAAAGTCGTAACGGCCGGGCCTATGCCCGGATGATAGGCAATACCGTTATAGACGGTAAACTGGCTGAGCCCTTCAACGGTTATCCGGGTGATTTGTTCTTTGCCGGTGTCAACAAAAAGGGGCAGGTTATAGGCACGGTTCCGAAGACCGAAAAAGACCTGATGAAACTTGAGCCCTATCACGGCGTGAGTTTCATACCGGTACTGTTAAAGGACGGGAAAAAGGTGGAGATACCCGAAGAGTGGAAAACCACCAACCAGCCCAGGACCATTATAGGCAAGTACGCCAACGATGATTTGATAATGATAGTAATCGACGGGCGGCAGGGTGACTGGAGCGTAGGCGTTACACTGGAACACCTACAGGACAAACTGCTGGAGCTGGGTGTAAAGGAGGCCTACAACCTTGACGGGGGAGGATCCAGCGCCATGTATTTTAACGGGGTGGTACTCAACAGGCCATCCGACGGTAAAGAGCGACCGGTTGTCAATAATATAATAGTGATGCCATAACGGGTTGAAGGGTAGGCCCTGCTGACAGCCGCAATAAGGCGGGGCCTTTACTGTTTCAGGTTCGGGTTTTGCAGAGGACGCAGGGGGTGTTTACGATAAAGAAAAGCACATCTTACAAAATCGGCCTGGCCGGAGCCGTGGAAATTATAGTCGGAACGGTTATCGGTTCGGGAATATACATAATGATAGGTCCGCTGGCGGTTGCCACAGGCCCCGGCCTTTTTTTGTGCTATTTTACAGCCCTTATTGTTGCTGTTACTTCATCCGTCTGTTACGCCCAGGTGGCGTCGGTTTTCCCGGCTACCGCCGCTACTTACCGGTACGCAAAGATGTTTTACAATGACTTTATTGGATTTGTTATAGGCTGGCTGAGACTGGTGGGTTCATTCTGCGGGCTTGCGTTGATGAGCAGCGGGTTTGCCGGTTATTTATCCGTATACATCGATTTGGACAGCAGGCTGGTTGCCGCAGCAGTGTTAACAGCTGTCCTGGTTGTCAACCTGCTTGGAATAAGGACAACCCAAAGGGTTGTTCAGTTCCTGGTTTTGGCTGTTATCGGGGGGCTTGCAGTTTTCAGCGGGTTCGGCATTTTTAAAGTACGGCCGGATAACCTCACCCCTTTATGGGGCCCGGGGGTCGGGCCGGTCTTAAAGGGCAGCATGACAGCCTTTTATGCATACACCGGGCTGTATATTGTTGCGGAGGTGGGGGATGAGGTGGAAAACCCGCAGAAAAACATTCCAAAGTCCATTATTATTGCTTCGGCAATAGTGGGTTCTTTGTACCTTGTTACAACCCTTGTTTTTACCGGGGGGCTGGGCTGGGATACTATCAAAATGTTTGAACCAAACCTCGCCCAGGCTTCGGCGCTGCTCGATAATCCCTGGGCACCGCTGATACAGGTTTGTGCCATGGTGGCGATAATAACGCCGATGAATGCGGCGTATATGGCCAGCAGCAGGTCGCTGTACAGTCTGGCCGTTGACGGGATAATGCCGCCGATCTTTGGCAGGCTTAACCGACATAATGCCCCGGGGCCTGCCATAGTCACTATATATATATTTGCACTGATTATGATTGTGTTTGACCTTCCGGTTTTGTTTCTCGGTACAATCAGTTCCATAGTCATACTGGGAGGCATGACCCTTGTGGCCGGTGCCTGCCTGATAATCAAAAAAAGATATCCCGAGGATTTCCAAAGTGCTCCCTTTAGGCTGTCGGATTTCAGTCTCAGGATACTGCCGGTTTTTACAATCATATCAGCAGTGCTGCTTACGGTGGTTTCGTTGGCTGAGGATCCGTTAATACTGTATTCCTTTGGCTTTTGGCTGGTGCTGGGTAGCGGGTACTATTATCTAAGAAGAATCCCATTAAACCGCAAAGGGCATCTGAAAGGAAACGGTTGATTATATCGGCAGCAACTTTTGTGCCGGCTGCAGGGAAAGGCGCTGTTTACAAAGAATAATTCTATTAAGTGAAGTGCCGGTCCGGAATTTAGCTTTTGTGAATACGTCATCTTATCCGGGACAGCATAATAGATGGACAAGTTTCCCAATATTTAATCTTATCGAAAAGAGGGGATTTACAGCGATGGATAAACGGGACAGGGTTCGTATCTGGCAGGGTTTCTGGCAGCTGGCTGATCCTAAGATATGGATAGCTTCCACCGTTCCGATGCTGGTGGCGGCAGCACTGGCTTACAGTGACACGGGACGATTTGATTTTATATGGTTTTTGCTCTCGGTCACAGGCGTTTACCTGATAGAGACCGGGAAAAATGCTATCAATGAATACGTTGACTACAAATCGGGAGCGGACAGGAACGTAACCCCCGAAAACAGGACGCCCTTTAGCGGCGGCAAAAAGACAATCGTGGACGGTAAGCTGACGCTGCAGGAAGTCAAGGTTATAGCCTGCGGTACAATGCTGGCTGCCTGTGCCATAGGGCTGTTTATAGTGGTTTACCGTGAATTCAGCGTGCTGTGGATAGGCCTTCTGGGAGTTTTTATGTCGATATTTTACAGCGTACCGCCCTTTAAATTCGCCTATACCGGCCTTGGGGAACTGGCGGTGGGTATTACCTTCGGCCCCCTGATAACCGCCGGGATGTACCTGGTACTAACCGGTTCAATCATACCGCAGGTGATTGTGGTTTCACTGCCCATAGGGTTTCTCATAGCAAACGTACTGTGGATAAACCAATACCCGGACTATGAAGCCGATAAAATGGCGGACAAGAAAAACTGGGTAGTGCGGATGGGCAGGGAGAAGGGCATCAAGATATTTGCACTGCTGTTTGGCCTGGCCTATGCGGTTTTCCCGTTAATCTCACTTGTATACCGCAACCCGGTGTGGCTGCTGGGGCTTTTGAGCATTCCCGTTGCTGCCAGGTATGTGAAAACAGCCGGGAAGGAATTTGGCAGCACCAGGAAACTTATACCGGCCAACGCGGGCACGGTACAGGTTTACCAGGTTACGGGACTTGTGATGGTAATTGCATCTTTGTCAAACCGGTTTGTCAGTTTTTAATAAAAATATAATTTGAAGGGAGGTTAAAGGATTTGAATAACATTCAAAGTCACAGGGATTTTCTTAAGGCGTATTTGTGGGATAGGTGGAACCAACTGGAGCCGGACCAGCAAAAAGGGATAGCGGCTCCCCCGACCCAAAAGCCCTATGATGATGATGCTGCATTTGTAGAACTTGTTATGAGGGAAGACTTTAAGATGGTCGGCATATCACTGCTGGATGCACTGGAGCGAAGAAGGTCTCAAAGGAAGTTCTCGGATGCTCCAATCAGCCTTGAGGAACTGTCATGGCTGCTCTGGTCGGTGCAGGGCATAACCGGGGATGATGAAAGAAAAAGGACCGCTCCTTCTGCAGGGGGGCGTCATCCCTTTGAGACCTACCTTGCGGTTAACCGTGTGGAAGGGATAAAACCGGGACTTTACAGGTATCTGCCCTCTGAACACAGGCTGCTGGTAATGGGAGAAGTGGAAAACCTGCCCCAAATACTGGCAGAAGCCTGCCATGGTCAGAAATTTGTGAAGACGGGAGCGGTTACCTTTATATGGACGGCTGTACCTTACCGGGCGGAATGGCGCTACAGCCTGATTTCCCATAAAATGATCGCCGTGGATGCGGGGCATATATGCCAGAACCTGTATCTTGCAAGCAGTGCGATTAATGCGGGAACCTGTGCAATAGGTAAATACAGCCAGGACAGGATGGATGCACTGCTGGGGGTTGACGGTACCGACGAGTTTACCGTGTATGCCGCAGTGGTAGGAAAGGTATGAGGGATAAAAAGTGCGGAGGTCGTATTTGATGAGGTTTAACGGCATTATAATAGACATGGACGGTACGCTGCTGGATACCCTTGAGGACCTGGCAAACTCAATGAACAAAGTTTTAAAGGCGCTGGGATACCCGGTTCATCCTGTAGAGGCTTACCGGTATTTCACCGGGGACGGAATGGAAATGCTGGCAAGGCGGGTCCTTCCCGGGGGCTGTGAATGCGAAGAGACAGTGAAAAGGTGCATGGAAGAAATGGATAAAGAGTACAATTTACACTGTCGGGAGAACACGAAACTCTACCCGGGTATTCGTGAGCTCCTTGACTGGCTTGAAGACAAGCGGGTTCCAAAGGCTGTCCTGTCCAATAAGCCGGACGGTTTTACCAAGGCTATGGCAAAAGAGTACCTGTCAGAATGGACCTTCAGCGAAATAAGGGGTGAGGGCCCCTCCACGCCCAGGAAGCCGGATCCCGCCGCAGCCCTTGAGATAGCCGCCGGAATGGGGCTTGAACCCGGGAGAATCCTGTACCTGGGAGACAGTCGTATAGATATGCAGACTGCTGCCAGGGCAGGAATGTATGCTGTTGGTGCGCTGTGGGGGTTCAGGACTGCGAAGGAGCTGACCGAAAACGGTGCCGGTATACTTGTAGAAACTCCGAAGGATGTTATACCCATTATGGTCGGCGGATAGCACTTTTTAAAAATCACATGCGTAAAATTCACCGGTACAGGAAAAGCTAGTTACTGCAGCAAAGGAAAGGAGTGCCGGGGAATGGGCAAAAGGATAAACCTTCTTGTGTTCAGCGGAGATTATGACAAGCTTTACGCTGCGCTTTTGATAGCCAACGGGGCCCGGGATATGGGCATGGAAGTTTCCATGTTCTTTGCCTTCTGGGGGCTTTTTGCAGTGAGGGATCCGGAAAGGATGAACGGTGAAGAAAAAAGCGCCTACGAGAAAATGTTCGGGGCGGTGACCCCGAAGGGACCGGAAGAGCTGGGGCTGTCCAGGATGAACATGATGGGTGCGGGAAAGTCCATGATGCTTGAAATGATTAAGGACGACAATGCTCCCAGCCTCACAAAACTCTTGGACGGTGCGCGAAAGAACAATGTGAAGTTCTACGGCTGTAAGCTGTCAACAGAGGTAATGGGTTTTAAAAAGGATGAAATGCTGCCAGAGTTGGAGATTGTGGATGTGAAGGCGTACATAGAAGATGCCGTACAGGCCGATATGCAGCTTTTGGTCTAAGGAAAGGGGACACACCTCTGCTTCGAGGTATGCCTTTGCCGCCGAGGAATGTCCCCGATTGATAGTCTCTTGGGTCGGGGACACACCGCTTGTTGCGGAATGTCCCCGGCCTTTATGTAAAGATTTATAATTTCCCGCTGCAGCCCAATACATTTCTTATTTTATGGGCAACCATGAGTTTTATGGCTTCCCTTGCAGGGCCGAGGTATTTGCGCGGGTCAAACACAGACGGGTTGTTCGTCAGGTATTCCCTTACCGCGGCGGTAAGAGCAAGCCTGAGGTCGGTGTCTATATTAATCTTGCACACACCCATCCCGGCAGCTTTTCGAAGCATGTCTTCGGGTACTCCCTTGGCTCCAGGGATATCTCCGCCATATTGGTTGCACAGCTTCACAAACTCGGTCAGCACCGTTGAGGCTCCGTGAAGGACCAGCGGGAATCCCGGCAGCAGACTGCTTATTTTTTCTAAGCGTTCAAAATCCAGCATAGGATCACCCTTGAATTTATATGCACCATGGCTTGTTCCTATTGCTACGGCCAGCGAATCTATGCCTGTACGTTCAACAAACTCCACTGCCTGGTCCGGGTCGGTGAAGGTGGCTTCCCTTTCACTGACACTGATGTTGTCCTCGATACCTGCCAGTTTTCCAAGCTCCGCTTCCACCACAACGCCTTTGGAGTGGGCATAATCCACCACCTTTTTGGTGACTTTTATGTTTTCTTCAAAGGGATACTTCGAGCCGTCTATCATGACCGAAGTGAACCCGTCATCAACGCATGCCTTGCATATTTCGAAGTCTTCACCATGGTCCAGGTGCAGTACCACCGGAAGTCCGGTATCTTCAACCGCTGCATCCACCAGCTTTCTGAGATAAACGGGCTTTGCATATTTGCGTGCGCCTGCCGAAACCTGCAGAATAAGGGGCGAGCGCTCCTCCTTTGCGGCATCCACAATTCCTTGGATTATCTCCATGTTGTTGACGTTAAAGGCCCCGACTGCGTACTTTTCCTTATAGGCCCTTTGGAACATATCAGCAGAAGTAACAAGCGGCATAATTAAACCTCCTTTAATAATTGTGTGGGACACACTTTTCAAAACGGTTGGGGATGAGCCGCGAACCGCATCCCGTCTCGCACCTTCACAAACCAAGTGTGCCCTTAAACAGTCCTATTATAGTATATTATAAACGTAATAGAAAATACAGGGTGCACCTGTCATATTACCCTAATATGAAAAAAGCCTGCCCTTAACGGCGCAAGGTTAGTATATAATGGAGGAAAATTAAGTTTTTAGTAGAATTAATACGATATATACAATATCAAACTGTATCAAATCGAAATTTGACTTGCCCAAAGAGCATGTTTAACTTATCCCCAGTACTTTGAAAGGAGATAAAATATGAGAATGCGGTTGTTTTGTTTTATATTTACAATATTTACAGTGGGTGCTGTGACACCGGTGCTGTTAATCAAAGAAATTCGCTATGCCCGGCCGGATACCGGCGGTATCCTGCTGTTCCTGGCGCTTGCCGGCGGTGTGGCCTTTGTGTGTACCTACATATTGAAAAGGTATCTGGAAAGCGGAATGGAAAGATGTCGCCTGCTGATAGAGGGTATTAACCAGTCCAGTATGACCCAGGCGATTAAGGGTTCGGAAGACAAATCCATGGAAGGGGTAATAAAGGCCCTTAACGATTTAAAGAAAGGCATAAGAAAGCTGGTGGGCAAGATGCTCACCGCTTCGGACAAACTGTCCACCTACTCCGAAACCATTGAAAGCGAATGCGGAAACGTCAGCAGTTCGGTGGAGGAAATATCCATTACAATCAATGAAGTTTCCCAGGGCGCCGAAAGCCAGGCCGAAAGGGCTATCGGGGCAAGGAACAGTACGGTCCGGATAGTGGAGGATTCACAGGTTATAGCGGAACTTGCGGAAAACACCTTTGCTGTAACAAAGGATATGAAGGACAGGGTAAACCAATCGGAGGAAAAGCTGCAGGGGCTGCTTGAAAAACTGGAAAAATCCAACAGTGACAACAAGGAACTGGCGGAGGAGATAGGAAAGCTGCAGCAGGATGCGACCGAGATAAAAAATATAATAGGCATAGTAAGGGGAATCAGTGAACAGACAAATCTGCTGGCCCTTAATGCTGCAATAGAGGCGGCAAGGGCCGGAGAAAGCGGAAAGGGTTTTGCAGTGGTTGCGGAAGAAGTGAGGAAACTGGCCGAGGAGTCCGACAGGTCTGCATCCCGAATCCGCGATATAATAGAAAGCATTTCACAGAAGATAAACCATATAACCCAATGTATTGAAGGACAGGTTGCGGATATGGATATGAGCATGCAGTATGCCGGCGAGTTCCGGGAGCTGTTTGACAGCGTGGACAGTACTTCCGGTGAAACGCTTAAATCTGCCGAAGAGATTGTCAAACTGTCCAGCCAGGGAATAACAAACGCAAGTAAGGTAGACGAACTGATGGAGGATATATCGGCGGTTACTCAGCAGACCGCAGCCGGTATAGAGGAGATAAACGCGGCAACCCAGGAAGAAGTGGAACAGGTAAGGGGTATTTACCATTCGGTTGGCAGCCTGGCTGAGATGGCCAGGGAACTGAACGGTGTTATGAAATCGGTGGAAGGCAGCTATACACTGGATAGACAGGATGAAGAAAGGGTAAGCCGGGGGCAGCAAATACTTGAAAAAACCCTCGGTGAGCTCGGAGACTTTAATCCGGAGGAAAGCCGTAGGGCAGGGGCTGTGGCGGCGGATCTAGGCAGCAGGTATAAGGACATATTTGAAGCGGTTGTTGTATTGGACAGCTCGGGTAATGTTACAGGGTCCAGCATAGCAATCGATACCACCAATTTCTCCCACAGGCAGTACTTTAAAGAAGCAATCCAGGGCAGAGTAAGCGTCACCGCACCGTATATATCTGTCATTACCGACGAATACTGTATAACAGTTGCAGTGCCCGTAAAAGTCAGAGATAAGGTTACAGGCGTGATGTTCGGAGACGTAAGGCTGTAGAAAAATACTAGAATACATTTTCCAGTGTCAGCTTTTCCTTTTGGGGGATATGTTTTACCATAAGCTCCAGAAGCGACATTTCCCCGAGGGCAAGGCCCTTTTCCCGTGTTAAAATATACTGCTCAATTCTTGCCAGGGCCATGTCAATACTGTCTATTTCGGTATGGTTTATAAGTATTGTCCATACCGACTTGACATCGTTCCAGAAGGACTTGAATTCCACAAGGCCGATTAGGGCACTGTCCCAGTTTTCGTTCTCGATGTCTGTTTTAATAACGCCGGACTTGGATATCAAAGTGTCAGAAGTTTTGGTGACTTCGGTTATGGTATAGTAGCCCGCCCCCAGTATGATGCATAGTGTTATTACAATTGTCAACACGGATTTCAATCAAATCACCCCTTTTGTTTTCCCTGGATGAACAGCCGGCCGCTGTCATCTATACATGCAAACAGAACCTGTGATGTATCCTGGTAGCCGGCCCGTTTCAACTGATCTACAAGCCATTCCTCGGTAAGGCCCAGTTTTTCCAAGTCATTCTTTAGAATATGACCGTCCAAAACAACGCTGAGGGGCAGCCCTTCATACCTGGATGTAATATTCAAATCTTCCGCAACCACCGGTCTTTTGGCAGGTTTTGGTATTACGCTCAGCTGTCCGTCGGTTTCAAGTATTGCAAAATCCACATCCGCTATATTCGGGTAGCCATTAAGGCGCAGTTGTTCTATCAGGTCGTTTATATTGTACCTTAAACGCCTCATTTCCTTTTCCATTATTTTTCCCTTCTCTATCAGTATGCTGGGGGTACCGCAGA
>Ga0334895_1003065_pt1 | contig 13353 bp, 9 predicted proteins | sample GraSluR3_MG_7_FD_207229 | JGI IMG/M metagenome (GOLD analysis project Ga0334895, IMG submission 207229) | Sludge microbial communities from methane-producing bioreactor in Wageningen University, Netherlands - Granular Sludge_31_05-R3 | ecosystem: Engineered > Bioreactor > Anaerobic > Unclassified... | reverse complement strand
TGGGATGGGAGATCCTTCTGACAGGCGGCTTCGAGTATAATGAGTTACGGGATGTTTTTATTTTTGTTGAATCCGAATCCGATATCGTTATTCAGAAACTGAAGAGCTCGGATTATATTGATTCCCGGGGAGAGCCTAAGCGGCTTGGGGAGATCCTCGTGGACAGCGGGATACTGGATCCGAAGGAGCTCAAATCCCTCCTGGAGAGTCAGAAGCTGATCGGACAGAGAATCGAAGATGCTGGCCTGGCCGATAAGTCCGAGATAGAGTCGGCGCTTCATGTACAGGAACACTTTAAAAAGTCCAGAATACAGGCTCAGGGCCAGCAGGGATCGAGCACTCTGCGGGTGAGTTCCCAGAGGCTTGATCAGCTCATCGATCTTGTAGGCGAGCTTGTTACCGTACAGGCACGACTGGGACAGATATCTTCCGATGTGGGCGAAGAAAACCTTCTGAGCATAAGCGAAGAGCTGGAACGTCTGATCGATGATCTGCGGGACAACGCTATGAGTCTGCGGATGCTGCCCATCGGGAGTACCTTCAGCCAGTTCCGGCGTATGGTCCGCGACCTGTCTGTGGATCTGGGAAAAGAAATTGAGTTAAAGACCATCGGCGAAGAGACGGAGCTTGATAAGACTGTTCTCGATAAGATCCATGATCCCCTTGTTCATATAATAAGAAACTCCGCCGATCATGGCATCGAGCTTCCCGAAGTCAGAAAGAAAGCCGGCAAGGAAGCCACAGGAACAATTACTCTTGAAGCAAAATACAGCGGCGCGGCAGTCATGATAATAGTCAGGGATGACGGGAGAGGTATTGATCCGGCGGCTATCCGAAAAAAAGCTGTGCAACGGGGACTGCTTGATTCAGAGGAGCAGATCTCCGATGAGGATGTCTACCAACTGCTTTTTGCACCGGGGTTCTCTACCGCAGAAGCAGTGACAAATCTGTCCGGTCGCGGGGTTGGTCTGGATGTTGTGGAAAAGAACATTCAGTCCCTGTCCGGCTCCGTGACAATCCAGAGCGAACCTGGAAACGGTACAAGCTTTATTTTGACCCTGCCTCTCACCCTTGCGATAATTGACGGTCTTGCTGTATCCGTTGGAAGCGATACCATTATTATTCCCCTGGCTTCCGTTGAATCATGCATGGAGATTCAAAGCCACGAACTTGATCAGCGTCGACGGCTGATTTCCTACCGGGAAAGCCTTATACCCTATGTTCACCTTGCCGGGTTTCTGGATATTCCCGAACAGCAGAGCAGTCGCAAGCAGATGGTAATCATCGAGACCAGTCATGGTCATTTGGGAATTCTGGTTGACGAGGTCCTTGGTGATCATCAGACGGTAATCAAGAGTCTTGGAAACATGTTCAAGGAACAAAAATGTTTTTCCGGCGCTTCAATCCTGGGAGATGGATCCATTGCTCTGATTCTGGATATTAACGGTCTGGTCAATACAATGGATACCGAGGCTCTGGGACAAGATGCAGCCGGGTAATACGACGGCTCCTGTGCCGGGTTTGAGCAGTAAAGACTTTCTTCGTATCAAGTCGTATGTCGAAAAGAACCTCGGGATTCGCCTGCCTGCGGCAAAACAGATTATGGTTGAGTCCAGGCTGCGAAAGCATATTCTCAAGCTTGGGAAAAGCGGCTTCAGCGAATACTGTGATTATCTTTTCGACAGCAGCGAGGGAAAAAAGCATATTCAGGAGTTTGTGGATCTGATTACAACAAACAAAACTGATTTCTTCCGAGAACCGGGACATTTTGATTTTCTTTCGTCATCAGTTTTGGAGAAGTTTTCTTCTCCATCCAGTGAAGTCTTCAGGATCTGGTCGTGCGGATGTTCAACGGGGGAAGAGCCTTATACCATTGCAATGGTTATGGAGGAGTTCTTCCGGCAGAATCGGCGTTTTGTCTATGAAATCTTCGCCTCCGATATCTCCTCACGTGTTCTTGAGACTGCCCGTTCAGGTATATATGAATCCGTCAGGATTGAAACTCTGCCCATGGATCTCAAAAAGAGATACTTTCTGAAGAGTCGTGACACGGTTAAAAGCCAGGTCAGAATAAAGCCTGAAATCCGGGCTAAAATCAGGTTCTATCAGTTAAACCTGCTCAGCGATACCTATCCGGTACCTAAGAACCTGGACGTCATATTCTTCAGAAATGTAATGATTTACTTTGAAAAGCCAACTCAACAAAAGATTATTAATAAACTCTGCGAACATCTGAAACCCGGGGGGTGTCTTTTCCTGGGGCATTCCGAATCTTTGACGGGAATCGAAACTGAGCTTCGCAACGTTGCTGCTACCGTGTACAAAAAAGGCGACGATGTCGTCAAAGGTAGTTTCCGGAAACTTGCATGAGTCTTTCTGTCGGGAGAAATTAAAGAATGCCAGAAGCAAAAATACATGTCCTGATTGTCGACGATTCAGCCGTTGTCAGACAGACGCTGTCGGAGATTCTTGGTGAAGAAAAAGATATAGAAATTATGGGGACGGCTTCGGATCCGATTATCGCAGCCAAGAAACTGGAAAAAGAGATTCCCGATGTTATCATCCTTGATATTGAAATGCCCCGAATGGATGGACTTACATTTCTTAAGAAACTGATGCAGCAGTTTCCCATTCCTGTTGTTATCTGTTCCAGTAAAGCTGAAGAGGGTTCCCAGAATGTTCTGAATGCCCTGGATTACGGGGCTGTCGAAATTATCAGAAAACCCCAGTTGGGAACAAAGCAGTTTCTGACAGAATCAAGGCTTCGCATAGCAGATGCGGTCCGGGCGGCCCACATGGCGAAAACCAGAAAATTCAAGCCCAAACCCGAGGTATCCGCGAAGCTTACTGCAGATGCCGTACTGCCTCTTGGCAAGGAGCATGTCAGAATCGAGACTACTGAACTTGTTGTCGCCGTGGGTGCATCCACGGGCGGAACCGAAGCCCTGCGGGAGGTTCTGGAAGCCCTGCCGGTTGATGCCCCCGGAATGGTTGTTGTACAGCATATGCCGGAACATTTTACCGCAGCCTTTGCCAAACGTCTCGATTCCATCTGCAGCGTGGGAGTAAAGGAAGCGGCAAACAATGATTCCGTGCTTCGGGGGCGGGTGCTTATAGCCCCGGGCAACAAACATACCCTGCTCAAGCGCAGCGGTGCCCGTTACTACGTGGAGGTAAAAGATGGTCCTCTTGTCTGTCGACACCGCCCTTCCGTGGATGTTCTTTTTCGTTCTGTTGCTCGATATGCAGGGAAGAACGCGATTGGAATCATAATGACGGGTATGGGTGACGATGGCGCCAGGGGTATGCTTGAGATGCATCAGAACGGAGCCTATACCATTGCCCAGGACGAGGAAAGCTGCGTCGTATACGGAATGCCCCAGGAGGCTGTTAAGCGCAATGCCGTGGATCTGGTTCTTCCTCTCAACCGTATCGCGGCGGAAATATTAAAAACCGATAAACGGAAATAGATTTCTATGCAGGAGTATCCAGATAATTTAGAGATTCAGCCGAGGACAGATCCACCGCGCATCCTTGTTGTGGAAGACGAAGCAATTCTGGCAATTGACATCTGCAATATTCTGGAATCCCTGGGCTATATAGTGCTCGATACACTGGATAACGGGCGGGAAGTTCTGCGCCTTTTGAACGAATTAAATCCTGATCTTATTCTGATGGATATTCACCTGAAGGGAGAACTTGACGGTATTCAGGTAGCCGAGAGTATCCAGCGGACACACCGTGTGCCGGTTATCTTCATATCTGCCTATTCTGATGTCGATACCCTCTCCAGGGCAAAAAATACCCGTCCCTACGGGTATATTATAAAATCCTTCGATCAGAATGACCTTTTCTTCTCCATTGAAATGGCTTTATACCGTCATGATATGGAGAAAAAAATCCTTGAAAGCGAAAGGCTGCTTTCCACCACCTTCGGGGGAATCTCGGACGGCGTCATTTCCTGCAACAGGGAAGGGGAGATCCAGCTGATTAATATAGCCGCCTGCAGAATGCTTGATCTCGAACAGGATGATTACGTGGGGCGTTCAATCAGGAACTTGCCTGTGGATATTGAAAATACCTTCCAGGAGAATCCGGCGGATCCTCTGGATTTTTCTTCCTATGAAAATACCGGTGAAGTTTCCGGAAGATATTTCGTTGTTCTGGAAAAAAGACGTTTCCATGTTTTCTGTACCGTATCGATCCTTAAAAATGAAAATGAGATGACAGCCGGCTTCATTGTTATTCTCCGCAACATCGAGGAAGAATATCAGGTTCAGGAGATGCAGTCTCGCCTTGCATCAATTGTAGAAACCTCAGAGGATGCAATAATTGGTTCGACACCGGAAGGGACCATAATCAGCTGGAACAGAGGCGCCAGAATTCTATTCGGCTATGATCAGGGAGAAGTTCAGGGAAAGAACCTGTCAATTCTCGTCCCTGATTTTTACCCCAATGAGATTCCCGAGATGCTCGACAGAATACGGAATGGCGAGGTGATTGACCATTATGAAACCCTGCGGGTCCGTAAGGACGGGGGAATTATAGATATGTCGGTAAAAATTTCCCCCATCCGGGACTCCCGGGGAAACCTGATTGCCGTATCCCTGATTGCCCGTGACATGAGCAAGCGTAAGCAGCTCGAAAAAGAGATCCTTGAGATTGAAGACCGAGAACGATCACGGATCGGCCAGGACTTGCATGACAGCCTGGGACAGCAGTTGACGGGTATTCTTCTTCGGGTCAAGGCCCTGGAAGGGAAGCTCCTGAAGGCGAAGGACATAAAAGGAGTTGAAGATACCCGGGAAATTCAGCAGCTTGTGAGAAACGCTGTGGAACAGACCCGGGAAATGGCAAAGGGACTGATTCCCGTTACCCTGCAGACTGACGGTCTTGTTGAAGCTCTTCAGGAGCTGAGTCTCTACTGTCAGTCCATGTACGGAGTGGCTACCTCCTTCGAAGGCCCCCGCGAAGCAATCAACCTTCAGTCTATTGCAGAGGTACAGCTTTATCATATATGTCAGGAAGCATTAACGAATGCAATAAAGCACGCCGGTGGAACAAGCATCATTGTTTCCCTTGAACAGGATACAACTGAGATTGTTTTAACGATTCACGACAATGGAAAAGGAATATCAGAAGAGGGCACAACGGGTCTGGGATTGAGAATCATGCAGTATCGGGCTAACATGGTGGGGGGGCACCTTTCCATAATCGGCAACGAGGGCTGGGGTACGGCAGTGGTATGCAGGGTGCCCATTACACAGGATTAAGCAGGCGGTAAGGACATGAAAAAGAGAATTGTTATTATCGACGACCATCCTATTGTCCGGCAGGGCTTTACCCAGTTGATCAATCAGGAGGACGACTTGATCGTGGTGGGTGAAGCCGAAGACGCTGCCGGGGCTTTTGATCTGATTGAACGAATAAAACCGGATCTGGCACTTATCGATCTTTCTCTGAAGAACTCCAACGGTATAGAATTAATAAAGGATATTTCCCGAATCTATCCTGACTTTCTCATGCTTGTTATCTCCCTGCATGAAGAGTCGGTATATGCAGAGCGATCCCTAAGGGCGGGAGCCAAGGGCTTTATCATGAAAGCCGAAGCGACGGAGAACGTCATGACGGCCATACGGGCGGTTTTGCAGGGAGATATCTATCTAAGCGACAGCATGCGAAATCGTCTTCTTCATTCCATAACTGCCGGAGGAAACCTGCGAAGGGATAAAAAAATCGAAGAGTATCTAAGCGACAGGGAACTGCAGGTTCTGCAGGCTGTTGGACGCGGCGAAAGCACCAAGGCCATTGCAGAGGATCTGAACCTGAGCATCAAGACCATCGAAACATATAAGTCTCATTTAAAACAGAAGCTTTCCTTGAGAAACAGTACTGAGTTGATGCAGTATGCTGTGGAATGGTATCTGACAAATGTTCGATAAACGGATCAAAATAGTTTATAATTCGGGGATATGATGAAAAAGGATGGAACCGCGGTCATTCTGGTCGTTGAGGATGAGTCAATTGTTGCCCTTGATATTAAAAATCATCTCCTGCGATTCGGCTACAGGACCATGGGACCCGTCTCGTCCGCCGAAGCCGCATTTAACGAGATTAACCGGCAGGTTCCCGATCTTGTGCTGATGGATATTAAAATCCACGGAAATATGGATGGTATAGAAGCCTCCAGGATCATACGGGAAAAATATCATCGACCTGTTATTCTGCTTACTGCCTTCGCCGATGACCAGACTCTGGACAGGGCAAAGGTGAGCGGACCCTTTGGTTACATTCTGAAACCCTTTAACGAACGGGAGCTGAAGACGACCATCGAGATGGCCCTGTACCGGCACCGCATGGAGGTTCGGCTTCACGAAAGCGAGGAACGGTACCGTAGACTGTTTGAAGAAGATTTGTCTGGGGATTTTATTGCCGACGGAGACGGCAGGATTCTTGACTGCAATCCCGCCTTTCTGTCTCTTTTCGGATTCGGCTCCAGGGAGGATATCTTTGGAGTTGATATCGACACCCTTTTTCCGAAGGATTTACAGCGTCAGGAGTTATGGCAGAAGATACGGGCCCGGGATGTAATTCGTTTGCAGGAGTTTGAAATACTCCGTCGGGATGGAAGCGTCGCTACGGTTCTGGCGAATATTGTGGGAAATTTCAATGAAGAGGGAAATCTTCAGAATCTGCATGGTTATCTTATTGATACCAGCGAGATGAAAAGTCTTGAAGAACAGCTGCGACAGGCTCAGAAAATGGAAGCCATCGGCAGGATGGCGGGAGGAATAGCCCACGATTTCAACAACCTGCTCACCGTAATCCTGGGCTATATTACCCTGGTCAACGAAAAGTACATTGAAAACGAACCCCTGGAAAACGAACTCGAAGGTATAAGGACCGCGGCCGCCAAGGCTACACGGCTGACGCGGCAACTGCTGGCATTCTCCAGGCAGCAGGTGCTGAATCCCGAGGTTGTCGATACCAACGCCCTGATCAACGATCTGGAAAAAATGCTGAGACGACTCGTGCATGAAGACATAAACCTTACAATCTTTGCCGGCGCCGATAACCCGAAAATTTATGTTGACCCCGGACAGATTGAACAGGTTCTTCTGAATCTGGTGGTTAATGCGCGGGATGCCATGGGACCAAGGGGCAAACTGACGATTGAAAGCCGTAACGAGCGGGTCCCCGAGCAGATACCCACCCCTCTGGGGGTAATCCCGGAGGGAGAATACTGCGTAATTGAAGTTGAGGACAACGGAAAGGGAATACCGGAGGAACAGCTCAGTTTGATATTTGAACCCTTCTTTACCACAAAGCCGGCAGATAAAGGTACCGGTCTCGGTTTATCAACGGTATACGGTATCGTTAAACAGAGTCGGGGGTTCATTAATGTTCGCAGTACCCTGAACAAGGGTACGAAATTCCAGGCCTTTTTTCCCGTGACGGACAGACTGTTGAGAAAGGAACAGGTCGACATACCGGAGATCGAGAAATATATCGGCACTGAGAACATCCTTCTGGTAGAAGACGATAACGCTGTCAGGGCTGTTGCAATGAGTATTCTGAAAAGAGCAGGGTATTCGGTAATCGAGGCCGGCAACGCAGGGGAAGCCCTGCTTATCTGCGAGCAGAACGGTTCAGGCATACAATTGCTCATAACCGACTACATAATGCCCCATATGACGGGAGACCAGCTTATTCTCAGGCTGCGCAGCATTGTTCCCGGATTACCGAGTATTATAATGTCCGGGTATATGAAGAGGGTGAACTCGGAAAAACTGGAGACCGATGCAATACTGCCAAAACCTTTTAAACCTGAAGAATTATTGCGTCTGGTACGCTCTGTTCTCGATTCCCAGGATTGAAGTAACCGGCTTCGTTAGGATATAGTACCCACAATGCGATACGAACCTGAATTAATACGCAACTTCTGTATAATTGCGCACATCGATCATGGAAAATCCACCCTTGCCGATCGTTTCATTGAGAAAGCACGGCTTGTTTCGGAAAGGGAATACAAGGACCAGATCCTCGACAGCATGGACATCGAAAGGGAACGGGGAATTACCATAAAATCCCAGGCGGTGTCTCTGCCCTTTACCTCTTCGGATGGCAAAACCTACCATCTGAATCTTGTCGATACCCCGGGGCATGTCGATTTTTCCTACGAAGTCTCCCGGGCAATTTCCGCCTGCGAGGGGGCGCTTCTAATAATTGATGCCTCCCAGGGAGTTGAAGCCCAGACATTGGCAAATATGTATATGGCCATCGAACATGATCTGGAAATCCTTCCGGTCATTAACAAGATAGACCTTCCCAGCGCAGATATCGAATTTGTAAAAAAGCAGATTGACCATGACCTGGGACTGGATATGGATATCGCAATACCCATATCGGCCAAAACCGGTCAGGGGGTTGATGAGTTGCTTGAAGCCCTGGTGCAGTTTGTTCCGCCGCCTAAACCACTCATTGATCAGCCTCTTCAGGCGCTGATCTTCGATTCCCATTATGATCCCTATCGCGGGGTAATTGTGCATATCCGTGTAATGGCCGGCAGAATCAAGCTTGGGCAGGAAGTCCTTTTTATGGCTACCGAAGGACGCTACGTAATAGAAGAAACCGGAGTTTTTCGTATCGGTAATGAAAAACGTGATGAACTGAGGGCCGGCGAGGTAGGGTATATTATCGCCGGTATTAAGGACATTGGAAAGGTCCGGGTTGGCGACACCATTACCAGCGCCAAAAACGGATGTACCACCCCCCTGCCCGGGTTCAAGGAGGTAAAGCCTGTCGTGTTCTCCTCGATCTATCCGGTAAATTCCGATGATTACGAGGATCTTCTCTCCGCAATTGAGAAGCTCAAGCTGAACGATGCTTCCCTGATCTACGAAAAAGACTCTTCCGTTGCCCTGGGGTTCGGGTTCCGCTGCGGCTTTCTGGGCCTTCTGCACCTGGAAGTTGTACAGGAGAGACTTGAACGGGAGTTCGATCTTTCAATTGTGTTTACCTCTCCCTCTGTACGTTATCGGGTGACCATGTCTAACGGCGAGAAGCTGTCTATTGATAATCCTCTCGAGTTTCCGGATCCGTCGCAGATTCAGCATACGGAAGAACCGTACATAAAAGCCAGCCTTATTACCCCCGCTGAATACGTCGGACCCATTATCAATCTCTGTCTGGAAAAACGGGGTGTCCAGGAAAGCATGACCTACCTGGATGAAAAACGGGTAGAACTTGTCTATTCCATGCCCCTGGCGGAGGTTCTGTTTGATTTTTATGATAAACTCAAGTCCCTGAGCCGGGGTTACGCGTCCTTTGACTATGAGATAACCGATTTCAGACCTACAGATCTTGTACGACTGGATATCCTGATTAATGGAAACCCCGTTGATGCCCTGTCACAGCTGGTTTTTCGTGAAAATGCCGCATATCGCGCACGGAAGGTCTGCAAAAAACTGAGGGATGAAATCCCTCGTCACCAGTTCAAGATACCAATCCAGGGTGCCATCGGAGCAACAATAATTGCCAGGGAGACCATCTCAGCTCTCAGGAAGGATGTAACCGCAAAATGTTACGGCGGCGATATCAGCCGTAAGCGGAAGCTTCTGGAAAAACAGAAGGAGGGTAAGAAACGCATGAAGATGGTCGGGAACGTTGAACTGCCGCAGAACGCGTTTCTTTCGGTCTTGAAGGCCGATGATGACTCTTAGGTACTGATACCCAGCAATCTGGCAAGATACATCCGATATCCTTCTACCGCCAACAGAAGACGTTTGGCGAAATCCGGTGTTCGATGCAGACCGTGAAGCTTGTCCGGAAAATGGGCAGTCAGGTAATCACGTTCTTCAATCATGCTGAAGAAATCCGAACCTCCAGATTCTCCCTTCAGATACAGCAGACCGCTGGTGTATATACGGGAGAGCATGTCATGCTCCTGTCGCAACAGGTACTTCCAGCTGAATGAGACATTCCTGAGAGAAATCTCGCTGTAGGCAGGGGTATTGTGGGATACACCCGAAACATCGATCTTGTCCGTACAGATTGCTCCAATTTCAAGTCCCCCGGGATTCAAATCATAGATATGTTCAGACCCGCGGATAAAATTCATCAGAGTCGAGCGATAATTTAGTAGAATCAGGTCACTGAGAACCTTGGAAACTTTCCCTGTAGTGTGAAGCAGAGGACGCTTGAAAAACGGAACAAATGAGCCGGCAGGGTAAACCCTTCTGGATGAACATAATTCCTGGAAAAGAAATTGCGTCCCCCTGGCATGGCTTTTCCCCAGTCGGTAGGCAAAATCAATTCCACTGCAGTAGACAGCTTTGTGACTGATAGATGCCGCTATTGCAACCGCGGCGACTCCTACGGACCCGTAGGGAGGCAGAATATACTCCTCCAGGGCGTGTTTTTCCAGGGTATCAAAGTAGTGTAAAGGCGCAAAGCGGCTGAAAAAGGCGATTTTCCTTTTCCACGGAAGACGCCATACCCTTGGATAGGAAAAAAGGTCCGCGATTAACAGAATGTCCTTTGTTGGAATCCCGTAGAAGTCCCTGAGGTTTATGAATTGGGATTCAAGAACGACAACCGCATCCGGAATGAGGCCCTTTGCAGCCAGAAAAGGCAGGGCAGTGTCCACGGATAACAGGAAAATCCTGTCCCGGGTCTCCTTGATCTGTTGCAGGTTACATTCCAGTGATTCGCCGGCCCCGGCGACAACCACCGGTCTTTCACTCTGCAGGCCGGTATAAGGAAGAGGACTCTCATAGCTGAAAATGTTGGCAAAGAAATTTTTCATCCAGCGACGGGCAAAGAATACCTGTGTCAGTTTGTCCTGGTAGGCAATACGTGCCGCCTCTTCAAGGGTCCTGAATACATGGGAGTAGTAATCCCGGTTAAGATTATAACCGCCGCTTAAGATAAGCTGTTTAACGCGCCTGAAAGGCCATAGTGAAAGCCTGTTCAGCTTATCGATTATGTCTTCGGCTTTCTCCTCGGCTGCAAAAAGAAACCTGCAATTCTGTAATTCACGGTTAGCAATAGCCTCCCGCGAAAGCTGCTCCAGGGGTGCTTCGTTTTCGAGGAGTACTAAAAAAGAACTTTCCGGCAGTCGCTCAAGGATTGTATCTATTCCGTAGAGAAGCAGGGGGGATGGAATAAGGTAGAGGGTTTCGGGTTCAAGCTCTGTTTCGCGGGCAATCCGAAGAGGTCGAGATTTCGGATCTACCCGTGAATAGAGAAACCTGCCCTGATATTCCAGGGTAATCCCCGACCCGGTATCAATTTGTCGGGGAGCAGACATTGTTATTCGCCGCTAATAAAATAGCGGCTGAAGACCGCATCAAAGTTGTCTTTATGCTTGGCCGAGCTGAGAATAAGAGATTGCATGTCAGCCTCAGAATACTGCCGTCCCAGGTAGGGGTAATAGCTTTCAAGCATGCTGAGATTGTCTTCTGAAATGCCGGCCTCTTCCTTGAGTTCAAAAAGATACACCATGTTGTTCAGAACCAGAGGCTCGCTGATGCTTTCCGGTTTAAGCGAAAAGAGCGCCTCCAGAAAGGATTCGTTGAACGCTGCATTTTCAAAAGACCCGGAATCCCGATCGGCGTCACGTATGCGTTTGAATATCTCAACGTTACCGTAATTCAGGGGAAAGGAGGCAGTCTCTCCGTTTTCCCATCCCCTGGCTTCAAGACCGTTAAGTCCGCTTTCTGTTACCCTGTCCCGCAGCTCCTGTCCCTGTTCAATGAGGTAATCTTCGATGGTACCCTTTTCAAAACGTTCCATATAGCTTCGAACGGTATCGATATCTTCTTCATTGGTTCTGTCTGCCGCAACAGGATCTTCGTTACACTTGTAGATGACCCATCCAAAGGGTGTCGTCATGATTTCTGAGATCGAGCCCTGGCTCAGGGAAAATATCCTTTTCGCCTTTTCTTCGGATTCCAGTTCGGTGGACAGGGAGAAGAAATACTGCTGGCCGATATAGCCGCCGTTCTCAGCATACGCATCCTTGGACTGGTTACGGGCTACCTCGTCAAAAAGGCCCGGGTCGGCAAGCAGCTGCTGATGTACAGTTTTCGCGCTTTCTTCGCTGTTTTGAATGGTAATTCGGCTCAGGTTGATTTTCCTGAACAGATCCGCGTTTTCTTCTGCATAGTTCCATACCATTTCATCCGGGAAAGAGGAAAACCCGATCCTGCTGTAGAAAAAACTGCGTTCCGGAGTCGCCATCTCCTTGATAAACTGTATTGCCTGTGAGGATGTATTGACCCCGTCAAGGAGATCGCTTCTCACCTGACTGCTGATCAGCTCTTCCCTGTAGTACTTGCGAATGGAAGCCTTTTCAGTCCTTGAGGTATCGCGATACCTGGAGGGACTGAACTCACCATTTTCCTGATATCCGGGATACGCAGTCAGTGCCTGATCGATTACCTCATCGGGTATCTGCAAACCGCTCTGTTCGGCTTTTTTGAGAATGGCGGTATGGACAACAGTGTTTTGATATGCACTGCGCCAAACCTGATATGCTATCCATTCAAGATTCGTGTTCATGCCGGACTGGGCAATACGTTCGGCAATGCTGTCTCTTTGTCGTGACAGGTAATTTCCGGGATAAAATTCAATATCTTCACCGTCATAACTGCCGAAGACAATACCTCCGCCTCCGGCCGTACCGCCTACCAGCGGTCCGCCGATGAAGGTTACGACTATTATAACAAGAATTACTACGCTGAAGATGTACATCCAGGGATGCATGCGGCTTTTTGACGGTTGTTCCTTTCCGCCCAGTTCAGTGTTCCGCTTGGCTCCATGCTGCGGATCCCGTTTCGCCATAAAGTTTCCTCATCAATCAAGTTGTTATTTAACCGCACAACGGTATCATGGGCCCTATCCTTTGTCAATGAATCGATTTAGCTGCTCTTTCTTCCAAACAGGACTCCCTTGACAGGTATTTCGTCATACTATATATTCTCACTCGTAATTGTGGGGGTGTGGCGAAGCTGGTTATCGCGCCGGCCTGTCAAGCCGGAGACCGCGGGTTCAAGTCCCGTCACTCCCGTATCCTTTTACCTGGTACAGGAAGGGGAGAATCGGGCTGTAGCGCAGTGGGAGCGCGCTTGGTTCGGGATCAAGAAGTCGGGGGTTCAAATCCCCCCAGCCCGATAAAAAAAGCCTCATCCGAAGGGATGAGGCTTTTTTTATCGGACTTCTTCGCGTACTAACGGCAGAATCCTGACGGATTCGCCTGTCGTACGCTTGGCTTGCGAATCGCAAAGCGATTCGCCGGGCCCAGCCCTCAAATAGTATACGGAAGGGATGAGGCTTTTTTTATCGGGCTTA
>Ga0334895_1003061_pt1 | contig 13370 bp, 9 predicted proteins | sample GraSluR3_MG_7_FD_207229 | JGI IMG/M metagenome (GOLD analysis project Ga0334895, IMG submission 207229) | Sludge microbial communities from methane-producing bioreactor in Wageningen University, Netherlands - Granular Sludge_31_05-R3 | ecosystem: Engineered > Bioreactor > Anaerobic > Unclassified... | reverse complement strand
GCCGGTTCTCCTGCTCCGGGAATATTTTTTACTTCGAAAGGAACAAAAAAGAAGGGGACCGACATGGATGCACGAACAATTTTTGCCGGAGAAATATCATTGGCCTGACTCCCCCAATACAGAGAAGCCATTTTAGGGAAAAGCACCTTGGTTTGGGTAGTTATATCTGCCGTTATAATGTGCATCAGCGCATGTTCATCGGCCAGAAACTTGCCGGAAATTCTGTTTTTCATCCCCTTCGGAAAATACTTGCTTCCCAGTTTTTCGGTTAGCTCGCCAAGGGTGGTTACCTGGTTGGGCGATTCTTTCAGAATGGTTTCAATCCATTTTTCAAACTTCTCACCAGGGTTCAACCCCAAATCGATAAACAATGCCTTTTTCACCTTCCGTATGTTAAAAAGCAACCTTAAAAGCACTTTTTTGAAAGGTGTGCCATCGATTACACGTTGAATGATCTGCTTTAGTACCGGATCGCCATCGACAAACTCGAATAAATCCTGCTGTGCCAGTTTTTCAAGCACCAGTTTCGACTTTGGCTTGTCCATGCTGTCGATGCCGGCAAGCACAAGCGTGTTAATTGCTCCGGCAGAGGTACCCGCCAGGTGAAAAAAACGTATGCCCGCAGCCTCCAAAACAGAGGTATATCCTACCAGGGCAATGCCAAGCACTCCCCCGCCCTCCTGCACCAAATCCACATACTGTAGCCCTTGCTCGTCAAGCACATCCGAAAAAACCTTATCCTTCAAACTTTCTGCTTCCTTAACGATTTGCTGAAATTCGGGCTGGCTGGTAAAATCTTCGCTGTTCATGCTGTTTCTCTTTTAAATTTTGTTTTCAGAGAAAAAGGTACGAAAATTATTTTATTAGTAAAGAGGCAGAAGCAAGAAATTTATCAACCGACTATTCGTTCATAATAACACTTACCGGCGCCCCGCATTGGATACAACGGCCCTGAAACCCCGTTTGGATGATTTTAGTAAAATAACGGTTTCGTTCAATTACCTGAGAATGACAACCGGGACAAAAGGTGGAAGAGTGTTTTTCATCGTTTACATTGCCCAGGTAAACAAAGTGCAAATGACAGGAAGCGATGGAATACAGCCGGGTTAACGTTTCTGCGGGAGTAGGCGGTAAAGTTAACTTGTACTGCGGAAAATAGCGCGAAAGATGCAGCGGTACGCCGGGTCCCAATTCATCTGCAATCCATTTTGCCATCTCTTCAAATTGTTTTTCATCATCGTTCAAACCGGGTATCACCAAACAGGTTATTTCGAGGTGTTTGCCGCTGCGGGCGATTGTTTTCAGGCTTTCAAGCACCGGCTCCAGAGTTCCTTTGGTTTGCTTTTTATAAAATGCATTACCGAACGCTTTTAGATCGATATTGAATGCATCCAGAAAAGGAAGAATGAGCTGCAAAGGCTCCGGATTGACGTATCCGTTGGAAACAGCCACATTTTTCAAGCCGTTACGATGTGCCAGTTTTGCCGTGTCGTACATGAATTCGAAAAAGGTGAAAGGTTCGTTGTAGGTATAAGCAATTCCTGCATTGTTGTCAGCCAGCAGGGCTTTTTTTACAATCTGCTCCGAAGTAACCGACTGAAAATTATAAAATTCGGTGGCATAACACTGTGAAATCCGGTGGTTCTGACAAAAGGTGCAGTGCAGGTTGCAACCCACTTCGCCGATGGAAAGAATGTTTTTGCCGGGATAAAAATGGTACAGCGGTTTTTTTTCGATGGGATCGATCCCCATGGCAGCCACCCGGTTATATACATGGGTAACCAGCACGCCTTCCCGGTTCTCCCGCACTTTACAGGCTCCCGTTTGTCCGGATTTCAGCACACAAAACCGCGGACACAAAAGGCATTTCACAACACTGCCTTCAAGTTTTTCGAAGAAAAGTGATTCCTGCATTTTTGTTCTTTTTCAGCCTGTTTCGTAAAGATAGCAAATTGTATGGGTCTATGATTTTAGTTTCTGATACTTCTTAAAATTCTCTGCCTGCTCAAATATTTCCTTGTAAACTTCATCCCGGTTTACCGGCGGATATTCATTTTCTGCAAGAAGGACAATTAAATCCGCCTTTAGCTCGGCTTTAATATCTGAGCGTTTGCTCCAATCGGTATATCTGGCTTTGTCATCCACAACAGTTTTAACCTGTTTCGACAAATGAATGAGTTTATCTTCCGGGTATTCGAAATCGTACTTATGAGCCAGGGATTTTAAGATGTCGTAAAAAGCTTTTTCTTCAAAATCGATGCCCAGTTCATTGAACGATTCCTTTTCCTTTTGCAAGGCGTGGTACAAATCAATAATTTCATCTGTGAAATCTTCCAGCACTTCGCTTCTTAAAACATCAGCTTCTTTGCGCTCGTTGTACCTTTCAACCAGAGCCTTCATTTTCTCAGAAAAATCGATTCCCTTTACTTTGTTAACCTTTTTAAAATTTTCTATGGCCTTTGCCAGAAGCTGCTGCAGCAATTTGATTTTGGTATTCGGGAGTTTAATTTTCTCAATTTTTGCAAGGTATTCATCTCCGAAAATATCGAATTCGGATTCTTTCTCGTCCCCCAGTTTAAATATTTCTTCCACTCCATCGCTCTGAAGCGCATCTTTAATCATTTCGCGGACTTTAGCATTCATCTGGGCAATATCCGGAGCATCACCTTTTGTAAGTTTAAATACAATGGAACGTATTGCCAGGTAAAAATGAATAAAATCTCTTTCCGTCTGACTGATTTCTTCACTCCCGGTACAAATGTCATAAGCTGTTTTTAAGCGTTTTACGAGGTACATAAAACGCTTTTCCAGTTCATTTGTAATCTGCACGTATTCAGCAGCCATATTTAAGGTGTTCAGTTGCTGCAATGGAGACCCGGAAAAATAGGGAATGGAATCAAACTTATGAAAAATCCGGTTCAGCAGGTCAAGATGGTCTTTAACGACTACAACAGATTGCTCAATGTCTTCAAAATTATTTTGGTCTGTTTTGTTATAGTGTGCCAAAGCCTGGTTCATCTGTTTTTTTATTCCGATGTAGTCAACCACCAGGCCTTTCTTTTTACCTTTCACTTTCCGGTTTACCCGTGAAATCGTTTGTATCAGGTTATGTTTCTGAATCGGTTTATAAATATACATGGTGTCGAGAACCGGAACATCAAAACCGGTAAGCCACATATCCACAATAATGGCAATTTTGAAATTTGATTTTTCGTTTTTAAACTGCCGGTCCAGTTCTTTCCTGTATTCTTTTGTACCCAGTAAATCGTATAATTCTTTTTCATCATCCTGTCCACGGGTCATCACCATTTTTATGCGTTCCATGGGTTTGATTTCCCGTTTTTCCCTATCGGTTAAATCAGCATCTTTCCTGCCTGCGCCGAGGCTTCGGCAGGCAGGTTCATACGCTTTAATTTCCAGCCATTCCGGGCGCAGGGCAATTATGTTTTTATACAATTCCCAGGCAATTGGTCTGCTGCTGCACACAAACATCGCTTTGCCTTTTATAGAAGCACCTTCGCTAATCCGTTTTTCGTAATGCCCTACAAAATCTTCGGCTACTGATTTTAATACGTCAGGGTCTCCAAGAATGGCATTCATGCTGGCCATGGCTTTTTTACTTTCCTCAATCTGGTATTCATTGGTCCCATCCTCAGCACACTTCTCATAAAACTCCTCAATCTCCTTTAATTTGCTGTTGTTCAGCAAAACTTTGGCGGCACGGCCTTCATAAACAATACGAACCGTTATTTCATCTTTTACCGATTCAGTCATGGTATAGGAATCCACAACCTCTCCAAAAACATCAAGCGTTGCATCGATTGGTGTACCCGTAAAGCCAACATAAGTAGCATTGGGCAAAGAATCGTGCAGATATTTCGCCAAACCGAATGTCTTTTTCACACCGTCTTGGGTTACGCGTACTTTCTGATCCAGGTTGGTTTGACTTCGGTGTGCCTCGTCGGAGATGCAGATAACGTTATTTCGTTCCGTTAAAAGCTCCGTATCCTCGGTGAATTTATGAATGGTAGTCAGAAAGACTCCTCCGCTGTTCCGCCCCTGCAAAAGTTCTCTGAGGTGCTTTCTGCTTTTTACACTCATTACCGTATCATCTCCAATGTATTTTTTTGCATTTACAAAATAATCCTGTGCCAGTTGGTCATCCAAATCTGTTCGGTCTGTAATTAATACAATGGTGGGACTGGAAAAACCGGTGCTTTTCATGAGCAGCCGGGTTAAAAAGAGCATGGTGAAACTTTTGCCTGAACCGGTGGCCCCGAAATAAGTTCCACCCTTTCCGTCTCCTTCCGGGCGCTGATGAAGTTTTATATTTTCAAATAATTTCCGGGCTGCATAGTATTGAGGATAACGGCACACAATTTTCACATCCTTTTTTGAACTGTCGGGGAAATAGATGAAGTTGCGGATAATATCGCGTAAGCGGTCCCGGTTAAACATTCCCTGGATTAATGAATGCAATGAAGAAATACCATCCACCTCTTTTTCGTTACCGGTAATTTTTCGCCAGGCATAATAAAACTCATAAGGTGCGAAAAAGGAACCTGCCTTGTTATTTACCCCATCGCTGATAACACAAAATGCGTTGTACTTAAATAATTCAGGAATATCGCGTTTATAACGAATCGTAAGCTGAATATAAGCATTATAAATGGTGGCATCTTCGCGAATGGCGCTTTTAAATTCGATTACCACCAGTGGCAGGCCGTTGATGTATAAAATAACATCCGGGATTCGTTTTTCAAATCCCTGTATTTCGAGCTGATTAACTATTCTGTAGGTGTTGTTATCATTCGCTGAGTAATCGATAAAATAAACCCTGAAATCTTTCTTTTTGGGATCTTCCCGTTTAAGGTTATAACCATCCGAAATTTTTTTCATGATGGCTTTATTGCTTCCATATAAATCGGAAGCGGGTAGTTTTTCCAGGTCACGAATGATAGTGTTTGCCTCCTCTTCGGTAATTTCCTGGTTTTTGTATTGGGTGAGAAGGAATTCTTTTAAGTCGGATTTAATCAATACTTCACTATTGAAAGAACTGTAACTCCCTTTAGGCTCGTTTAGCGTGTTATCATTGTCATTTCTTATCATTGCACCCGGAGAATATTCGAATGTTTCACTTCCGATTGCTTCAATAAAGGCTTGTTCCAGTTTTTCTTCGGTGAATTTCATTATTCGTCGTTTATCGGTTGATTAATTTGCCAGTAACCTCGTGTCCCTCCAATTCTTAATATGATTCCTTTTCGTTTTAATGCATTTAGATGTTTTTGCACGGCAGAGTGATTTATCCTAAGCTTTTCACTCAATTCCCTCGAACTTATTTTATTGTTTTTTTCTAAAATAGACACGATTTCCTTCTGGCGTTGAGTTAATTTGATTGTACCACCTATTGCACCACCTATTGTACCACCTATTGCACCACCTTCATCAGTACCTTGAGAAGCTTTGTAAAGAACAACCATAAAACCACCATCTTTTTCAATAATATCCGGTTCAGGAAGTCCATGTTCATTACAAGTTTTATATATTTTTAGCGTACCACGGCCCCATGTATCAATATATCCGGCCATAAAACAAGCTTTTGCAATTTTAGGATTACGAGGACGGGAGTTATGTTCTCCTTTTAATTCTTCCACAGTTAAACCATAAGGCAAGCCTCCTTCGTTCCAGATGGAAAGCCTGTCATCAAATACACGCAACTGAATATGAGCCCCCATGTAGGTTCTGTGTACTAATGCGTTGAGTAGCATCTCTCGTAAGGCTGCCACTGGATATTCATCTTTTTCTACACGTTGCATTCCAACAAAATCCACAGGACGGGTCAAAAACTTATGATTCAGTTGTGCCTGAACTTCTGCCAACATGTGAACCAGATTGCCTTCAACAATTTCATGAAATTTTAAATCGGTTGAGTCTCTCCCGAAACGGCCAATTTTAACCTGAACATTTGGATAAAACCGGTTCGGGTCTTTTCCGAAAAGAACAATGGCTGCCCTTTTTAATTTGCGGCCTTCGGTAAGCTGAAGTTTTTCGAGTATCTGAAAAGTAGATAAACCTTTTGTTTCGGGCATTCTGCCTTTTTCATTGCTGTCTGCTATAAACTTTGTAATACTTGCTTCATCTATGTCTTTAACTGTTGCCCCTTCTTCAATTACGTCATCCCATGTTTTGCCTGCTTTTTTAAGCAAAAATTCATTCAGTTCAACACCTGTAAGTTCCATTTTTGTGCTGCCTGAACGGTAATAATATCTGCCACATAACGAAACAGCCACCGAATAAGGATTGACTTTGATGGAGATGTATTTTTTCCCTTCTTCGTCATGCAACTGCACATCGCATATAATCCCCATGGCGTTGCGAATTTTATTGGGGATATCTTCCAGCAATCTGTCATAATTAGTTAGATGCACTACATTTCCTTCATCGTCCAAACCAATATAAATCACGCCACCAATGGCATTGGCAAAACCGCAAACCCATTTCAGGTATTCATCGTGCCAGCCTTGCTTGTATTCTATGTTTTGATGTTCGGGCATAGTCTTTCTAATTTTTCTTTTGTGAATTTCACGAGTCTAAAATTTTAATTTCAGTTGATTTGATGGCTGCTGCAGATCTGTCATCTCAACCATTTCAATAAATTGTTCTTCAATCCCTAAATTAACGAGAGTATTTAAATGCGATTCTTTTTCTCTATTCCCCCAGTAAGTTACAGTCCACTTTGCATTTGGCTTAATTGATTTAAATATCTTCGAAATATATGGCAAATCCACATCGGAAAGAGAGTGCCCAAGTACAAAAACAAATTCAATCTTTGATAATTTTTTAAAAAAGTTTTGATTTTGATTGATTATATCTTCAGTATGCTTAAAAGATCTATCGAAATATGACATCATTTCAAACTTACCAGTATCGTAAGCATAATCAAATTGATCATTCATTTCTTCTCTCCATCTTTCAAGCTCTTCATCACTTAAGCCTTCCGGTGGTTTTACAGGTTCTTCTTCAAATTGTTTTGGATCTACTCCATGTCCTAAAATAACTTCTTTTCCACCTCGTTCTGCTTTGTTGTGTACATACAATATATTATTGGGCTCGATTTTGTAATATTTTTCAAAAGTTACAGTGTAATTAAAATTAAAAAACAAAGAATTAATATCGATATCCAGCAATTTATCACCAACAAAAATTGGGTAGTCTACATCAAGAATAAAATCTTTGAAAATATCGTAAAGTTTTGCGGTTAATGAATCTACAATACGACCAACAACTTGTTCAAATGCATGCCAATCCCTATCACGAAATTCATCGCTCGATAAGTTGGGGAGGTAATCTGTGTTTTCATCTAAAATAGTTTCATAGTCTAAATATGCCAGATTCTCCTCAAGGCAATTCCATAAATCATTGTCTTTGCTGGGAAAGCTTATATATTGCTGCAATAAATCATATAACTCAAGGTCAAGTTCCTTTAAATAGATTGCAAAATTAAAATAGCTTGTTCGCAAGCCATGATGCCGGTCGAATCCATTTCCAATTATATAGAGGACTTTTTTCATACTGATTGGTTAAACCTGTTCCAACTGCGCAACGGAAAATTTCATTCAAATCGTGTCAAATTTGACTCTATTTTATTAGGCTATTTCTTCTGATTCAATTAGGTAACTTGTTACCGAATATTTCTTTACGTCAATGCATTCAACTTTATCCATTTCGAAAAGTACCAAATTAAGTCCATCACGATGCAATGAACTTTTAAACAGTATTCCATCGGCACCAATTGCATACCTAATAAATTCACAAATGAATTGAGTCGGAATGTATTCAATATTTGAATCATACCTTCGAATTGGTTTTGACAAATCTTTGCTAATTAACTCTTTTAATCGAATCGCTTTTGTATGACTTATTAGATTTCCAACACCGGCAAATGCCCCTCCTTTTTCCGTAAAATCAACAATATTTAACTCCTCACCGGATAAAACCTTAAATTCGCCAACACTGACTTCATCATGTAGCAAAGCTTTGGTTTCGTATAGTGTTGTTAATGGCAATTTACTTAAATACAAATAAGGGATTCCCTGGGGATTACCCCTTCCACTGCTGACTTTTTCCTTTTCAGGACAACCCATTTGAATTGGTAACAATTTTGCTTCCCCTTCAATGGAATGAATCCTGGCACGAAAAAAACTTTCCGTATCTGTAAATGTTATTTGATCTTTGAAAAAATTGTCCCATTCAAGATCCTTTATATTTTCCATTTCTACAAGAAAACGCCTTTCCCATTTTAAACTTTCTTTTAGTTTCTCCCAATAAGAAATATTTTCTTCGATTTCATCAATGTAACATATCTCCGTATCCGCACTCCAGGCTGAAAAGTTTGTTTTTGTTAATATTTCAGAAATTATTTCAGTTGCAATAGGTTTGTTTGAAAACAACTTCCAATCGTTGTCAATATTGTCAATTAAAGTAATTCCTGAAGTATCTTCTTTATAAAGTGCAAAAAGTTCCTCAAAAAAATCCAGTATTTCATCAATTGCCAAAATAGGAACATTTTTTTCTCTGCAATAAATACAATCACCATTTTCGGTTGATAAAGAATTGATGTGACTTTTAATCTCAATATCAGAAAAACAGTTGGAGCAAAGATGCATAGTAGAGTGGTATAACTGATTAAAGGATATTGTTAACTAATTCTAAATGGTTCTTAATTGAGATTTTCTTAACCATCCCTAACCCAGGATATTTCTGATTGTTAAAATATTGTCGTAATTCATTTGCCGCAATGCTTTTAATTTCTTTTTTATCCAGAAATTTAACCGCCTTTTTAGCAGCTTCAGCAAATTTGCCTTGGACATTTGCCTGGTCATCATTTGATTCCGATGTAAAATGCCGAATCCAAATTTCTTCGTTCTTTTTTTGATAAGTCAAATGGATTGAAACTGCATAAGGAGTTGTACCTCCTTCATTAAACTCACTGGAAATAGTAGTATAATCTGAAAATCCAAAATAACCATCTTCTTCAAAAAAAATATTTTCTTCCGTAAATTTTTCTGCAGGGGCATCTAAATAATCACTATTTCTTTTTTTAGGTTTAAAACAATCACTTAACAGAATAAGATTTTTATCGGTCCCTTTCAGCTTTCGTTTTAATGATTTGTTTTCTTCAGATACAATAAATTTAACCCTATTACTTAGGGCAAAATCCAAGAAATCATTTGAGCCTGTGTCAGTAGATTTAGAGCATATTATCATGACTTCGTTCAACTTCTTAATTTTGATATATTTCTTAACGGCTCCAATATTATTACTGACAATAAATGCCGGAAACCAGATAGCATCCACCAGTTCATCCTCCAATTCATCTAATACTTTTTGAAAATCAGTGATATCTCCTACCTGTGGATTTAATATAAGTGCAAATTTTAAATCAAATTCTTTAAATTTTGAAATGGCAATCTTTAGACTATTGAAAGTTTTTTTAACCGGTTCAATAATAGGAATTACACTATTCTCTCCTTCTCTTTGTTTTGCAAATTCGCGTAAAGCAATGAGTTCAAACTGGCGACCTCTTAAATATGGGAAATACATAGCAATTAAAGGTTAATTGGTTTATTCAATTTTGAAATTAATTTTTGATACTTCTTTTTATCGAGTTGCATAGCCAATGCAAGCTGTCTTAATTCCTTTTCATATGATTTCAAAAAAGAAGTATTTGTTTTCCGGTTTTTTACTTCATTTAAAAATAATTTTCTGAGTTCAACCAGCGGAATCTTTTTTAACAGATGCAGACAAACTTCAAACATATTGAAACTGTTCATTTCGGGCAGTTCGCCGTAAAATGCTGAAACTATGTTTTTATATTCGTTTGTTCTGATACAACGAATTAAAGTTTCCGGGTCAATGTTCTCATTTATTTTTGCATTTCTAATCTCCGTTAATTTAATGGAACGAGAAAATTTCCTCAAAGCAATAACACCAATCGAATCATTCTCATTTAAATATTTATTGATCAACGACTCATCGGTAATAATATAACACTGGTCAAATATTTTTGTATAGTCGGCTATTTGTCCCTGCAAGCGGCGATTGCTATCCAGTTCGGTTTTTATTTCGAATGCTTTGCTTGCACCGTTGAATAATACTATATCAGCTATTGAATTACCTACCCTGAATTCATTAATTGCAACGGTATCTTTTACTCCATACTGGGTTAAGAGTAAATCGTTGATGAAAGTATTCTTATACAGATATTCGTTTCTATAATTTTTACTTAACTCGCTATAAATAAACTTAATGTAGTCGAGGTAGGTGGTAATTCTACCCGTCTTTATTTTTTTTTCATCGTAACGTTTTATTTTAGCTTCAATAAATGAATAGTCATCATCTTTTAACATTTTCAAAAATGATGTTGACGAGAATACGGAAGAATAACTGCGCATCCTGTTTAACTCCCTATTTTCGGCCTTTGAATTCATTTTTTGTGATATATTATCAAAATTAAATAAACGTTTTAATAATCCAAGTGTTGCGTTTTACTATATCAACTAAGTTATCATCAATTCGCTACTTATAACTTCGCCAAATACTTTTGGATTTAAAGTCAGTTGTGGCTTTTAAAGGCTTCAAACAACTTCTTTTCAGCTTCAACTTTGGTCATTTTCGAAAGAAGCAATTCTTTCAATTCATCGAGTTTTTGATTTTGACAAACTATATCCAGTATAAACCGGTATAATGAATCAACTGTTTTTCCGAAAAAATTAATCAAACTTTTATCAGACTCTATTACTAATTGACTATCAAAATCTTTTGTCACCAAAGCTTCAAAGGTTGCACCAATGGCTTCAGTTTTTAATCTACTGATTATATTCAAGGTTAATTGATGTGCGAAATAATCGTTTATAGTATTTCCGTTAATAGCATAACAAGTTTGATTCATTGCCATCGGTATGCCTGCCATTGCTATTCCTCCCACAGATGCACCTCTTGCTGTAACAAAAGTTGTATTGGGAGGAAATAATTTACTACTACATTTTTGTAGTCCAAATGAAGTTATTTTTTTATTCGTGTTTGTACTATAATAATATTGAGAGAGATCACCCGGTGTGTAAAACGGAATATCTCCATTCCAATATTCATGGTGGTCTGTACTTGGGGTTCCGCCACCGCTTAAATTTATTACTTTAGTAAATGATTTTACTTTCCACCCCTCCGGAATCTCCTTCTCCAACTCTTCATTCCAAACCATTTTGCCGCCATTGCTTTTATAAGGTTTACCGTTTTCATCCGGGAATTCAAAATCCACAAACCACTGCTTATAAACCGACTGTGCAGTTTCTTCGAGTTTTTGTATGAGTTGATTGTTCAGTGCCATGCGGTTTTTTACGATGTTGTATTCGGCAACAATTTCGCGTTGTGTTTCAATGTTCGGGATTGGGAGTTTCATTTCACAAAAATCTTCCCATTCCAAACTTCCGCGTACGCCACCCACTGCATAAAAGCACGCTTCGCGATCGAACTCTGCACGGGAAAACCACATCATTAAATATTCCGGTAGAAGTTCATTTTCATCTTTCACCTTAAAAACCGGATAAGCCTGTGAAATAATGGCTTCGTCAAACTCCTGCAAAAGTGCAACCGGTATTTTTTTATCGCGTCTTACCTGCATAATACTACAGGCAAATTGGTTTCTGCGAATGATTTTATAATTGGCCATATCGGTTCCCACCGTATTGGCCACCGAAGGAATAAAAACCTTGTTAATGGAAAGACCTAAAAGCGTATCAATTTTTAAGTTTTTGTTCCGCTCATCAACCAGTTGTATGTAATCTCCTATGGGTTTATAATTACTCATCCTTTTTCTCGTTTTTGCCTGACAGCATATTTCCGGTATTTTCCTGAAGCAGTATCTTCATTTGCCCAATGGCAATTTGATTGAGTTTTCTTAAACGGTCGCTTTGTTTCATGCCTTCGTTTATAAATATTTCTAAACCCCTCGAATTCGAGGGGTTTAAAATCCGGGTTATACAAAGTCTCCCAAAGCCCTAAAAACTCAATAGTATTGCGGTTTCGCATCCAATTTGCTATAACTGCACTGGTATCATCTGTTTTATATTTAGCAATATCGGTTAATGATATATAGTCCTGTTTCCCGCTCCGAGAAACAGCTATCTCGCTACCTTTTACATTTATTTTTTTATTCCCCTTCATTTTTAATTTCAGAAATTGTGGCAATTATGCCATTTTTAAATTCTATGGTGGTCGAATTCGACCACTTTAGAGTTTTATTTCGTAACCTAATTCTTTGAACACATTCAACAACTCTTTTTTCGATTGTTCCTCAGCCCGGAGTAAATCAGCGAATTCGGTTTGTAATGCTTTCATTTTCTCATCGAAGTCGATATTTTCATCCCGGTTCACAAACCCGATGTATTTGCTCGGAACCAGCGAATAATCTTTATTCCTGACTTCTTCAATGTTTGCCGAATAACAAAACTCCGGAATATTCTCGTATTCCGTTTCGGCTTTTTTCTGTTGCCAGGTATGGAGCGTTCCTGCAACTTTGTCGATATCTTCCGGCATTAGCTGGGTAAATTTCTTTTCAAGTGGGGCGCCCATTTGACGTAAGTCCATGAAAAGAATTTCGTCTTCCCGGTTTCGGTAGTCTTTTTCTACACCATTCAGTTTTAATTTGCCTTCTTTTTTATTGTTGTTTAGCACCCAGACTGTAACGCTGATATTCGTGGTATAGAACATATTTTGCGGTAAAACCATAATCGCCTCGACCAACCTGTTCTCGATAAGCTTTTTACGAATCTGGTATTCGCTACCTCCACCGGACAATGCGCCATTCGCCAATACAAACCCCGCAATCCCGTGGTCAGATAACTTGGAAACCATATTCAGAATCCAGCCATAGTTGGCGTTGCTGGCCGGAGGCACATCGTAACCTCTCCAGCGGGGATCGTCAATCAATTCATTCGCAGCCCGCCAGTCTTTGAGGTTAAACGGAGGATTGGCCATGATAAAATCGGCTTTTAAATCGGGGTGCTGGTCGCGGGCAAACGTATCGGCGGGTACTGCACCCAGGTTTGCAGAAATACCGCGAATGGCCAGGTTCATCTTCGCCAGCTTGTAGGTAGTTGACATCAGCTCCTGTCCGTAAATGGAAACCTCGCGTTTGTCGCCCTGGTGCGCCTCAATAAATTTAACCGACTGAACAAACATACCACCGGTTCCGCAGGCCGGGTCGTAAATAATTCCCTTGTACGGTTCAATCATTTCGGCAATCAGGTTCACAATGCTTTTGGGCGTATAAAATTCGCCTTTCCCTTTTCCTTCGGCCAAAGCAAATTTTC
>Ga0334895_1003056_pt1 | contig 13393 bp, 10 predicted proteins | sample GraSluR3_MG_7_FD_207229 | JGI IMG/M metagenome (GOLD analysis project Ga0334895, IMG submission 207229) | Sludge microbial communities from methane-producing bioreactor in Wageningen University, Netherlands - Granular Sludge_31_05-R3 | ecosystem: Engineered > Bioreactor > Anaerobic >... | reverse complement strand
TAGATATTGCAAGTTTTGCATCTGGAATTACATTCATACAACAGACTGATAGTATAGTTAATCGGCATTATGCGTGGAAATTTAAATACCCGATATACATTGTATAGAATTATTTTGGGCAATAGACTAATCATATTTTTTGTTACCTCAGTTTCTTTGTTGTTTTTGCTATATCCCATTTATATGGGTTTCTCTTTTTGATAACCAGATCATAATAACCTAATATTCGTCCCCAAATTTCCAGAATTATCGTTCCCAGCAAAAGTGGAAGTTTCTTAGGATTCTCTTTGATCTCATCGAGTGTTAGTTTGAACAAAACCGAACTATTTTGGGAGGCTACCGAGTAATTTTGGGTTCTTTTGAGCCACAGGTGCCCAGCTTGTATGCGGCGGCGTTGTTTGATGAAATCGCTAATCGTCTCGGGTCCTTTGTTGTGGATAATAGCATCCGGAATGTATTTCAAAGTGAGGTTTCTCGAGATTATTTCAGATTCAATACTAGCTTCATCTACAGCACTATCTACAGGTATGGAATCTATCACCTTTCTGAATGCGACCATTTCTCCCAGTTTTGCTGAATATAATGCCATCTTATGATGCAAACGCCACAAAAGATGGACACTATAGCCGATAAAACTCGATTCGTCGTTCACTGGCATAGGTCGCCCGCCTGTCATACCGACCTTCTCATCAGCAAAGGGGCTTACCAGTTTTTCGATAGTGTCTTCCGCAGGTATGGTATCGCCACTTTCGATTACTACTATATCGGATTTTGCCTCTTTTAGAAATGTATTGATAGCAGCGGCTTTGCCCTGTCTTTCCGGTTCGCTTATCAGGCGGATATGATCGTATTTTTTTGCATAATCGTTCACTATCTCATCGGTAGCATCTCTAGAAGCACTCGATACAACGATAATCTCATAAATATTGACATTTTTTAGCTTTTGCTCACACAAAGCTTGGAGTAGATGACCAATGTTTTGTGCTTCATTATGAGCTAACACTCCGATACTGCAGTTAATCATCTTTCTCCTTTAGTTCTTTCGAGATTGCATTTAATATGCCATTAATGAATTTACCTGAGCTTTCTGAGCCGAATTTTTTAGAAATCTCGATAGCTTCATCCATCACAATCGCGTGTGGAGTAGTGGTACAGAGCATTTCGTAAGCGGCAATACGCATTATATTCCTGTCAATCAGAGCAAGTTTGTCAATTTTCCATTTGTTGGAATGCTGATCGATCATTTCATCTATATCATGCAGATGAGGTATCAACTCTTTTAGGATAGAATCGGCAAATTCAACAATTTTATCCTTGTTTTTAAGTTTGATATCCTTGATGATATCTTCGAGCTTTTCAATATAGAGATTGCTCCATTCCAGCTCTCCCAAATAAGAGTCTTGCTCTATAAAATCAAGTGCATATAGAGTTTGAAGAGCCAACTCCCTACCTTTTCTTCTTAATCCCATGCAATCTAACCTTTTAATTATTTTGATGTCACGAAATTAAATAACACATTCAATGCAAGATTTTTTTAAAAAAACATTTTGGGGAAATTTTGTCATTGACAACAATCTGACCTTTATCTCTTCATACAATGAGAGATATTAAAGTAAGGAGTAGCGATGAAGAAAAAAATCTATGTGCTAGACACTAATGTATTAATACATAATCCGCAATCCCTCTTTTCCTTTGGTGAAAACCATGTTGTAGTTCCGATCGTAATTATCGAAGAAGTAGATAACTTCAAGAAAGGTTTGGATGAGAAAGGCAGAAATGCAAGACAGATCGGTAGGTATTTGGATCAACTGCGCTCTAGTGGTAGCCTGCAGAAAGGAGTAAAGACCGATAACAACGGTATTATCCAAGTAGTATTGAGTCATAAAATATCCGAAACTTCCAAAGATGTACTCATAACCGATACAAACGATAATCTCTTTATTGGAACGGCATTATATATTCAGGAAAAAAATAGGGATTCGGAAGTTATCGTAGTATCCAAAGATGCCAATGTTCGCATAAAAGCCGATGCAGTCGGACTGATAGCAGAAAATTATGATGTAGATAAAGTAAAATTCGAAGAACTGTATCAGGGCTATATGACGATCGAGGTAGAAAAGAAATTATTGGAAAAGTTCGAAAAAGATGAATATCTGGAAAATGATTTCGGTGAGTTCTACCCCAACCAATATATAAAATTTATCGACAAAGATAATCAGGAGTTTGTATTGGGACGTTACTCATCTAAAAACAAAGCAATCTATCCTTTGAACAATTACAAAGGTGAAGAGTTATTTGGGATCAAATCACGTAATCCTGAGCAAACGATGGCATTCGACCTTCTCTTAGACCCATCTATCAAATTAGTGAGTTTGGTCGGGAAAGCAGGTACGGGCAAGACATTGTTGGCTCTCGCTGCCGGATTGTATCAAGTGGTCGATAAATCCATCTATACCAGATTGGTCGTCTCCAGACCGATATTTCCTCTCGGCAAAGATCTCGGTTATCTACCCGGTTCCAAAGCTGAGAAGTTCAATCCGTGGATGCAGCCGATCTATGATAATATGGAAATCTTGCTCACTCATAGAAACGAACAAAAAGATTCCAACGAGGGGAAGATTTTCGGTAAAAAGAACACTCAATTGGAGGATTATCTGAGTTTCGGGTTTATCGAACTCGAACCGCTTACTTATATCCGCGGTAGAAGTCTGCCTGATCAATTTATTATTATCGATGAAGCTCAAAACCTCACTCCGCATGAGATGAAAACGATAATTACCAGAGCTGGTGAAGATACCAAGCTCGTCCTCACAGGAGATGCATATCAGATAGATATCCCCTATCTAGATTCGGAAAGTAACGGTTTGAGTGTAGCTGTCGATAAGCTGAAAAATGAAGAGCTAGTCGGTCATGTCACTTTAGAAAAGGGTGAACGTTCGGAATTGGCTGATCTGGCTGCCAAATTCTTTTAACTATGAAAAAAGACAGAAGCTGGACTGAGATCAATCTTTCGAATTTTGAGTTCAATCTGAATGAGCTCAAAAAATTCACCACGAGTGATCAAACGATCATGCAGATAGTAAAGGCAGATGCTTATGGGCATGGCGCATATGAGATATCTAGGCGTGCTATCAAATGTGGAGCCCAAATGCTGGGTGTGGCAAATGCAGAAGAAGGTGCGCTGCTTCGTTATCAGGGAATCGAAATACCGATACTGATCCTTTCACCGTCGTTCGAACATGAGATAGAGGTTATAATCGAAAATGACCTTATCCCCACCATCTCTACGTTGAACTTTGCCAGAAGATTGAATAGAACAGCCGTAGCAGATAACAAAACCATCTCTGTACATGTCGAGATAGATACGGGCATGGGAAGAAGTGGTTTTAAACTTAGTGATGCTGAGAAAGCAATTCAAGAAATTCTATCTTTGTCCAATGTTTCAATCCAAGGAGTTTTTTCTCATTACGCAGCCAGCGAGAATGAACCACAATACACTGCTAAACAGAATGAGCTTTTTTGTGAACTTGTAAAAAAACTCGATTTTGAACCGGAGATTATCCATATTGCCAATAGCAGCGGTGTGATTACTTTCCGAGATTCCTTTTGCAATATGGTTAGATTAGGTTTGTTATCTTACGGAGTCTATTCTGATGATAGTCTCAAAGCAAAAATCGAGCTGAAACCGGTGATGCAATTCAAAACTATGATCAGCCAGATAAAAATAGCTGAACCGGGAGAGTATATAGGGTATAATTGCACATTCAAAGTTAAGAAAAAAATGCGTTATGCCATCTTACCTGTCGGTTATGCAGACGGATATGATTATCTGCTATCTAATCGTGGCGAAGTATTGCTGCACGGTAATCTCTGCCCCCTTGTCGGGAAAGTGAGCATGGATATGATAACGATTGATATCTCTGAAGTAACTCCTGCCGAAATAGGCGATGAAGTTGTCTTGTTAGGAGATAAGCTGCGTGCAGAATACCTGACCTCTAAGTATAATGGTCTGAGTTATGAACTGCTTTCTCAGATAGGAAGGAGAGCCAAAAGATATTATCGAGACGATGGTGATATTGTGGCTACTTCCCCACTCTTGCGCCGAGAATTCGTTTCTTCAGATTTTTCGGATAAGAAACTGAACCGGATTATAGAAGCAGCTATAGAACAGAGAATGCAGAGCAAAGAGATAGCCAACTTGATCTATAGCGATGTATTAGAGCGTTTGTTTGCCATGAAAGACCATAGCCTATCTTATCGGCATAATTTTGAACATGTGATAAAATTTGAAGAAGATACCGAAATCGGGAATTTTTATAGAGCTACTACTACACTCTCTTTCGAAAAGAGACTTCAGCATGAGTATTTTATCGTTGCTTGCGCAAAAAACGAGAAGAAATTGGAAAAATATTTTTTACGCCGCGATGTAGAATACCGTTGGCTTTTGGACAATAATTTCGACCTCGATACCAAATACTTTTCCGTTTCCTCAGTCAGGATCAATAATCTCAAACTCACTCATAGTGCAGAGATCAAGGATGGTTGTATAGAGATTAGATGTTCTCATCCCGAATTGGGAAAAATGGTGGGTAGAAAAGTTCAATTCTCTATTGAGACAAAGACATATTATCCCCAATCTACTCATCAGCTATCTATTTTCATCACGGATATTACTCAATCGGTCAATATCAGATTTGAGTATGATGATCTTTTTGAAAAAGTCGAAGCAATCCCGCTTTTTGCCGGTAAGAGTAAGTTCCCAAATATTGAATACCATGAAAAAAGTGTAAATGTAGAATCAGACAGAGATGAATGGATATTTCCAAGTTCCGGGGTAGTATTTGTATTCTAAGTTTAAGTATTATCTCATCACAAATAGGATAAAAATATTGACTGTTTTTGGTAAAATCAAATATTGTTCTTATATCAATCTTAAATACGGAGGGTTATGATGAAGCGAAAATTATTTTTTTCGGGTTTGTTTTTGTTAATATTGATCTTGGCTTGTTCGGATACTACCGAAGTTCAAGATGAAATCAGTATCGCACCACAGAATCTTGTTTTTGAGAGACCGGCAGATTCTGATACACTAGTGATCGATGCTACAACCAGCTGGACAGTCAATATCGGTGAACCATGGATATCTGTCGAACCTGAAGCGGGTAGCGGCGATGCAACTGTGATTATCAGTGTTGAAACTAACGACACAAACTCTGTACGTGAAACAACTATCACCTTTACCGCTGGAGAAGCTGATGTTCATCTTGATATTTCACAATACTTTGACTTTGCAGGTGGTAGCGGAACAGAAAGTGAGCCATTCGAAATAGCAACACCTATTCATCTAAAAAACATACAGTTATATTTAGATGCACATTTTGTTCAAATTGCTGATCTTGATCTTAAAGTTTTCCCTTGGGTTACTTCACCGGGCTGGATACCGATCGGTTTTCAGTTTCCTTTTTCCGGAAGCTACGACGGTAATGGTTACCTGATAACCAATATGATGATAGATCGACCAGACGATGAACATATTGGATTGTTTGGACATATAGATCAAGCTTTGTTGCAGAACATTAGATTGGTACATGCAGATGTAAAAGGAGAGCAGTTTGTGGGTGGCTTAGTCGGCAAAGCGGAGGATAGCTTGATCGAACATTGTTTTGTAACCGGCAGTATTAATGGTGAAGCTCAGGTTGGTGGAATAGCTGGGATATCTTTCAACACACAGATCTTATCTTCATATACTAAAGCCGATGTAGGCGGAATATCTCAAACAGGCGGTGTTGTTGGTAGAAATTCGGAAGGCAGCATAATCAAAGATGTTTTTGTTACCGGTTTGATCGGTGGGAATATGCAAACAGGTGGCATTTGTGGAGAAAACTATCAGAGTGAAGTTAAAAATAGTTTTGCTACCGGTTGGGTAGCAGGTTATGTCGAAACAGGTGGATTGATCGGATACAATAATGCAGGTGCCGTCACAAAAAGCTATTGGAACACAGAAACTACTAACCAGCAGTTCTCATCTGGCGGCGGTGTAGGTAAAACTACAGAAGATATGACTTATCCTTATGCCGGAGATGCTTACGAAAACTGGGATTTCAATAACATCTGGCAGGAGGATAGTGAATATCAAATGAATCAAGGCTACCCATATCTTAGATTCTTTTCCAGATAATGCAATATTAATAAAAAAAGATTAGGGGGCGCATCAAATAAGTTTCGCCCCCTCTAATATTCATTTAGAATTATCAGACGAGAAAATTCCGCATAAGATCCTGTTTTAAAACGATAGAAATAAACACCACCGGAAACTTTTACTGCAGTATGTTAAAACCATATATCATAATATTCTATAACTTATTACTTCACAAATTACTTTAATAATTATAGAAATTAGTTAATGGAAATTTTACAGTAAATCATTTATCTATTTATCGAAGAAGCATATCCAGCGACATAACCGGTCGTGAAAGCGATTTGCAGATTAAACCCGCCGGTATAAGCATCGACATCAATGATCTCGCCGGCGAAATAAAGCCCTTTACATATTTTTGATTGCATGGTTTGAGGTTCTATTTCGGAAGTTAAAACTCCCCCTTTTGTAACTATCGCTTCCTCTATGGGACGAAATCGGCTCAAAGTCATCTTCATATTTTTCATAGCAAAGCCAATCCGTTTTCTTTCCGCTCTACTGATTTGATGTACTGGCTTTTGGAGTGGGATATCAGCAAGTTCGGCAATTGTAGCTACCAATGCATTAGGAAGTACTTGTTTCATAGTTTTTCCCAAATGCTTCCTCATGTTCTCATCGAAAGCTCTTAGCAATCTCTTATCCAAGGTCTGTTCATCCATTGCCGGTTTCAGATCGAGTCTCAGAGTTTGTCCATCAACTTCTTCTATATGAGCACTGGCAGAGAGAGCTATCGGACCGGAAATGCCATAGTTTGTGATCAGCAGCTCACCAAACTCTTCAAAAATAAGTCGGTTTTGTTTATCATATAATGAGAGAGTAACATTTTTCAGTGATAGATTGGATATTTCTCGAAACCATTTTTCTTTTATCTCCAAAGGAACAAGGGAAGGCGATAATGGTTTAATCTTGTGACCCAAGTTGTTGGCAAATTTATAGCCATCTCCGGTAGAACCGGTAGCCGGATAAGATATCCCACCGGTTGCGATGATCAATTTTGATGAGGTAAAATTACCTCCCTCTGCCAAACTGATATGAAAAACACCGTTATCTTTCCGGATATTCCGAACAGAACAGGAAGTATATAGTTTTACCTGTTTGATCAATTCACGATTCAGAGCAGCTGCGATATCTGTGGCTCTATCGGACTCTGGGAAAACCCGCTGACCACGCTCAGTTTTCAAAGGTACATGGCAGGATTGAATAAAATCGATCAAATCTGCAGGACCGAACCGATAATACGCATTCAGTAAGAATTTAGCATTAGATTTAATGTTTTGCAGGTGTGTTTCTATATCAGAATCATTGGTAATATTACACCTTCCTTTACCTGTTATACGCAATTTCCTACCCACCTTGGGATTTTTTTCGAGTAATGCCACATCTGCTCCATTTCGAGCAGCAGTTATGGCTGCCATCATGCCGGCCGGACCGCCACCAATTACGGTTATCTCGTGATCGTTTTTTTCTATAGTTTTCATACTAAAACCATTTTTACTACATAGATTTATATGACAATGATATTATCCGGAAAACTCTCTACTCAAATTTGATTATCATGTTCTTTTCCGGTTGGAAGTCTATTCTATGATAATGAAATATGTGCTTACCCTGTTTTGTTTGGAGGCTATCGGGTAGATATGAAATTGAATCTATCTTGATATTCTGGGGAATGCTAAGCTGATAATTAACTTCTTCTAATGATTTGCCCCAATTTTGGGTGGAAGTGAGAATATATTCGGCTTGCTTACCTTTCAAATTTTGGGTATAAGCAAGGTGAAATCGTCCTTTTTGATAGGGCTTGAGGTGAATAGAGAAAAAGAAACCGTTTGGTTGTACTTTTACCAGACAATCAGAAGAATCAGCAAGAGCTATTGCCTTGGTTTCTATAGCTTCTCCATATAGTGAATCTACTGGAATCGGATAAAACAATACTCGATTTATCTCTCGCGATGAATTATTGCGAAAATAGTAAACTCCATCTACTTTGAAAGTAGCGGAGCCTAATTCAAACTCGATATCTTCACGAAAGAAATCAAGTCCGGTAGCAGAGACAGCTATCGTCAATAAGGTAATGATCAGCAGGCTTATCCTACGCAATAAACACCTACTTCAGGACGATGATCTTATCGGATGCCACTTTTTCTCCGTCTACTACCAAAGTGTAGAAATATACGCCGGAATTGACAAGCTTACCATTGGTATCTCTGCCATCCCAATGCACATTAAACTGAGTTTTACCGCTGGCAGCCTGAGTGTGTAGATTAGCTACTTTCTGTCCTTTAGAGTTATAGATGACAATATTCGCATCGGCGAGTTCCACGTTGGCAAGAGAAAAGGCAATGGTATGATGCTCAGATTCAGATAAGTAATAGGGATTGGGATAATTGGAGATTTTAGTGATGGGAATATCGGTCGGTTCGGCTGATGAGAGATCGGTATGGAATTCATAGAAAGTGGTAGAATCGGGCTCGACAGTCAAATCAATGCTATCCAATTGATTGTCGTCAACAAATACTTTAACATTATAGTTCATCCCATACATCTCGCTGTTCTCAAAATATCCATTCTCATCAGTATAAAACTCTGCCATAAAGCTCGATGGAGTATATTTGATCTCTGCATTTGATACTCCATTACCATTGGCATCGTAGACATAACCGGCAAGAGTTCCTTCGGTCTGAATGGTGAATGGATCGTAGCCGATGCTCGGTTCATTATCTTTTGCCAGATAAAAAATCCCGCTTCCCATATGATCATAATACACTATTCTACTCAAGGACTGGTTCTCATAAGGCGGATTGACATGGGAATATGAAATATCCCCAAAATAAACTTCATCTACATACTCAAATTCATCACCTTCTATGTTGATGATGATGAAATCTCCGTTTTTATCGATAGGAAGAGGTCCTTGCAAATCAGCTTCTGTAATCACAGAAGTTTCTTCTGTCGAGAATTGTACTCCGGAATTAAAATAGACCGTATCAGCTGAAGATGCTATCCAGATGCATTCGTAGCTAGTTTCGGAAGCATTGTGATAATCATAAAGCTCGATCATCCAATCTTCATCTTCAAAATAAACCTCACTGATGAAGGCGGGAAAGATAGGATTAGCTAGCAAACTAACAGCAAAAATAACAAAAATCAACCAAAAAACTAATAACCGGGTATTCATAATTTCCTCCTCAAATTTGAATTAAGTAAACTATTGATATTTAAATTAGAATGTCAAGTAGAAAATTTGGGTTCAGGTCATTTTTTTTAAAAATCCTCTTTTTTTGTATTTTCCGAACCTTATTTTTCATAGATGAAACTAAGCTTAGCAAAGCATATATCCAAAAAGGAGGCATCCACCCGGAATTTATTTAATCATCATTTATAAGTTATTGAATAATAGTAAAAAAAGTTACTAAAATGACCATAAAATTCTTGTAAAAAAGAGCCCCTTTTATAGATTGGTTTTAGTAAAAATCCCAAAAAAGGAGCTCTTATTATGAAGACAACGAATAATTTCCTGCATAATTTGCAAGTAAAATTATGGCAGAAGACAGAAGAAGTTACCCAAAGCCTATCGGTAAAGGAAAAAAAGTTTACTCGTGATATGATCGAAGGTATAATTCAATCAAAGAGTTGTATTCTCAGGCAAATTGCTCAATCACACAAGGAAGACATATCGCTGGAAGATACCTGTAAAAGATATCGTCGCCATTTATCTAAGCCGACTATAAGCGACACATTATCGGATAATCATCTACAGCAGCAATGCAGAAAGATAAACAAAGACAGTCTGATTATATTCGATCCGAGTGATCTTCGTAAAGAATATGCAAAAAAGATGGAAGGGCTATCCACTGTCCAGGATGGCAGCAGCCTAGAGAGTTGTAATGGATATAACATATTGGATGCCATCAATGTTGACCAAGAAGGTGATGGCTTGAGGATATCTGCTTTACTCTCTGAACTTCATACTAACATAGAAGCTCCTGGTATAATGAAGCAATCGTTTTTTGATAGGATAAACGATATTCAGATCTATTCTAATAATCAAGGGACTTTTGTTATGGATAGAGGTTATGATGATAGAAAAGTATTTAGATACTTATCTGAAAATGACGCATCTTTTATCATTAGAGCAAAGCGAGTCAGAAAGCTTTTTTATCAGGGAGAAGAACTTCCTTTTATTGAAGTTGCCAAAAAGGCTAAGCTGAGATATAGATATCAATGTGGTAAAGCACGCTTGAAAGCAGGCATGATAAGAGTAGGCATAAGAAAAGATCCCCATCCAAAAAAGAACCCGGAGATTATTTACCTTGATTTGGTTATCGGTCGTTATATAAGTAATGACACAGAAGGGATAGAGTGTGAGAAAGGTTATTTTTACTTGTTTTGTAACTTCCCTTCTCATTTACAAAAGCAAACAAACCGACAAAAGGTAGAAAAAGCCCTATCCGCATATCGTATCAGGTGGAAGATCGAAGAAGTTCACCGCCAAATCAAACAAGACTATAGCTGGGAAGATATGAGAGTAATGAAACTAGATAGACTCAAAGCATTGAACTCTCTTTTACTGATCGCAGTTAGTTTTGTGTATTCATTGGATCAATACAAACACCATCTGGCACTTCTCTATACACATCTGATGCTTGATAGAAAAAGCCATTTTGGGAAGTTCAAAAAGTTCATCTACTATCGCCTCGCCCTTGTAGCTGCTGAAATATTCAAAGGTTTCAAGAGATATGCTAAGCTTCCCTACAAAGGATTAGCTACGAAGGAGGTGCAGTTGTCATGTTTCTGAAAAAAAACGGGTGGATGGCAGATATATCCAAAAAGTATTTGACCAAAAGAAGCAATCCCAAATCATGACTCGCAAATAAATGTTTTATGAAGGAGAAGCGATGAGAGATAGAGATTCGGTCCGCAGATTTATGATATCGCTCATACAACCTCTGTTACCCCTTGAGGGGAAGTATTCTAACCGATAATCTATAAATAATACAGGAGAGAAATTATGGAATATCCTTTTGATAAAATAGAAAAAAAATGGCAAAAAAGATGGCAGGAAGAAAAAGTATTCGAAGGTGAAGATTTTTCTAAGAAGCCGAAGTATTATGTGCTTTCGATGTTTCCTTATCCATCCGGTCCGCTTCATATGGGACATGTATCCAATTATTCGATAGCCGATGCCATTAGCAGATTCATGCTGCTAAAAGGTCATAATGTGATGCAACCGATGGGATACGACTCTTTCGGAATGCCGGCAGAAAATCAGGCGATCAAGACGAACTCACATCCACGGGAGACGACCGATGCCAATATCGAGATCATGCGCAAACAGTTCAAACAGATAGGTTTCGGCATCGATTGGAGGCGGGAGCTCAGCACCTGTCACCCGGAATACTATCATTGGGGACAATGGCTGTTCAAGCGGCTCTATGAAAACGATCTTGCCTACAAACGCACTTCTTATGTAAACTGGTGTGATGAGTGTCAGACAGTGCTTGCCAACGAGCAGGTGGAAAACGGTAAATGTTGGCGCTGCGAGAGCATAGTTCGTCAGAAAGAGCTGGAACAGTGGTTTTTCCGTATCACCAAATATGCCGAAGAGCTTCTGGATTTCTCAACTGTGATAGATTGGCCTGAAAAAGTGAAGACTATGCAGACCAACTGGATCGGGAAGAGTTATGGAACCGAGATCTATTTCAAAGTAGAAGACGATGAAAAGATCATTCCGGTATTTACTACGCGTCCGGATACGATCTTCGGTTGCACTTTTATGGCACTTCCACCGGAGCATCCTCTGATTCAAAAATGGTTGAAATCAGAGTCTGAAGACAGCGAACTTAGCCAGTTTTGTGAGCGTGTGATCAATGAAGATAAAATGGAGCGCGTAGCCGAAGATACCCAAAAAGAGGGAATGTTTACCGGACGCTATGCGATCAATCCGGTAAATGGAGAGAAAGTGCAGATCTGGGTAACCAATTATGTACTTTTGGATTACGGAACCGGTGCTGTAATGGCAGTTCCGGCTCACGATCAGCGTGATTTCGAATTTGCCAACAAATACGATATCCCGATAAAAATTGTCATCCAAGACCAGGAACATTCCCTCCAGCTCGATACTATGCAGGAAGCTTATATCGATTCCGGTATAGTGGTAAATTCAGATCAATTCGATGGAGTGGATAGCGAAAAATCCAAGCAAGCTATCAGCAAATGGATGGAAGAGAACGATATGGGTAAAGCCACGGTAACTTATAGACTGCGAGATTGGGGCGTTTCCAGACAACGCTACTGGGGTAATCCCATTCCCATGATCTACTGTGAGAAGTGTGGAACAGTACCCGTCCCCGATGATGATCTACCTGTAGAACTACCGGATAATGTCGAGATCGGTAAAACCAGACAGAACCCACTGCTCTCCGTAGAAGACTGGGTAAATACCACCTGTCCCGAATGTGGCGGCAGAGCCCGACGGGAGACAGATACGATGGATACATTTGTAGATAGTTCGTGGTATTATGCTCGCTACACGGACAGTAAGAATCGCACCCTACCGTTTGATCCGAAAAAAGCGGATTATTGGCTACCTGTAGATCAATATATCGGCGGTATAGAACATGCCTGTATGCATCTGCTCTATGCCAGATTCTTTCATAAATTTATGCGCGATATCAAACTGGTGAAAAATGACGAACCATTCGCCAGACTTCTTACCCAAGGTATGGTTACCAAAGATGGCGCCAAAATGTCCAAATCCAAAGGGAATGTGGTTGATCCGCAATATATAATCGACCGCTATGGTTCCGATACAGTCCGACTGTTTATGCTCTTCGCCTCTCCGCCGGAAAAGGATGTGGAATGGAGCGATGAAGGGGTGAAAGGAGCATTTCGGTTTCTGAATAGAGTTTGGCGTATATCCATAGAGTATCAGGAACTTATTACTTCTTATCACCAAAAAGAAGAGGTTGACGATAATATAAGCGAGCCCCTCAAAAAAATGCGTTATAGCACTCATTTCACCATCAAGAAGGTAATCCATGATATGGAGAAACTGATGCAGTTCAATACAGCTATCGCGGCTATTATGGAGCATCTGAATGTAGTTTATAGCATAAAGAGTGTAGAAACTCTCACCGAAGCGGAGAAGGTTATCTTTGCTCATTCTTGTGCGGTAATACCGCGTCTGCTCTATTGCTT
>Ga0334895_1003055_pt1 | contig 13395 bp, 9 predicted proteins | sample GraSluR3_MG_7_FD_207229 | JGI IMG/M metagenome (GOLD analysis project Ga0334895, IMG submission 207229) | Sludge microbial communities from methane-producing bioreactor in Wageningen University, Netherlands - Granular Sludge_31_05-R3 | ecosystem: Engineered > Bioreactor > Anaerobic > Unclassified... | reverse complement strand
ATCTGGCTTGCTGGAGCTACACCAGTCTGTGAACCTGAGGTCCCATCACCAGCTATTGTCCCGGCACAATGTGTTCCATGTCCATGGTCATCCAGGGTAGCGTGAGTATTGTTAATAAAGTTATATCCATGGTTGGGATAATCATCATGAGTCCACATACGATCGACTATATCTGTATGGTTATAATTCACTCCAGTATCCAGAACTGCAACTGTTACACCTGCACCTAAAAATCCCTGATCCCAGACATCTGGCACATTCATCAGATTAACATTGTAAACGATCTCTCTACCACTGCGATCAGTTTGAACTTTAATATTCTCTTCGTTATTTTCATAGTCATTATCAAAGCCTATCAATGCAGGCCTGAGAGGATCGTATTCGATTCTGTCGATATCTCCTCTCCTATCGAGTAACACCAAAGCCTCTCCAACGGCATTGAGACTGATAACATTGGTTATCCAGAGAAAACGGAGTTCATCTACCATTCCTTCGGCTTCCATATCGAGCAGAATATTTCTGATCTCAGACTGACTCTGTTCACTGAATGAACTCAGAACCACTATGGTAGTTGCCCGTCTTAAATCCCGGCTTAAATTACTTACCCGGTCATAAAGCAGTTGTGAATCATACTGATCCTTCATAACCACTATCACAGGCAACATCTCTGTCGGGTCTTTCAAATCCCTAAGAGCATTATTAAGATCTGCTGTCCCCTTTTCCAGGTTGAGGGCAGATATCTGGCATATTGCCAGTAGCATCAGCAGTATTAACACGTGTAATTTTCTCATTAATCTCTCCCTTAATCATGGAATGCAGCTATCAAGCCACTTCCACTCTATTTTTCTTCTATTTCTATTTTGATGCATTTTGTGTTCCAAAAGTTGAATAATATGAGGTTTATCAGACATTGAATTGCTTCAAAATAAACGGTTTTGTCGATTTTAGGACCTGACGTAACTCTCTTAACACCTCAGGATAAAACTCACCAGTCCATTCATTCATGAATATTTTCTTGAACTCTATTGCTACTGCACACACACGATTTCCATAGTTATCATGAATCCAGCGAGGAAAATGTCCACCAGGAAATTTGATATTGATTCTCACGTCCAGCCTTCTCCCCATAAATTCGTAAGATGTCAGACGTTCCCGTAACTGATCAACCAGAGGAAACCATTTTTGTGGCATATTGCTGGTCCCGAGTATTATCTCCGGATTTTTTGCCGGGTCATCGAGCGGTTCGTCTGGCCCTCGGCGGTGATGGTTATACGAATGAATATCCAAAACACAGAACGAACTGTAACACTTGAGCATCTCTTTAAAAAAGAGTCTCACCCTTCTGTAAAAGATATCGTAATGAGTCAGACAATTTTCTATCAGTTCCTTATCTGGTAGTTCTTTACGGACAACAAGACCCCAGGCATCACCCGGGTCGAGATAAAAAGCCCTGTCTCTGGTTCTGTTCAGGTCGTATTCGAACCTTGACCTATTCTGCACAATGCGGTTTACTCCTATTCTGGTGAAGTATCCGGTTCGTAAATCCTCTTCCCTGGCTCTATCATCCTCAGGGAGTCCGCAATTATCTTTGACAGGAGTAGAAAGAGAATGACCGTTATGTATTGCAGTACATACAAGCGGCTCGGAAAAAGTAAAATAGAATTCTGTATCCATCATCATCCTCGTTAAATCAATCGACTATAGTGAAAATAGCAGTCAAGGATTTTTATTACTTCTCTCTATCAGAACCAGACAGTCACACTCTCAGTGAATAATTAATATTGACTATTTATCCCCCTTTTTTAATATCTCTTAAGAAAGTAAAAATCATAGGTGTAACATATGGAGATAAAATTTAGAGATGTTGGTAGAGGGATAGTGGAAGCGAGAGCAACGGTAGAGATGGCTCCGGGAATCTTCATCAACGAAATAACTGTAGTAAAGAAGGGACGTGATTTTGATATCGAGGTGCCGCAGAAGAGTTTTAAAGGTAATGACGGCAAGATACACTTTATCGACATAATCACCTTTGCCAGTGAAGAGAAGAAGTTAGTCTGGCAGTTAGAGGTTAAAGAAAAGTTTTTGGAATGGCGCAAAAAGAATAAAAATATCCTCGTTTATGAAAATAAAGACTATTAAAAGGGGAGTATGGAATCAACTAAGAAAGTCAAAGAGAGAGTATTTCTAATCGGTCTATTTACAGGTAAAGAGAAGAGAGATGAATATGAACGAACTGTTGATGAATTGGAGCATTTAAGCAGGACGGCAGATGCCGAGGTCCTGGGAAGATTCGTCCAGCATCTCGAAAAACCTAACCCCTCAACTTATATCGGCAAAGGAAAGATAACCGAGATCAGCAATGAAGCGAAGAAGAAGGATGTCGATACCCTGATCTTTAATGATGAACTATCACCGGCACAGGCCAAGAATATTGCCCGCTTAACCTCCTGTAATGTAGTTGATCGGACAGAACTCATCCTCGATATCTTTGCAACACACGCCAAGACAAAACAGGCCAAGATGCAGGTTGAACTGGCAATGTTACAGTATAACTATTCCAAACTTCGTAACCTCTGGCAGCATTTTTCAAGGATAGAAGGTGGTATCGGAACTCGCGGTCCCGGAGAAACTCAGATAGAGTTAGACAGAAGAGAGATCAAAAAGAAGATCAATATACTGCAGAAGAGGATAGAAGAGGTTGAGAAACATGCTGTCCTCAAAAGAAAGAAGAGAACTGCTCTGAAAAATGTATCTCTGGTCGGTTACACAAATGCCGGTAAAACTACTCTCTTTAACAGGCTTACCGGTGAGAAACTATATGTTGCAGATCAACTCTTCGCTACTCTGGATTCAACCACAAGAGCGGTTTGTAATGATAGTGATGATAAGATTGTCATCAGTGATACTATCGGATTTATCAAGAAACTCCCCCATAATCTCATTACTTCCTTTCATTCAACACTTCTCGAGGTTACTGAAGCTGACCTGCTACTACACGTTGTTGACATATCGCAACCCGATTTCGAGAACTATATCCAATCAGTTAATGATGTACTGAAAGAGATTGGAGCATTAGACAGAGATATCCTTTATGTATTCAATAAAGCCGACCAGCTAAGAGACGATCTTAATGCCAAATTGATCCGTAAAAGATTGATGATGAACTATCCTAACTCAGTTTTCGTCTCAGCCAGATATGATGAGAATTTCGATGAACTGCTCTCCCTGATTTTTGGCTTTTTAAAGAGCCAGAAAAGAGATGAAGTGCTTCATATTCCGCTGGAGATGAAAAAGCTGATCCGGTTTTTGAAAGAACAGACTGAGGTCTTAGAAAAACAGATTGACAAATCAAATAGAGAACAAATATTGAAAGTAAGGATTGCTAAAGAGTTATCTCAAAAAGTGAAAAAACAGATTGAGGACTATAAGTACCTTAAATATATAAATGAATAAAAATAAATCGGAGGAAGAGATGATTAATGATTTGAATGAGATTTTATCGACCAATGCCAGAGGTATGAAGAAATCGGAGATCAGAGAATTGTTGAAGTTAACACAGGATCCTGAAGTGATTTCGTTCGCCGGTGGGCTTCCCTCTCCAGAATCTTTCCCTGTCCAGGAGTTGTATGATATACTATGTGATATTATGAAGAATGAAGCTCAGGTCGCTTTACAGTATGGTGCTACTGAAGGGGATACTCTGTTGAGAACCCTTCTGGTAGAACGCTATAAAAAAATGGGCTTGAATATCTCATTAAAGAATGTGATAATTACGACAGCATCACAACAAGCGCTTGATCTGATCGGTAAGATTTTTATAGACCGTGGTGACAAAATCATCGTTGGCTTACCCTCCTATTTAGGTGCATTGGGTGCTTTCAACAGTTACGGTGCTGATATGGTAGGTATCCCCCTCGACGAACACGGAATGAGTGTAACCAAACTAGAAGAGGTTCTTAAAGATCTGCAATCAGAGAATAAAAAACCGAAATTCATCTATATTATTCCTGACTTCCAGAACCCTTCTGGTATTACCATGCCCAAAAAGAGAAGATTGGAAATTATTGAGTTAGCAAAAAAATACGATGTTCTGATTATAGAAGATAGTCCATATAGAGAGTTGCGTTTCGAAGGAGAACCGGTAGAGACAATGTACCATCTCGATAATAGTGAACAGGTAGTTATGCTGGGAACATTTTCCAAGATCTTTGCTCCTGGATTCCGTATCGGCTGGGTAGTTGGCAATGAACATATTCTTGATAAGATCGTAGTTGCTAAACAGTCTACAGACCTCTGTACACCACCCTATACTCAGCGTATTGCTGCCAGATACATCGAGCAGGGATTGTTAGACAGCAATATAAAAAAAATTATTGACCTCTACAGAGAAAAACGTGATGCTATGCTGGAAGCTTTCGAACAGTATATGCCAGAAGGGGTAACCTGGACCAAACCGGAAGGTGGTCTGTTCCTGTTCCTGACCGTACCGGAACATATTGATACTGGAGAGCTGTTTTTAGATGCTATTAAAGAAAAGGTCGCCTTCGTAACTGGTTCCAGCTTTTACTGTAATGGCAAAGGCAAAAATACGATGAGAATCAACTTCTCTTATTCTGCCAAAGATATGAATATAGAAGGTGTTAAGAGATTGGCAAAGGTTATTAAATCTTACCTTTGATACGAACCATATTTAAAGGAGTGGAAAATGAAAGATGATGTTAAGGATCTAATCAAATACAGAGAGCTGTCCAAATACTTAGATCTGATTCCAGGTTTTATTCATAATATGAATACACCTTTAATGAGCATTTCCGGAAGAATCGAGCTCATAAAATTTAAGATCCCCGATCTGCAGGGTATAGATCAGATCATGCAGCAGTTAGAAAAGATCAACAACACAATCAATGTCGTCAAATACATGATAGAGAAAGACAAGATCACTGGTAAACAGAAGATCGACATAGCTACCTTTATCGACATCTTTGATCAATTCCTGAACCTTAATCTCACTTACAAGCACAAGATCAAGCTGGAAAAGGAGATAGAAGAAGACAGTACGATAGAGGTCAGCCCCTTCAGTCTCTTGAATATTCTCTATGAGATTTTTGATAACTGCATTGAACACATGGAAGATGGTGGTACTGTTAAACTCAAGGTATACCGTGACGGTACTCGTGTATATTTTGAGGTATTGAGAGGTGGCCAGAACATATCTGACGAGGTAGTTAAAGCTGTAAATGCCAAATCTGCTCCGAAGATAGAGAGTGATAAGCTAGTCGATGTGCTTGTTGCCAGAACATTATTAGATGAACTAGAGGGTAAGATAAAGATCAAGAATAAGCCAAACGGCGTTGAATATCTGTTCAATATCCCCAAATAAATTCTGTTGATAGCGCTAACTCATAAATCACTACTATTAGCATAAAAAATACCCCCCACCATTCAGATGGGGGGCTTTTTTTTAAACCACTATACTGATGAGCTTGTTCTTAACTATCACTATCTTTCTTATCTTTTGGTTATCGATGAATTTCTGGACATTATCAACCTGGAGAGCCAGCTCTTTTATCTTATCTTCGCCAGTATCTGCTGGAACGGTTATTCTTCCCCGAACCTTACCCTGTACTTGGATCACATAATTGATCTCATCCCGTTTCAGGTATTTCGGTTCCCAGACAGGAAATCTGTAATTGTGAATCATCTCGCCAAATCCGGCTTGCTGCCATAGTTCTTCTGCAATATGAGGAGCAAAGGGATAGAGTAGTCTCGGTATAACAAGACACCCCTGAACAAAGGCGCCTTTTTCATCGTCGGTCAATTTGTCTGGTTCTTTTACTGCTGATATGTTATTGAAATGCTCCATGAGAGCTGCGATAGCTGTATTGAACTGCATTCTTTGTTCGATATCTTCGGTAACCTTCTTGATCGTAAAATGAGTTGTATAGAGCAGCTTGCGTGATTGTTCGCTGATCTCCCCGATCTGATGGTTTCTGAATTCTCTGATCAGGTCTTTATTATTGTTGAAAAGCCGCCAGATTCTATTCAGAAAACGAAATGCACCCATTATTCCTTCATCACTCCACTCAACGTCTTTATCCGGAGGTGAAGCAAAAAGCATGAAGACACGTGCCGTATCGGCACCGTATCTGTCTATGATGTAGTTGGGATCTACGACATTACCTTTCGATTTTGACATCTTGGCACCGTCTTTTATCACCATCCCCTGAGTCAGTAGCCTGGAAAAAGGTTCGTCACCACTTAGCAGACCGATGTCACGCATAAACTTATGAAAGAAACGGGCATACATCAGATGCATACAGGCATGTTCTATGCCACCTATATACTGATCTACCGGAAGCCAGTAATCTGCTTTCTCTTTGCTGAATGGAACCTTATCGTTTTGAGCATCGGCAAAGCGGGCATAATACCAAGAACTGTCGAAGAATGTATCCATTGTATCTGTTTCTCTCTTTGCCGGTCCGTTACAGACAGGACAGGTTGTATTAACCCATTCCTCTATAGAGAGTAGCGGATTCTTTCTCGTCTTCCCTACTTCAACATTCATAGGTAGCTCTACGGGTAGTTCTTCATCCGGAACCAGAACTGTACCACAATCTGGGCAATGAATGATTGGTATTGGTGAACCCCAGTACCGCTGACGTGAGATCCCCCAGTCACGCAGCCTGTAGCTCACTGCATATTCTCCATATTCTTTTTCGATCATCCAATCTGTTATTGCTTTCTTGGAAGCTTCACTCTCCATTCCGTCGAACTGGGCAGAATTAGTCAGAAAACCCGAATCAACAAAAGCTTCCTGCATTACTTCCAGATTCAGGTCTCTCTTCTCGTTCTGGATCACTATTTTCATTGGGAGATTGTACTTCTTGGCAAACTCAAAATCTCTCTGATCATGAGCTGGAACTGCCATTACTGCTCCGGTTCCGTAATCCAGTAGAACGTAATTGGTAATCCAGATCGGTATCTTCTCACCATTAACAGGATTTATGCAATAATGTCCGGAGAACATCCCCTCTTTTGTCGTATCTTCTGATGTTCTTGCGATCTTATCCAGATTAATCACCTTCTGACAGAAGGCATGAAGTGGTGATGCTGGATCTGTTTCGTTCAGCCACTCCATAATATAGGGATGTTCGGGTGGAAGTGCCATATAAGTACAGCCAAAGATCGTATCAGGCCTCGTCGTGAAGACTGAAATCACTTGATCAGAATTCTTAACAGGAAAATTGATGTTGGTCCCTTCACTGCGCCCGATCCAGTGAGTTTGCATGAGTTTGACTCTTTCCGGCCAGTCGATAACTTTAGAAAAATCGAGCAGTTCTTCAGCATACTCAGTTATTCTTATGAACCACTGTTCCATCTCTTTCTGTTGCACCGGAGATTCACAACGCCAGCATTGTCCCTGTTCGACCTGTTCATTGGCAAGAACAGTCTGACACTCTTCACACCAGTTGAGATAGGCCTTCTTACGATATACCAGCCCCCTCTCATAAAGACGTTTGAAAAGCCACTGATTCCACCTGTAATAATCGGGTCGACAGGTACTCACTTCCCTATTCCAATCGAGGCCGAAACCCATCCGATCAAACTGCCCTCTCATAGTATCTATATTATCTTCCGTTGCTTTACGGGGATGAGTTTTATTCTGTATAGCAAAGTTTTCTGCAGGAAGTCCGAAAGAATCATAACCCATTGGCTGCAGGACGTTGTAACCCTGCATAAGTTTATAGCGAGTTATAGCATCTCCAATCGAATAATTAGAGACATGGCCCATATGTAACGCTCCGGAGGGATAAGGAAACATAGATAAGACATAATACTTCTTCTTATCCGGTTTCTCTTCTGTTTTAAACAGTCCTTTCTCCTGCCAGTACTTCTGCCATTTCGGTTCAATCTCGTTAAAAGGGTATTCCATTTCTTCCTCCATTATCCCCATATTTCCTAAGAAGTCATATTTTAAAGCTGAGTTGACAACGTCAATTGTTTTTCTTTAAGAAATCGCGGTTAGTAATGACTCAATCATCATTCTAACTCATCTCGAATTACTTAATTTGTTAGCCGAGAAAAGCAGGGATTCAACTACTAAGAAACCGAGAAAACGATAGATGTTTTTCTTTTCTGGGTTGATCTACATAACACAATATTGAGCTTACTGCAGACAGAAATACCAGATTGTTGGCAATAAAAATGAGGACAGACTTAAATGCTGCCCTCGATTAAATCGGTTTATATTTAGATGCCTGGTTCGGTAGTTAAGAGTCAATCTCTGCTTTGATTCTCTCAATCTCCCCTTCGACCATATTTCTTATTTCCCGTAACCTCTCTTCTGTTTCTGCTTCGAAACGTAGGGTTATTACCGGTTGTGTGTTAGAAGCTCTTGCCAGTGCCCAACCATCAGGAAAAGTTAATCTCATACCATCAATATCATTTACATCATGTCCCTCTTTCTGGAAATGTTCTCGTACTCTTTCTACGATCTTGAACTTATTATCCTCTGTGCATTCATATTTCAATTCCGGGGTATTATACATCTTAGGCTGATCTGCAAGCATCTCACTAACTTTCTTATCCGATTTGGCTATAATTTCGACGAATCGACAGGCGGCATAGATGGCATCGTCAAATCCCAGATAGCGATCATAAAAGAAAATGTGCCCACTCATTTCACCACCCATCTTGATATTATCTTCTCGCATAATCTTTTTCAGCAGAGAGTGACCGGTTTTATACATGACCGGTACTCCACCCTGTTTTTTAATATCATCGAAAAGATTTTTTGAGCATTTAACATCAGCTACGACCTTTTCACCAGGATATTCTTTCAGAAACTCCCTGGCAAAGATATTCAAAACCTGATCACCGAAAAGCATCTCCCCCTTTTCATCAATTATACCAATTCTATCGGCATCACCATCCAGTCCTATTCCGACTTCTGCATTTGTCTTTTTTACTGATCTGATAAGGTCTTGCATATATTCTAATACTGTAGGGTCAGGGTGATGATTGGGGAAAGAACCATCCATCTCGCAATAGAGCTCGACTACATCACAACCGATTCTTCGTAAAATATCCGGTAATATGGGACCACCGGCACCATTTCCAGCATCGACAATCACTTTTACTGGGCGGGAAATTTTGATGTTATCAACCAAATAGTCCTGATAGATCTGAACCATTCCCGGAACACTTCTCTGTGAGCCAATACCCTCTATAAAAGAATTTGACTTTATAATGTCATAGATTTCCAGGATATCATCACCATAGATGGAAGCAAGCCCGATATTCATTTTAAAACCATTATATTCTGGAGGGTTATGACTACCTGTTATCATGACTCCGGCATCGGTTTTCAAATGATGTATTGCAAAATAGAGAACCGGGGTAGCTAAAATTGCCACATCAAGTACTTCACATCCAGAATCCTTCAAACCGTTAGTGAACAATTTTTTAAACCGGGGAGTACTCATACGAGCATCACCACCAATAGCAACTGATTTGAGATTTCTTCTCCTCAGATAGGTGCCAAAGCCTCTACCCAAGAGATAGACTGTATCATCCGTCAAATCTTTATCTACAATACCTCTGACATCATATTGCCGAAATATCTGCCTGTTAATCATCCTTCCTCCTCAATCTGTATGATAATCTGTGTAATATGCTAAATCACTGACTTTGCAGAGATCATCTCTCTGCCTTGAAAGTTGCATTTATCTTATCAACCAATTTTCGTAAAGCTATACCACGATGACTGAAAATATTCTTTTCCTCATCATCCATCTCGGCGTAGGTTTTCTTCTTACCCTTTACCTGAAAAATGGAATCATAACCAAAACCTTTATCACCACGTTCAGTTTCAGTTATCTCCCCCTCTACTATTCCTTCTGCTACCAGTGGTTCCAACCCTGTTACATAAAAAACTGCAACGGTAATGAATCTGGCACTCCTGTTAGCTTTGCCCTTCATAGATGATAGCACCTTATCCCGATTCTCGGAATAGGAACAACTTACACCTGCATATCGGGAAGAATAGATTCCCGGTTCACCGTAAAGTGAATCGATAAAGATGCCTGTATCGTCAGCAATCGTTGGTAATCCAACCACATCAGCCAGAATACGGGCTTTTTTCAGGGCATTGCCTAAAAGTGAATCTCTATCTTCTTCCACCTCCGGTAAATCATCATAATCGTATGGAGTGACAACTTTGATATTAAGATGTTCAATCAGTGCTTTGATCTCTCTGATCTTATCACTGTTTCTTGATGATATGAAAACCTTCATCACGCTACTCTAAATTTCCGAAGAATACCTTTGATCTTTATCAGTATCCGGTGGCTGACCGCTTTGTTAGCAATATCTATCACATTTCTTACTGTCAGGATAAAATCACTTCTGCCACTCCAGTTAGCAAGGATAATCTCCTCATCGGTCTGTTTCATGATCTGGTCGAGAGCGAATACAACAAGAATCAGATCATCTACAAAACCAATAACTGGAATGAAATCTGGTATTATATCTATTGGGAGCATAACATAGGCAATCACTCCTAAGATAAAAGCTTTTGTCTGATTGGTCACTCTATCTTCCATCAGAAGCCGACAGAGCAAGATAAAGAAGTCAGGAAGCAGAAAGAGATAATCACTTACCTTTTTGAGTTTCTTCTCTTCAGTTATCTTCCCAGCAAATTTTTCTCTCAATTTTTCATAAAACAGAAGCCTTTTTGTCCCGGGATCGTGAATAATCTCCTCCTTTACCTTCTGTAAATCTTCTTCGATAACTTCCTGTACAGCATCTTCTACAATCTCTTCTTTTATAGCCTCTACATCAACTATCGGTTCTTTCTTTTTTCTTGGACTCATAGAAACCTCCTTAATAAGGTCAGATCAGGTCTTGCAAGAGACCTTTGGTTTTTTCTGTCAACTGCAGGTATTCCTGCTCTTTAGCTCGCTCTTTTTCTACTACATCCTCTCTGGCATTATTCAGGAAGCTATCGTTAGCGAGTTTCTTCCTTGTTTTGGCCAATTCAATCTCTGCTTTGTGGAGATGTTTTTTGAGACGTTCTCTCTCCTGATCGATATCTATAATACCACTAAGAGGGAGAAAGATCTCCATCCCGTTAACCACAGCAGCAATTGATTGTTGAGGCTTATCACAGTCTATTCCTGCCTGCAGATTAGATACTCGTGCCAGTTTCCGGAAATAATTCTCATAATTCTCCAGTATTGCTGACTGCTCTCTGTTAACAGCACGAATGATAACATCTACCTCTTTTCCGGGCGGGATATTGACCTGCTTACGGAGGTTTCTGATCGCTATTATACTCTCCTGAATAAGGGTCATTTCCTCATCTATTTTGTTATCGATCAATTTTTTATTCGCTTCAGGAAATCGAGCTACTATAAGGGCTTTCTCCTGTATTAGAAAATACTCTTTCAGGTTATGCCAGACTTCTTCCGTAATGAATGGCATCAGAGGGTGAAGAAGACGCATAGACTGTTGCAGTACATCTAAAAGTATATATTTTACAGTCTTTTGACTAACGAGATCTTCGTTGTTATACATCCTCTCTTTACTTAACTCCAGATACCAGGAGCAGAACTCTTTCCAAATGAAATCCTGTAGCAACTGCGCAGCATCGTTGAATCTAAGATTCTCATAATACTCTTTTACCCGGTTTATTACGACATTCAGCCTACTTAATATCCACCTGTCAGCAAGTTCCATTTTCAGTTCCTTGCTATCTGGTAATCCTTCGATATTGACAATATTGCTTACAATGTAGCGGTAGGCATTCCAGATTTTATTACAGAAGTTTCGGCCATTCTCCAGAACGGTCTCAGAATAATATATATCTGCTCCTTTGGGTGAGTTGAAAACCATGCTGAACCGCAAGGCATCAGCACCTACCTGTTCAATCAGATCAAGAGGATCAGGTGAGTTACCGAGTGATTTACTCATCTTTCGTCCCAGCTCATCCCGAACCGTACCGTGTAGAAGCACTGTTCTGAATGGTATCCTGTCACAGAACTCCATAGTTGACATGATCATTCTTGCAACCCAGAGATAGATTATCTCTGGTGCTGTAATCAGCAGATCCGTAGGCAAAAAGTATTTCAGATCCTCGGTCTCATCAGGCCAGCCCATAGTTGAAAAGGGCCAGAGCCATGAGGAAAACCAGGTGTCGAGTACATCTTCATCCTGTCTGAATATCTCTCCCCCACACTGGAGACACTTTTGAGGTGGTTCCATTGCTACTACCATCTCATTACAGGTTTCACAATAAAAGGCTGGAATTCGATGGCCCCACCAGATCTGACGGGAAATACACCAGTCACGAATATTATTCATCCAGTGCATGAATACTTTTACCCAGCGCTCTGGTTCTAGCTGGATATCTCCACTTTCTACAGCATCAATGGCCCTCTTTGCTAGAGGTTTCATCTTGACGAACCACTGTTCAGAAACATAAGGTTCAATAATCGAATCACAGCGATAACACTTTCCGATAGCAAGCTCGTGAGGAACGATCTTTTCAATAAGATCTTTCTCCTGAAGCAGTTTTACCAGCTTTTCACGACAACTAAATCTATCCATACCGGCAAATTCATCACCAGCATTCTCATTCATAACACCTTTCTCATCCATAACGACTACAAGAGGAAGATCATGTCGTCTGCCAATTTCGAAGTCGTTCGGGTCGTGTGCTGGTGTAATTTTTACAAACCCACTGCCGAACTCTTTATCGACATAATCATCTGTTATAATGGGTATCTTCCTGTTTACAAAAGGTAAGGTTACTGTTTTACCGACCAGATGTTGATATCTCTCATCTTTTGGATTGATCGCTATAGCTGTATCACCTAACATAGTTTCAGGCCTGGTAGTAGCAACAGTAATATAACCGTTCTCATCGGTTAGAGGGTATCTGATATGCCAGAGTGAACCCTGCACATTTTCGTGTTCCACTTCATCATTGGAGAGAGCACTAATACAACGTGGACACCAGTTAATGATATACTCCCCTTTATAGATCAAGCCCTTTTCATAGAGTCGAATAAAAACCTCTTTTACTGCTCTGGAGAGCATCTCATCCATAGTGAATCGCTCTCTGCTCCAGTCGCAAGAAGCTCCTAACTTCTTCAACTGTTCTAATATGGTCCTTCCTTTCTGATTTTTCCAATCCCATAACAACTCAATAAGACGTTCGCGCCCTACCTTGTGTCGGTCCAATCCCTTCTTGTGTAGATCTTTCTCAACCATATTCTGAGTAGCAATGCCAGCGTGGTCGATTCCGGGTAACCAGAGGGTAGGCAAACCAGTCATTCTCTTATATCTGGTAGCAATATCCTGCAAGGTTATGTTTAGAACATGACCAATATG
>Ga0334895_1003052_pt1 | contig 13404 bp, 11 predicted proteins | sample GraSluR3_MG_7_FD_207229 | JGI IMG/M metagenome (GOLD analysis project Ga0334895, IMG submission 207229) | Sludge microbial communities from methane-producing bioreactor in Wageningen University, Netherlands - Granular Sludge_31_05-R3 | ecosystem: Engineered > Bioreactor > Anaerobic >... | reverse complement strand
AAAATAATTTCTGTTATAAAATAAAAGTTTTAGTTATTTTATAGTACTTTAATTACTTGAATTATAGTTTTTATTTCTTTTGCGATATACGTTATACGGTATACTTTATACTATTTTGTCCTTGCGAGGATTTTTTTCTTGTCCTTGCGAGTAGCGTAGCGCCGAAGTAATCTCATCCATTTAAACTTGAATTATTAGTATTTAACTGAAAACTGAAAACTGATAAATGATTACTAATTTCACCTTGAATCTTGTATCTTTACTTTTTTCTTGTATTTAACTTGCACCTCGTAACTTGCAACTTGCACCTTTATTTTGACCAGCAGACCGGGTGACTGGAAGACCGGCAGACTAGTATTTATTTTATCTCTTGCAATTTACATTTCTAATTTGCTAAAATGAGAAAAGGTATAGAAAAATAAATAAACAAATAGCAGCATTTAGCCAGCACTAAAAAACCATCAAAAGCCGCAACAAGAAACGCAGAAATTTTTGCCCTCTCTTTTTTTACCTGAGATAATCAGAAGATATAATTTAAAGTAGAATTTATATATAAAAATAATTACAGAGATTAATTTACCAATCACAACAATTTTATTAAATTTTTTGCTACAATAGGATTTAGGGTGTTTTTAAAAATGTTAGAATTAGCATTGATTATGTTTGGTTTTTATAATTTGTAAAACAACAAAACTTCTTATTAATTTTACTAAAAAGTGATTAGTAAAATAGTAAAAATATTTTGAAAAAGGAATAAGCAATCTATGGCAATCAAAAAATCTCAACTTTACAGCTCCATCTGGCAGGCTTGTGATGAATTGCGTGGAGGTATGGATGCTTCACAATACAAAGATTATGTTCTGGTTCTGCTCTTTGTCCGCTATGTTTCTGATAAATATGCCGGTAAAACGGATTCTCTGGTAGAAATTCCTCCGGGTGGAAGTTTTTCTGATTTGGCAGCCCTTAAAGGCAATCCGGATATTGGTGAGAAGATTAATGTAGTTTTAAATGCTCTGGCAGAAGCTAATAATCTTAGCGGTGTAATTAATGCAGTTGATTTTGATGATGAGGAGAAGCTGGGAAAAGGGAAAGAAAAACAGGACCGCCTTTCCAAGCTTATTGCTATCTTTGAAAATCCCGGTCTGGATTTCAGTAACAACAGAGCCGAAGGTGATGATCTCCTGGGAGATGCCTATGAATATCTGATGAAAAACTTTGCCGTGGAATCAGGCAAGAGCAAAGGTCAGTTTTATACACCGGCAGAAGTATCCCGGGTTATTGCCAAGGTGATTGGTGCAGAAAGTGCCACCGATACTACTCAAAGTGTTTATGACCCTACCTGTGGTTCGGGCTCCTTGCTCTTAAAAGTAGCTGCTGAAGCAAAACCGGTTGACATTACTATCTATGGGCAGGAAAAAGAGAATGCCACAGCTGCCCTGGCAATTTTAAACATGTGGCTGCATAATGAACCAACAGCCGTAATACAAAAAGGACAAAGTACCTTATCTGACCCACTTTTTACTGAAAATGGTGCCTTGAAAACTTTTGATTTTGTGGTAGCCAATCCGCCCTTTTCCTATAAGTCATGGCGCAATGGTTTTACCCCTGAGGATGATCCTTATGGCCGTTTTGATGGTTTTGGCATTCCACCCGGCAAAAATGGCGATTATGCCTTTTTGCTGCACATCGTAAAATCATTGAAAAGTACCGGGAAAGGTGCCTGCGTTCTTCCCCATGGTGTCTTATTCCGTGGAAACACAGAGGCAGTTATCCGCAGCAACCTGATAAAACGCGGCTATATTAAAGGAATTATTGGCTTACCGCCCAACCTCTTTTTTGGTACCGGCATACCCGCCTGCATCGTAGTAGTGGACAAAGAATCCCCCAGCCAGCGACAGGGAATATTTATGATTGATGCCTCCAAAGGTTTTATTAAAGACGGAAATAAAAACCGCTTGCGGGAACAGGATATTTGCAAAATTGTTGATACCTGGAAGGCAAAAGCTGAAATACCAAAATACAGCTATTTTGCTACAAATGATGAAATTGAAAAAAATGAATATAATCTCAATCTGCCCCGTTATATAGATACCAGTGAGCCGGAAGATATTCAGGATATTGAGGCACATCTGAAAGGCAGCATTCCCAAAGCAGATGTTGAATCACTGCAAAAATACTGGACTGTCTGTCCCACACTAAAATCTTTCTTATTCAAAAATAATTCCAGACCCGGTTATTATGATATTAGTATTCCGGTTGACAAAGTTCGTTCTGCAGTTTTAGAACACGCTGATTTTAAAAAATTCAGAAATGATATTCAGGATACCTTTGTTAGCTGGCGAAATTCCCAAATTCCTATCCTGAAGAATTTAAATAAAAACAATCATCCCAAGGCCGTGATTAGAGATTTGTCCACCAGTCTATTGGAAGCCTTCCAGGAAATTAAATTGATCGATAAATATGATATTTACCAGCACCTCATGGATTATTGGGAAGAGACTATGCAGGACGATGTCTATATTGTTATAGCCGATGAATGGAAAACCGGTAATGAACTGCTTCGATTAAAGAATAAGAATAAAAAAGACATAGACGGATTAGTGGGCTTGGAAGGACGTTTGATTCCAGTATCACTGATTATCAAAACCTACTTACAGCAGGAGCAGGAGAAGATAGAGGAAATTCAAGCTGAGCTTGAACAGCTTTCCAGCCAGATGGAAGGGATAAGGGAAGAGAATAGTGGTGAAGAGGGCTTGCTCACTGAGGTAACCAATGACAAGGGCAATATTACCAAAAATGATGTAGCCAAACGTATCAAGGAGCTTAATTCTCAGGATAAAAAACAGCCCAATTTGCTCAATAGCCGGGTAAATTCAGATGAAGATGATGAAGAAAATGAGGAACTGGAATTATTGGAAAAATATTCAGAGCTTTTAGAAACAGAATCAGATTTAAAGAAAAAGAAAAAAGAGGCCGAGAAAGACCTGGAAGATAAAGTTGTTGAAATATATCCAAAACTTACCCCAGAAGATATAAAAATATTGATAGTTGAATCAAAATGGATGACAGAATTGGAAAAACGTATTTTAGGAGAAGTTGACCGTCAGTCCCAGATATTAGCCGGCAGGGTTAAGGTGCTGGCAGAACGATACAATGAAACCTTACCAGAGATAGAAAAGGAAACAGAAATACTTACCCAAAAGGTTACAGAGCATTTAGAGAAAATGGGGTTTGAATGGTAGAAAGAAATGTTATACAAAGAGAAAAAGAAAATCTTTCTATAGAAGAAGTTTACAATCGTATCAAAATTGCATATAAAAATTTTATTAAGAAAGATCAATATTTGCTGGAAGTTGATGCTAATGAAAGAAGCATTACTCATCGTCTGGCAATATACCTTGAAGCATTGTTTCCGGAGTATGATGTCGATTGCGAATATAACAGGAATGGAATAGATCCGAAAATACTTAATGATTTTAAGAAAAAGATTGATTCCGATGATACTTGTGGAACAACTGTTTATCCGGATATTATTATCCATCTAGAGGAAAAAAAGAAAATTTAATTGTAATTGAAGCAAAAAAGACTACAAATGGTGATAATTCCGATAAAGAAAAATTGAGAATATATAAAAAAGAATTACATTATCAGTTTGCATATTTTGTAAGATTTCCTGTTGGCGATGAATTTAAAAATGATAAAAACTTTTCTGTTCAAAATTTGATTGAGGAAATTTATTAATAATGAATAGCAATGTAGTAGAAAAAATTCCCAAAGGGTATAAAAATACTGAGATTGGTATAATTCCTGATGATTGGGATGTGCGTGAACTTGGAGATCTAACTATAATGATTACTAACGGTTTTGTTGGAACAGCTACGACTCATTACACTGATAAAGATGACGGCGTCACCTACATACAAGGCTACAATGTTGAAGAAAATTCATATAATTTTAATGGGATTAAAAAAGTTACCTATTCATTTCATCGACAACATCAAAAGTCTTGTTTAAAAGAAGGTGATTTATTAACAGTCCAGACTGGTGATGTGGGCTTAACGACGGTAGTTCCAAAGAGTTTGGCAGGTGCTAATTGCCACGCATTGATAATTTCTAGATTCAAAAAAAATAAAGTATTCCCACTTTATTATAGTTATTATTTTAATTCTTTGACAGGAAGAAACAGACTTAAGGAATTTGAAACTGGCACTACAATGAAACATCTTAATATTGGCGATATGATTCATTGGAAAATACCTTTTCCGAAATCTAAGTCAGAGCAACAAGCTATTGCTAGGGTTTTGTCAGATACAGATGCGCTGATTGAAAATCTGGAAAAGTTGATTGCCAAAAAGAAAGCCATCAAGCAAGGCTCGATGCAGCAACTCCTCACCGGCAAAAAACGATTACCGGGATTTAGCGGAGAGTGGAAAACAAAAAAAGTCGGAGAGATTGGTGAGTTAACAATGGGACAATCTCCTCCTGGAACCTCATATACATCTAATGAAAAATATTATCCACTAATTAATGGAGCTATAGAGCTAAGAGAGGACGGAATATTTATTTCAAAGTATACAAGAGAACCTACACGTTTTGCAGAAATTGGTGACTTGCTTTTTTGTATTAGAGCTACGATTGGCAATATACAAATTTCAGATCAAAGATATTGTATAGGTCGAGGGGTTGCCTCTGTGCGTGTTAATACCTATATAAACAAATTTTATACAATTTATCAATTAAGTGATTTATTTAAAAAAATGTTACAGCAATCGGAAGGTGGAGTAATTAAAGGTTTAAGAAAAGATGATTTAGCTGATTTTAATATAAATTTCCCTAGTACAAACAAAGAACAGACTGCTATTGCCAATATTCTCTCCGATATGAATGCGAAAATTGAAAAACTGGAACAGAAGAGAGATAAATATATTTCAATTAAACAGGGTATGATGCAGCAACTTTTAACAGGTAAAATAAGGTTGGTTAAAAATGGAGATAATTAACTATGTACCCCAAATTGGGCAGATAGAAAGAATTACCCAGGACCGTATAGTTAAATTGTTTTGCAATAAACTCAAATACAAATATCTTGGCAACTGGAAAGATCGACAGAAAAACAGCAATATTGAAGAAAATTTATTGAAAAAATATTTACAAAGTACTGGAAAATATTCTGATAGGTTAATTAGCAAAGCCATAAGTGAGTTAAAAAAGGCAGCGGGTAATCAGCAATCAACTCTTTATGAGATGAACAAAGAAATTTATGAGCGGCTGCGCTATGGCATATCCTTACATGAGGAACTGGGGAAACAGAATCAAAAGTTGCATTTTATTGATTGGGAGCATCCGGAAAACAATCAATTTGCTGTAGCAGAAGAAGTAACCATTAAGGGAGAAAAAACAAAAAGGCCGGATATCGTGCTCTATATTAATGGGATTGCTGTAGGAGTGCTTGAATTGAAGCGCAGCACAGTTGCGGTATCTGAAGGAATTCGTCAGAACATTGGGAACCAGACTGATAATTATATCAAACCATTTTTTGCCACTGTCCAGCTGATGATGGCTGGAAATGATACCGAAGGACTGCGTTATGCTACAACTGAAACAAAAGAAGATTATTATCTATCCTGGAGCCCGAAAGACCCTCTGTTTGCCGAAGAACCTAATCTATTAGACCGGCAGCTAATGCAATGTTGCAATAAGGAGCGATTACTGGAAATTATCCATGACTTTATTATTTTTGACAGCGGAATAAAGAAAATTTGTCGGCATAACCAGTATTTTGGGGTAAAGGCAGCCCAGGAGAATGCCAGAAAACGCGAAGGTGGAATCATCTGGAATACCCAGGGATCGGGGAAAAGTTTAACTATGGTCTGGCTGGCGAATTGGATTAGAGAAAACATCACTGACGCCAGGGTCATTTTATTGACTGATCGCATAGAATTAGACCAACAGATTGAAGGTGTATTTTCAGGGGTCAATGCAAAGATTTATCGCACAAAAAACAGCAGGGACTTGCTGGAACAGCTGAATAAAAAAGATGAATGGTTAATATGTTCCCTTATTCATAAGTTTGGACGATTTGGTACCAGTGTAGAAAAAGATGTCGAAGAGTATATCAAAGAGATAAGAGCTAACCTTCCGAAGGATTTTAAAGCCAAAGGAGAGATATTTGTTTTTGTAGATGAATGCCATCGCTCCCATACCGGAAGTATGCATAAGGCGATGAAGGAGATATTACCGGATGCTTGTTTTATCGGGTTTACCGGTACCCCGCTTTTGAAAGTTGACAAGACCAACAGCATAGCGGTTTGGGGTGGCTATATCCATGAATATAAATACAACGAAGCCGTTGCCGACAAGGTAGTGTTAGACCTGCGCTATGAAGCCAGGCAGGTTCCCCAGCAGATTACTAACCAGAATAAGATAGATGAGTTTTTTGAACGAAAAACAAAAGGACTTACCGATTATGCGAAAGCCCAGCTGAAAAAGAGATGGGGAACGATGCAGGCACTGCTCAGCTCTGCAGATCGCATGAAAAGGATTGTCTTTGATATATTAGATGATTTTGAGAAAAAGCCAAGGTTAGCCAGTGGACGGGGTAATGCTTTGCTGGTAGCCAGCAGTATTTATGAGGCCTGCCAGTATTATGATATTTTTCGAAATGAGCTTTTTGATAAGTGTGCGGTGATTACATCCTATGAACCTAATGCGCTGGATACCCAATCCAAGGAATATGCCATTTACCAGAAGATGTTGGACAAACATCGTCCCCTTGAGAGAAATGCTAATGAAAGTGAAACTGATGCCTTTGAAAGAGTTATGAAAAAGAGATTTATCGAGACTCCGGGGCAAATGCAGCTGTTAATTGTGGTGGATAAATTACTGACCGGTTTTGACGCACCTCCCGCAACGTATCTTTATATTGACAAAACCATGCAGGACCATGGGCTATTTCAGGCTATTTGCAGGGTTAACCGGCTGGATAGTGATGATAAGGATTATGGCTATATTATTGATTACCGTGATTTATTTCAAAAACTGGAAAAAGCAGTAACAGATTACACATCAGGAGCATTTTCAGGATTTGAGAGAAGTGATGTGTTAGGTCTTTTAAAAGACAGGTTTGAGGAGGGCAAGAAAGACCTCGATGATGCTTTAGAGAAGGTCAGGGCTCTTTGTGAACCGGTGCAACCTCCCAAAGCACAGGCAGATTATATCAGGTATTTCTGTGGAGACCCGGAAAACCCCTATTCACTGAAAGAAAACGAGGAAAAGAGAGTAAAATTATATCAATTTGTGGCGAGGCTATTAAGAGTTTATGCTGATATTTCCGGCAGTCTTAAAGAAGCCGGTTATAGTACAGAACAGGCCGAGGCAATTCCCAAAGAAGTGGTTTATTATGAGCGGGTCAGGACTGAGGTAAGATTAGCTAGTGGTGATTATATAGACCTGAAAAAATATGAACCGGCTATGCGAGCTTTGTTAGACAGGTATGTCTCTGCCAGTGAAAGCGAAAAGTTAACTTCCTTTGATGACCAGTCGTTGGTGGAGTTATTGGTACGAAATGGTTCTGCTGCGATTGATCAATTACCGAAAAAAGTAAAAAATAATCAGGAAGCAGTAGCCGAAATAATTGAGAATAATGTTCGCAAGTTGATTACTGATGAGATGCCGACTAATCCACGTTATTATCAGCAAATGTCTGAGTTATTGATAGAGCTGATTAGAAAGAGAAAACAGGAAAATCTGGAATATAAGAAATATATTGAGGAAATGGTTGACTTGGTAAAAAAGGTGAGAGATCCTGGTCAATCGGGCCGATATCCTGAATATGTTGATACTCCAGGCAAAAAAGCTTTATATGATAATGTAGAAGCTACCTATGAAGGAAGAGTTCAGGATATCAATGGAGCAATTATGCAGTCAAGGAGCGATAGTTGGCGTGGAAATTTCTTAAAAGAAAAAAGAATAAGGATAGCCGTTAAAAAAGCTTTACCTGGAATATCTAAAGATGAATTAAAGAAAATAATGGAAATTATTAAAAACCAAAATGAATATTAATCAATGCACTATGACAATCCGTGGTATAGAGGTTTTAGTACTGCGGAAAAAGATAAAAAATTTACATCTCAATGTCTTACCCCCGAATGGAGCAGTTCGCTTATCTGTCCCTTTAAATATGAATGATGATGCAATTCATACTTTTTTAGCTACACGACTTTCCTGGATTAAAAAACAACAGGCAAAATTTAAAGGACAGGAAAGACAGACTATTAGAAAATTTGTAAGCGGTGAATCCCATTATCTTTTAGGGAAAAGATATCTCTTAGAAGTACAATATACTGATCGCAAGCCTAAAGGACCGAAAGTTAAAATATTAAACAAGAAAAAAATCGTGCTCAAGGTAAAACCTGGCAGTGATAGTAAAAAGCGGGAACAGGTTTTACAAGACTGGTACAGGAAAATATTAAGGGAAATACTAACTCCAATGATTAAGGAGTGGCAGAAAAAAGTAGGAGTGGAAGCAAGCTTTTGGGGAATCAGGCAGATGAAAACCAAGTGGGGCAGTTGCAACGAAAAAACTAAGAGGATATGGTTTAACCTGGAGCTGATAAAAAAGCCGGAATACTGTATTGAATATGTAGTTGTTCATGAATTAGTTCACTTATTAGAAAGAACCCATAATGACAGATTTGTGCAACTTATGGATAAGCATCTTCCAAAATGGCGCAGCACAAAAGATGAGTTAAATAGACTGATATTGGCTTATGAAGAGTGGAAGAGTTGAGGGTTAAAGTAGAAAATTACATATTTATGAATCGAAAAAATTTATTTGAATATAAAAAGAATAAAAAATGAAGAATAAAGAAAAAAAATACAAATTAATGGCATATGGAATTGAAAAAGTTGGTATAAATAAACCTTCACTGGGTATTATTTCAAAAGGAAATTTTGAGTTATCTTTTGAAGATTTCCATACAAATAAAAGGTTTAACGAATTTGACGGAATAATATTATTTCAAGGTATTTTTGAGCAGTATAAGTTTAAGAAAACAATGTATGGAAAATATCTAGAACCCTCTTTTGAGATTGAAAATTTATTAGACTTAGATAACTTAATAAATTCTAAAGAATGATGGAAATTTTCAACTTTAATTTATGAAAGGTTATAAAAATGACCGAGGATAATAATATCAATATAAGACCAGATTTAACTGACATTTCAAACACAATTTTACATTTATATGAAGTAGCTCGGTATTTTGGTAAAAAGCATAGAGAATTTAGTTCTCTTTGGTATGATAATGATGAAGAAATACAATTTTACCTTTCTAAATTTAAGGATTGGGAGTTGTATAGCTTAGTAGAAGAATTTTATAGGATTGGAAAGGATATTAGTTATTCCTTATCTATACAGTTGCCATTCATTAATTACAGCATGAAATATCCGGTGATATCAAAATATCTTGAAATGATTGAAGCTTATGTTAATTCTTTTAAAAATGAGATTATTGGATTGTTAGAAAAGAGTAAAAAAATATTTCCTAAAAAAGAAGGGCAATTGAACCACTGGAAAATAAAGAGATTTGTTGAAATACATGAAGAAATGTTATCTGTAATAAAGTCATTGGATAATGAAATAGATAATATTAAGAATTCAGATAGATATAAAATTGAGAATAATTTCAGGGTAGATAATAAAGTTGCAAATAAACAATTTGCTTTGGGAGGTATTGAATTGGATAATATTAAACTAATTCAAGATTTAATAGATAAAACAAATAATCTTTCACATAGAGATGAAGAGGGACTAGATTCTATTAAAAGAACTGCGGAAATGAGAATTAGAAAAATATTCGGGGATAAGAGCGTTTATTTAAATCATGTAGAAGATATTTATTATAAATTTTCTCCCGGAGCCTATTGGCCTGGTATGGAAGATAAAGAATATGATGATAGCTGGAATAGAGGTAAAAGTAAATTACTAAACCTTTTAAAAACTATAGAAGAGGATTTGACATTAGATCCAAAATTAACAAAAGATAAAAATAATAAAAAAAGTTCTAATAAAATATTTGTAGTACATGGACATGACGAAGAAATGAAGCAATCTGTAGCAAGATTAATTGAGAAAGTTGGACTTAAAGCAATAATTTTGCATGAACAGGCAAGTGAGGGAAGTACAATTATTGAAAAATTTGAAACTTATGCGAATGTTGATTTTGCAGTAGTTCTTCTTTCTCCAGATGATATTGTATATAAAAAAAATAATAAATCAAAAAGTAAAATAGAGGTTTTTAGGGCAAGACAAAATGTAATTTTTGAGTTAGGTTTTTTTGTTGGTAGATTAGGGAGGGGAAAAGTATTTATTCTTTATAAAGAAATAGATAATTTTGAAATGCCCACAGACTATTCAGGTGTTTGTTATACCTCATATGACAATAAAGGGAGTTGGCGATTTGACTTGATAAAAGAACTAAATATTTGTGGATATAATGTTGATGCAAATAAGATAGTATAGAGAAAATAGAAAATAAATGGCTTTATAATTGAAAAAAATACTCTAGTTAACTTGATAATAGAATTTACAAACTATCGGAATAGTGCCAAATCTATCAAATATAAAAAAGCAAATTAATGAAAATACCAGAAATAAAAATTAAAGGAGTAAAGGTTGTATATTGCTTATTATGATGAAGCAGGAGATGATGGGTATCCAAAATATTCTTCACCATTATTTGTCCTGTCTGCTGTTTATTTACATTATTCATGTTGGAAAGATGTTTTTGAAAATATCAGGCAATTTAGGAAAAAACTAAAAATTGACTATAATATTCCAATAAAAACGGAATTTCATACCAGGCATTTTGTCATGAATAAGAATCCTTACAGAGAACTCCAGATTAGCGATGATGATAAGTCAGTTATTTTACAGCTTTTTTGTGAATTAATTTCTAATTTAGATATGCGTATAATAAATATAGTAATCAACAAAAAAAATATATCAAAACAAGGTTACAATGTACTTGATAATGCCTTAAAGTATTCCATTCAAAGAATAGAGAATGATCTCATCAAAACATCAAAAAAATTTATGATAATCACAGATGAGGGCAGAATTGGTAAGATGAGAATGACTGCCAGGAAAATACAAAGAGTAAATTTTATTCCATCCAAATACAATTCAATACCGTATAGAAAAGAAATAAAATCTTTAATAGAAGATCCGTTACAAAAAGATTCCAAGGAATCTTATTTTATCCAAATTGCTGACCTGGTTTCCTTTATTGTATATAATTATTCTATTTATAAGTTAGGTATCAATGTGTTTTCCAAGAGAATGCCAATAAATATGAATAAATTATTCTTTATTGATCTTATGGAAAAATTAAAAGGAAGTTTGAATTTGCAGGCAACTAAATCTGATAAATACGGTGTAGTTTATTATCCAAAATAAAACACCACCTACGACGCATTCGCGCTTTCAGTGGTTCAATATAATAATATAATACTTATTTTATAAAGTCAAATATTTTTGGACAAAATGATACAGAGACGGTTTTCTGTATTATACAAGGAACTGGTAGATCTATAAAAAAAATTTACCAGAGTACTGATTCTTTATTTTTAATTTAAAAAATAGTGAGTAGCGGAGTGAGGTAGTTTTATGCATTGATGTATTTCCTTTAGATCAGGTATGTAAATATATTCATTTTGCCCATCAATTACGGTTCTAACATTTTTCACGATACGGAGCCAGATGGCAATATAATAAAGAATACATTAGAATTTTCTCAAATTATTAGTAGCGAGAGAAAAATTGGGTTTGTTGGTAGATATAAATATTAATAAAAACTTTAAAAAAAGAGGGCATTTAATATGTATATTTTTTTAATAATAATGATTATTTTGAGTGTTTTAAGTGTTCAAAGGCTGCACTACACAATTAAAACAATCATAGTCGTTAATGAAAGTAGCGTTGGTGGTCTTGTAGGGAAAATGAGTGGAGGTAGAATAAATAATTCTTCTGTGAGTAATTCTTATATATCAGGTGGTAATCAAAGAATTAAGAAAAAATTGGGGTCAGGTCTCAACATTTGACATAAATCATTACAGATGCTAATATTTTCTCATGTCCAGACCATTACGCATCTCCTATAAAAATGCCTATTATCATATTACCTCCAGAGGTCACCGAAAAGAAAAGATCTTTTATGATGATCAAGATAAAAGAACATTCATTCGAAAATTAGATGAGACTTTCCAAAAATATACCATTACCTGTTATGCTTATTGTCTGATGGATAACCACTATCATCTTTTTCTCAAAACCACCAAGCCCAACATTTCCCAGGCACTACATTATCTGAATACTTCTTATGCCAACTGGTTTCGCATACGTTATCAACTTACCGGCTCAGTCTTTCAGGGACGCTTCAAATCTATCCTGGTAGATGCAGATAATTATGCACTTGTACTCTCTGCCTATATTCATCTTAATCCTTTACGAGCAGGAATAGTGGACAGATTAGTGGATTATCCCTGGAGCAGCTATCTTGACTATTTAAATTTAAGAAATCCCAGTATTGATAATTTAGATACATCATTGGTTTTAAATTTCTTTTCTCCTGATTATCAGTTAGCTATCTGTCAATATCAAGAATACATTTTGCAAAACCAGAACCTGGAAGATCCATTAAAACAAACTTATCATAATATTGCCTTGGGCGATGATGATTTTATTCAAAAGATTAAAGTTAAAATTGAAAATCAGAACAGTTCCAGGGAAATTCCCATTACCAATCTACCTAGCTCTTATAACCCTAAAGAGATTATAAAAAAGGTATGTGCGGTAAATCAAATAGAAAAGAAAAGATTGATGAGTAATGTAAGGGGAAATATCTATCGGCCCCTGACTTTATATAGGATAAAGGGGTCAAATCTTTATCATTGACAGTTATAGTATAGGAAAGGAAGATAGTGGTTAACTTGAATAATACAGGGGATGGTTCTTCGTTTCACAGTTTTAAAAAATAGATGGAGAAATCTCTAATAATACTGCAATAAATTTGACAACCTATATGGATTAATCATATAATGTAACTGTAATTTAGTTGCATTAATAGAAAGAAAAAGAATTAATGACCAAAAAATTATAGGATAAAGGGGTCAAATCTTTATCATTGACAGAGTTATAGTATAGGAAAGGAAGATAGTGGTTAACTTGAATAATACAGGGGATGGTTCTTCGTTTCACAGTTTTAAAAAATAGATGGAGAAATCTCTAATAATACTGCAATAAATTTGACAACCTATATGGATTAATCATATAATGTAACTGTAATTTAGTTGCATTAATAGAAAGAAAAAGAATTAATGACCAAAAAAGAGAAGTTGCTAGAT
>Ga0334895_1003035_pt1 | contig 13453 bp, 13 predicted proteins | sample GraSluR3_MG_7_FD_207229 | JGI IMG/M metagenome (GOLD analysis project Ga0334895, IMG submission 207229) | Sludge microbial communities from methane-producing bioreactor in Wageningen University, Netherlands - Granular Sludge_31_05-R3 | ecosystem: Engineered > Bioreactor > Anaerobic >... | reverse complement strand
CAGTACAACAGTCTTTTTAGAGTAAGTCTATAAGCCGAGTTTTGTAATCGATAGTCATCTATCTAGGCTTTTTGTTGCCAAAAAGCTCAAGCAACCTACCACGGGACACAGCGAGCAACTGCTTCCAAAGTCCCTATTTGGTCTTGCATCGAATGGGGTTTACACAGCCGGTTAGTCACCTAACCGCTGGTGAGCTCTTACCTCACCTTTTCATCCTTACCTTTTCAGGCGGTAATTTTCTGTTGCACTTTCCTTAAGGTCACCCTCACTGGCCGTTAACCAGCATCCTGCTCTATGAAGCTCGGACTTTCCTCATGCTTCCATGCGACTATCCGACTTACTCTATGCATTATAATCTATTTGATTCCATTTCTCAAATATTTTTTAATAATTTTCGAAAGCATAGTCATTACGATCATAAGTAAATACTTCTAGGTCGCTATTTATTGTTTTTAATTTTTTTTCCATAAGAGGTAAAAATACCCATTCAAGGCCATAGTGGGTTGCATCTATCAAGATTATGTCATTTTCATAGGCTTTTTGTCCATCATGGTGTCCTAGGTCTCCAGTAATATAAACATCTGCGCCTTTATCTGCAGCATTACCAATAAAGTCTGCTCCCGCTCCTCCGCAGAAAGCAATACGATGAATCCTTTTTTTTTGACCATTGTACACTCGTATCCCTTCTAAATTGAATTGAGCCTTCAAAAAGTTAATAAAGGAGTGGAGGTCTATCTCTTTTTCTATCACGCCAATCCCACCAAAACCATACTTAGGGTCATTGTCATTAGGAACTAAAACGCTGAAGCCTTCCAAATTTAACTGTTGAGATATTGCCCAATTCATTCCATGATGCGCTTGATCAAAGTTTGTATGAAAACTGACACAGTTGATTTGATTCATGATAAGCGACCGAATCATTTTCCCTTTCGTTTCTGTTACATCAATTTTTAGTATTGGATCAAAAATAAACGGATGATGAGAAATAATCAAGTCAACCTCTTTTTCGATGCATTTTTCAATTACTTTTTCTGTTAGATCAATCGTTAACAAAATTCTATTAACCGTCATATTTCTATCAGACACTTGATAGCCACCATTGTCCCATTTTTCTGACAGATTAAAAGGATATATACTTTCAACATTTACAATTAACTCATTCAATGTCATGCTTTTCCATTAACCTCCTATATGATAAAATCTTGTCTTCTAATGATTTTACTGATTCCTTTGGTTTTCCGCCAATAATCATTTCATTAATAATTCCTTGGCAAATACGTATCTTGTTTTTTAGAAACAATCTAATCAAAGGGTGTTTTTTCTCAATCAATGGTCTCCCAATTTCGTAAAACACATCATCTTCAACATTAACTCTTTCTTCTGTTTTAATTGCTTTAATGATTTCATAAAAATGCGTGTCTTCTTTTGACAGAGATTCTTCAACTATTCTAAAATTCTTATTGAAAAGAAACTTTCTAAGCTTATCCGATGCATTCATGGGTTGCAAAATCAAAGTATGATGATAGCTTATATCCTTCAGTCCATCTTCAATGATTTTTTTTATCAAGAGACCACCCATACCTGCAACAATAATCGTATCAACTTCTTTTAAGTTTACGGGGTCAAGACCATTTCCAAGCCTAACTTCAATCTGATTCAATAGACCCTTTTCTTCGACAAATTTTGATGCAATCTCATACGGTCCTCGATTTAGATCCGTCGCTATGACTCTGTCGCATCTGCCTTCAGCAATTAGTTTTACGGGGACGAATCCATGATCCGTCCCAATATCTGCGACCGTATCACAAGTGTCTACTAAAGATACAATTGTGTCTAATCTATTAAGCATATTAATCACCTTATATTAAGTAAAGATTCGTTTCCGAATCTTTACTCCAAATAATCTTTTAATTTTTTGCTTCGACTTGGGTGTCGAAGTTTTCTTAACGCCTTAGCTTCAATCTGTCGGATCCTCTCTCTTGTCACATCAAATTCTTTACCTACCTCTTCCAAGGTTCTCGCTCTCCCGTCATCTAGCCCAAACCTCAGTCTCAGAACTTTTTGCTCTCTTTCAGTCAAAGTTTCCAAAACATCCACCAGTTGTTCCTTTAGCAAGATAGACGTAGCAGCATCGGCTGGAGCCTGAGCATCGTCATCTGGAATAAAATCTCCTAAATGACTATCCTCTTCCTCACCTATGGGAGTCTCCAGAGATACTGGTTCTTGAGCAATCTTTAAAATCTCTCTTACCTTCTCAGGTTCCATATCCATTTCCATAGCAATTTCTTCAGGAGTAGCATCACGACCTAACTCTTGCAACAATTGTCTTTTGACCCTGATTAATTTATTGATTGTTTCAACCATATGCACTGGAATTCTTATCGTCCGCGCTTGATCTGCTATCGCTCTTGTAATAGCCTGCCTTATCCACCATGTTGCATACGTGCTAAACTTATACCCTTTTTTATAATCAAATTTCTCAACGGCTTTAATCAATCCCAAGTTCCCTTCTTGAATCAAATCTAGAAAAAGCATCCCTCTTCCCACATACCGCTTAGCAATACTTACAACTAACCTCAAGTTAGCTTCTGCTAATCTGTTTTTTGCTTCATCGTCATGATTTTCCATACGTTTAGCCAATTCTACTTCTTCGTCCGCTGTCAACAAGGGCACTTTCCCAATTTCTTTAAGATACATTCTTACCGGGTCATCCACATTAACACCCTTTAATAGTATGGAATCCGATTCGCTTTTTATTCTTTCCAATAGGTTGTTTTCAACTTCCGCATCTATTTCATCATCTTCCTCATCTTCCTCATCTGTGTCTGTAATAATCAAATCATCTTGAAGTCCAAGGATTTCAATCTTGTTATCTTCCAGAAACTTATAGACATCATCTATTTCCTCTGGGCTTATCTCAATTTTCTCAAATGTTGTGACAATCTCTTTATACTCTATGAAGCCCTCTTTTTTTCCTTTCTTTTTTAAATTAATTTTCAGTTCGTCAATGACGGAGTTGTTTTCGTTGATGCCAGTAAACTCATTCACTTTTGTCATTATGTAGCCCCCTTAACCTTATAATTTCTTTATCCAGTTCTAAAATTTTCTTTTGCCATTGACCTTTGTTGTCGATTTTAGGCATATCATTCAGTAGTTCCTTTTTTTGTCTCGTTAGATTTTCTAGCTTAATTCTGTGTATATAATCCTCTGCAACTCTCTCAAGTTCTTCTTGTGTCAGATAAATCCCTTCAAATAACAATTCCGACTCATTGTGTTGGGTTTTTTCGTCCAACATCTTAAATTTATCAGAATATGATGTGTCTTCCGTTAAAAATGTTCTGTATTTAGTCATCACATGATTTTTTACTACCGCATTTTTGGTCAAAATTTCCAGTAGTTTCGTCTCAAAATCATATTCATTGCTAGTTGAAACACTCATTTTCTTGATCACTTGCGGCCTAAATCCTTTACCTTTCACAACCGATTTTAGTTCTTGTTGGAGTGCTTCTTTTGAAACACCTAGCAAATTCGATATTTTTTCAATATACAATTCTCTTTCTACAGGACTTTTGACAGATGCCAAGTGTTCATTGGCTTCTTTTATGTATGATATTTTTCCTGAATCTGTATGAATGTCGTATTTCTTTTTTAGATAGTGATCAACAAACCCAAAGTAATCAAAAGAATTAGTCATTTGTTCTTTATACTTGGCTCCACCATATTTTGATATGAAATCATCTGGATCCATATTCTCTGGGAATTTGAGGATCTTGCACTCGAAATTATTGGATTTTAAAAGATTTGCTGCTTTTATTGCCGCTTTCAATCCAGCTTCATCTGAATCATACGATATATAAAATGTTTGACTATATTTTTTCATTAATTTGACTTGGTTTTCTGTCAATGCTGTTCCTAGAGAGGCTACAACATTTTTATACCCATTTATGGACAGTTTTATAACATCCATATAGCCTTCCGTCAAAATAATGCCTTCTCTTGAATAATCTTTGGCATTATTGAGATTATATAAACTTCTACCTTTATTAAACAATATCGTGTCTGGTGAATTGATATACTTTGGCAAAGAATCATCTACAACTCTCCCGCCAAAGCCAATTACTCTCTTTTTTAGATCAAAAATCGGGAAAATCAATCGATTTCTAAAACGATCATACACATTCCCTCTTTTTTCATTCTTTATGACTAGCCCATTATCCAAGATATCTTTTTCTTTAAAGCCTTTTTTAGTTAGATAAGTCAACAACCCATCCCACTTGTCAGGCGCAAAACCTAGGCCAAAATATTTTTGCGCTTTTCGATGGATGCCTCTGTTCTCAAAGTATTTAACCGCTACTGGATTGTTTTCAAGGTTTTTAAAAAAAAATATCGCCGATTCTCTATTGATTTTATAATTGATGCTAAGAGATATTTGTTTTTTTTTGTCCTTATTTTGCTCATGCTCCAAAGGTATCCCTGCACGATTTGCCAATTCTTCTACCGCCTCAACGAATGTTAAATTCCTATATCTCATCAAAAATGTTATAGCATCTCCTCCTTCACCACAACCAAAACAATGAAAGATCTGTTTATCCGGAGATACAGAAAATGACGGTGTTTTTTCTTTGTGAAACGGACACAGTGCCGTATAATTCGACCCTGCTCGTTTTAAATTGATGCATTCACCGATTACATCGACTATATCGCTATGTTCAACGATTTGTTCAATTTTCTCTTCACTAATAGAGTATGGCATAATACCACCATTATATCAAATTATGGAACAAAATTATACATCTTTTAAATATCTTTGTCAAACACTATTTATCCCATGGTAACGGTAAAAAAATGTCTTTAAATTGCTTTAATGCGTAGCGGTCTGTCATTCCAGCTATATAATCTTTAACTACCTCTTCTTTGTCCAAAGTTGGTATTTCATTATTACTCTCCGTTAGAAGCTGAATGTTGTCCATGTAATAATAATACAAATCCGTCATGATTTTTTCAGCTTTTCTATCTTCACTCTTAGCAACTTCGTTGTAATAAATGTTTTCAAACATGTATTCTCGCAAGTGGTCGGTTGCTTGTTTAATGTTTGAGCTCATTTTGACTTCATTTTTCCCAGCTGAGTTTCTGATTATATCCAAAATCATGTTGTTAATTCTTTCGCCATGGCTACTCCCTAAGGAATCAATGATTTCTCTAGGGATTTTCTCAAGATCAATCAACCCTGCTCTTTCAGCGTCATCTATATCGTGATTCAAATAGGCAATTCTGTCGGCCATTTTAACCAGTTGTGCTTCTAGTGTAAAAGGCTTGTTGTCTCCAGTATGGTTGAGAATTCCATCCCTTACTTCTTCTGTCAGGTTCAACCCATCTTTGTCATTGTGTTTTTCCAACAAGTCTACTACTCTTAAGCTTTGCTCATAGTGTCGAAACCCTCTACTCAACAACCTGTCCAAAATTGCTTCTCCATTGTGCCCAAAAGGTGTGTGGCCTAAATCATGTCCTAGAGATATGGCTTCTGTCAAATCCTCATTCAATCTTAAAGCTCTTGCCATTGTTCTTGAAATTTGAGATACCTCTAATGTGTGGGTAAGTCTTGTCCGATAATGATCTCCTTCTGGAGCCAAAAAGACTTGTGTCTTGTGCTTTAATCGCCTAAAGGATTTTGAATGTAAGATGCGATCTCTGTCTCTTTGAAAGTCAGTCCTAATCTCACATTTACTCTCTTGAGAAATACGGCCTTTTGATTCACCTGATTTGACAGCATATGGAGATAGTATACGAAATTCAAGTTCTTCTTGGTATTCTCTATACATTATTAAACCTCCTTATAAATAACTACAAAGAAGAAAGAGTTATACCCTTTCTTCTTGTTTTGTTGTTTCGTTATACCAGCCAATGATAATGCTTGCAATTTCTTCAATTGCTTTATTTGTAATGTTTACTTTTCTACAACCTATTCTCCTGATATATTGATCAGCATACTCTAATTCTTTGACGATTCTATCTAAATTTGCGTAAGAAGAATTGTCATTTAATCCTAAAGCTTTTAGCCGTTCTTTTCTAATCCTGTTTAAATATTCTGGCTCTGCATATAGTGCAATCACTTTTGCAGCATCGCTAGTAAATAACTCTTCTGGTGGTTCCACTTCAGGAACCAATGGAATATTGGCCACCTTTAGATTTTTATTAGCCAGATACATGCTAAGGGGTGTTTTAGATGTTCTGGAAATGCCTATTAAAACCATGTCCGCTTTAGTGATACCTTTGGTGTCTTTTCCATCATCGTATTTGACAGCAAATTCAATTGCATCCATTCTTTTGAAATAATTCTTGTCAAACTTATACAACAAGCCTGGTTCTCTTTTAGGTTTAATTCCTATGTGTTCTATCATTGGAGACAGAAGTGGTGTAATCAAATCCACTGCTGTTACATCTTCTCTGCTTGCTCTCTTTATTAAATAATCACGTAATTCAACAATTACCAACGTAAAAACGATTACCGCATTTTGCACTCTTGCCTTGTGGACGATCTCATCGATTTCTTCTTTCGACTGCACATATGGATAGACATCAATGTGATAATCAATATCATCAAACTGTTTTAATACCGCTTTGGTAACTTGCTCTGATGTTTCCCCCACCGAATCTGACAAAGCATAGACTCTCACTCTTTTCATAGCAACCCCTTCCCGGACATACCCAAGTCCAAAATGTATTGACATATATTGGTTTTAGAGATACGGCCAATCACTCTCAATTTATCTGTTCCCTCTTCTGATACTATTGGTAGGCAATCAATATGATATTCAACCATTTTTTTTACCGCATCTAAAAAAATATCATTATTATTGCAGTAAATGATTTGTGGCAATCTTGTCATTATAACTGATACAGGCAATGTCAATGCCGAATTACCGGTTATTGTCACTTTCAAAAGATCTCTTCTCGATACAATTCCTTTTAAGTAGTTGTCTTCGACAATAAACAGTGTCCCTACATCCTCTAGAAACATAGTCACTGCAGCATCATAAATAGAGGACATTTCCTCAATGACAACAGGAACTGATTTTATTTCTTCAACTGGAATCGTGAAAAGTTCATCAATGGATTTTTCTAGTATCATTTCATTGAAAAGATAACCAACTTTTGGCTTAGCCACTAACACTCCAATCATTGTTAGAATAGTAAGATCGTGCCGAATGGTGCCCCGAACCAACCCAAGATGTTCCCCTAGGTCTTCTCCCGTAATTGGCTCGTATTGTTTGACAAGTTCCACTATCTTGCTTTGCCTTTCTGTAAGCTTGATAAGATCACTTCCTTAAAATTTCAACTGGTCTAGCAAAAATCGAGGTAGTTCTTTTATCTCAATTCTTTTTTGCTCCATCGTGTCTCGATATCTAATTGTAACACATTTGTCTTCTAGTGAGTCAAAATCATAAGTGATACAAAATGGTGTTCCTATCTCATCATGTCGTCTGTACCTTTTTCCTATACTTCCCGCTTCATCATAATCAACACTCAAATAGCTTGATAATTCATGATAAAGATCCATTGCTGGTTCCTTTAATTTTTTTGTTAAAGGAAAAATAGCTGCTTTATAAGCAGACAAAGCTGGATGTAGCTTCAAAATAGATCTTTCCGTTCCATCTTCTAGTGTTTCTTCTTCATAAGCATCAATGAGAAAGGCTAATAGTACCCTGTCCACACCAACTGAAGGTTCAATGCAGTAAGGAATGTACTCTTCATTTGTCTGAGGATCCTTATAGACAAAACTTTCCCCAGAATGCTCTTGATGTTGTTTTAAGTCAAAATCAGTCCTGTCAGCAATTCCCCAAAGTTCTCCCCAACCAAAAGGAAATAGGTACTCAATATCGGTTGTCGCGTTACTATAATGCGAAAGTTCTTCTGGCCCATGGTCTCGAAATCTCACACTCTCTTCTTTCATTCCAAGAGATGTAAGCCAATTCATGCAAAAGTCTTTCCAGTAATGGTACCATTCAATATCTTCTCCTGGTTTGCAAAAGAACTCTAGCTCCATCTGCTCAAACTCTCGTGTTCTAAAAATGAAATTTCCAGGTGTTATCTCATTCCTAAAAGATTTCCCAATCTGTCCAATGCCAAACGGAATTTTTTTTCGAGAAGATCGGTGGACGTTTTTAAAATTGACAAATATTCCTTGAGCTGTCTCTGGTCTAAGAAATATTTCGGCCTGTGAATCTTCCGTAACTCCTTGATATGTCTTAAACATGAGATTAAATTGACGAATATTTGTAAATTCAGTGCCTTCACATTCGGGACACTTTATATAATGGTCTGCCACATATTTTTCCATCTCTGTATTTGACCATCCATCAACAATTGTTTCATGATCTCCACTATTCCTTAAATAGTCTTCAATGATTTTGTCAGCTCGAAATCTAGTTTTACATATTTTGCAGTCCATCAACGGATCATTAAATCCACCCACATGTCCTGAGGCTTCCCAAGTTTTTGGGTTCATGAGAATCGCAGAGTCAAGTCCTACGTTGTGAGCATTGCCTTGGATAAACTTTTGCCACCAGGCTTTTTTGACATTGTTTTTTATCTCAACTCCAACAGGTCCGTAGTCCCATGTGTTTGCAAGACCACCATATATTTCTGACCCTGAAAATATAATTCCTCTGCTTTTTGATAATGACACAAGTTTTTCTAGTTTGCTTTTTTCAGCCTTACTCATATACTTCTCCTTTCAAAAAATAAAAAAATTCGCCCATAATAGGGACGAAAATACTTCCGCGGTTCCACCCTACTTGATACATTGCTGTATCCTCTCTAGTAGTCTATGCTCATGGGTTCCTTTCTTAAATTTCACATATTGGGTTTCCACCGTGCCCCAATTCTCTATCATGCTCGATCCAATACTCTTCCCAATCAAAGCATTATACAATTAACAATAATTTACCACCATCTACTTGTTCTGTCAATCCCTATTTAAACTCAAGTAATTTCAATGATTTAAACTGTTCTTTCCCAACATAGGCATTAAAGTATTTCCGGATTAATTTTAGTGCTTCAATATTTATCTCTTTAATTGTCGCAATATGTTCAAATTTCACATACAACAATTTGAACATATCGTTTATGCTTTCTTGCGTTGTCAAAGAACTATCTTTCATAACACCGCAGCTGTTACAAATGATACCCCCTTCGCTGATTGAGAATTTAATATGTCGAGGTCTTGCGGCACCACAAACGGCACAATGTTCCAACTGTGGCTTAAACCCCATCATGCTAATCAGTTTTATCTCATATGCATGGATATACCACGAAATATTTGCAGACACATCCTCGAGAACTTCCAACATTCTAACTGTCATTTCAAAAGCATTGGCTTGATGATCATTTTCTTGTAGAACATGATTGAGTATTTCAAGTATATAGCTTCCATAGACATAATTCTCATATTTTTGGCGCAGTCTATAAAAGCTGTTTAGTACACTTCCATTGATTAATATAAACATTTCTTTGTTCTGAATCAGTGTGACATCACAATAGTTGAACGTTTGTGCAATTGACATGTTTTCACTATTCGATTTTTGCGCCCCTCTTGCCATTACTTGTATTCTGCCTCTTTTTTTGCTAAAACAGTGAAGAATCTTATCATAATCTTTGTAGTCAATTTCCTTTAATACAATGATTTCATCTTGTTCACTCATATGTTACCAACTCTTATAGCCTAATTCTCTTAACATTTTTTCATTGTCTCTCCAGTTTTCACTAACTTTTACCCAAAGATTCAAATATACTTTGGACCCAAGCAATCTTTCTATGTCTTGTCTAGATCGCTTCCCAATTTCTTGAAGCTTCATTCCACTTTTACCAATAATCATTCCTTTGTGTGTTTTTTTCTCACACAGGATAACACCATAGACGTCTATCATTTCCTTATTGCTTCTTTTTTCTATCTTTTCAATCAATATACCTATCCCATGAGGAATTTCATCATGAAGTAATTGCATGCTCTTTTCTCTGATGATTTCTGAAATCACAAACCATTCTGGCCTATCTGTCATATAATCTTCAGGGAAATATAGCGGTCCTTCTGGCAATTGATCCTTAATGAAGTTTTTGACTTGCTCCAAGTTTTTTCCTGAAGTGGCTGAAATTCGAATGACACTATCAAAAATACCCATTTCCTCAAGTTCAATTTCCACAGCTTCGTTATCTTTATATATGTCTGATTTGTTGATTAGCGCAATTTTAGGTGTCTTGATTCCTTTTATTAAATCGATGATGTACTTATCTCCCGGTCCTAATTTATTTTTTCCATCGGTCATAAAGACAAGTGTATCCATCTCTTGCATCGCTTCTGAAATCTCAGAGCTCATAAATTTACTCAACTTGTTTTTCCCTTTATGGATCCCCGGTGTGTCGATGAATATGATTTGTGCTTTATCATCTGTGTATACTGCTTTTATCTTATTTCTTGTGGTCTGAGGCTTGTCTGACATAATCAACACTTTTTCACCTATTAATTGGTTTATTAATGTTGATTTTCCGACATTTGGTCTGCCAACGACTGTCACAAATCCTGATCTAAAATCATTTTTCATTTGATTGCCTCCGGTCCAAAACTATAAGGTAGTAGTTCTTTAAGGGTATGTACTTTGTATTGCGATGGACTAATCCCAACAATAACCCTTATGTTTTCTCCGAATTCTCTTATAAATTGTCTGCATACACCACATGGATAAGATATCTTGCTTAGACTTCCTACAATCGCTATCGTCTCAATGTTCCCATAACCCTCCGATATCGCTTTGCTAATGGCCACTCTTTCTGCACATATAGTCGGTGAATATGATACGGATTCTATGTTGCATCCAGTAAATAATTTGCCTTCTTTGGTTAACACTACTGCACCCACTTTAAATTTTGAGTATGGTGTATATGCCTTGTCTCTCACTTCAATTGCCAGTTCTATCAAACTTGCATCCGTCATTGTTCATCTCCTATCTCTATTACTGTGTTCTGTGACACAATCTGAACCCAGGTTTTGCCGGGGTTTAGAACAAGCGCCTTTCCTGTTTCATCGTAGTATGCCGTTTTTTCACGGATAGATGATTTTTCCCAAGTGATTTCCATTACTTCACCCCCAGTGACATAATAGCCTTCACCCGTTGAGAGTGTATCTAAAGACAGTCTTCCCACGCTATCTAGTACGCGTTTATTGACTTTTTGAATGATGATGTTAGTCACTGTTACAGCCGATTCATCTAACTCATCCATATGTTCTTTCCCATTCACAAATCGTCTATAAGTTCTTAGTAATTCATCATAGTCATAAGACACATGGTATTCACTGTTATAATAAATAGCAAAGCTTAGACATGTTACTGTCTCTTGGCATTCATCCATAGGTGTGAAGTCCTCATGAAATTGCCAACTTTCATAGTTTCCTTCTTGTCTAAAGTTCATGTAGGATTGTGCTTCTCTTAAGTTGTCCATCGCAGTATACATATTATTGGGAGCTTCTTTTCCTGTGTCATAATACCTCCAGAATTCCCCACTGGTCATACCACTAATATTTGCCATGTTGTAATCTCTAATTTTAATCAGAGCTTCATCGCTCCCACCTACATGGACAAACACAGCGTCAAATTCCAAAGCAAACTCTAAAAAATAGGGTCTTGCACTTCTAACTGGTCCAATGTGTTCTGGTGATTCAGTCAGATATATGGCTAAGTAACGTGTATATGGTCCTTCCACTTCGCACTCATAAACAATTTCAGCTTGTTGAATACCTGCCTGCCATCTTGAAGCTGGGTGATTATCAAGCACGACTGCTATAGGTCGAACACTCGTTGCTTCTTCTGGATAATATATGCCGCTTATGGGAGAAGGTACGCCAATTTTTTCAATAACCTCTTCCTCATTGGGGTCATCCAGTTCTATGTGCTCATCTTCATTTATTTCTTCATCCACTATAATTTCTGGCATTTGTTCCGGTTCATTTTGTTGGTTCCCACAACCAATTGTCAACAGTAACAACAGAATTAATCCCAGTTTTCTCATCATCTGCTCCTTTCACTGTCTGAACAACCCCAACTGTTTCATAATTTCTTTCTCAAGGAGCCTCATTTCCAATTTTTCATCACTTTCTATGTGATCATAGCCAAAAAGGTGAAGTAAAGAATGAACGTACAGGTAGACCAATTCTCTCTCTTCAGTGTGTCCGAGCTCCTTTGCTTGATGTTTCATCACGTCTACTGCAATAACCACATCTCCTAATAATATGCTATTGTCTTCAAAGTGTGGCAAATCATCCATAGGAAATGAAAGTACATCTGTTATTTGGTCCACTCCTCGATAATCTCTGTTTAACTCTTTTATTTCTTCATTTTCAACAAAAGAGACACTGATCTCATAATGACCTGTTTTTTCTAAGTGCTCGAGTGTCGTTATTGTCGCTTCTTTCATCATTTGTTCCATCTTTTCGTCTGTCTTAAAGCCTTTTTTTCTTATATCAATCAATATTTCCACTTAAGTCTGTTTTCCTTTCTTGTTTTTCAAATGTTTCGTAAGCTCTAATAATGTCCTGTACCAATTTATGTCTCACCACATCTTTTTTGTCAAAGTACATGAAGCCTATTCCATCTACTTGCTTCAATATTCTCTCAACTTGTTTAAGTCCAGACTTTTTTCCTGAAGGCAAATCTATTTGTGTTACATCACCAGTTACAACAGATTTTGAGCCATACCCTAACCTTGTCAAAAACATTTTCATTTGTTCCTTCGTTGTATTTTGTGCTTCATCTAGTATTATGAAAGCTGAGTCAATTGTCCTCCCTCTCATATAAGCTAAAGGAGCCACTTCAATAAGTCCTCTTTCAAGATTTTTCAAGTAATTATCTGCCCCCATGATTTCAAAAAGCGCATCGTATAGGGGTCTGAGATAAGGATCCACCTTATCTTGCAAATCTCCAGGCAAAAAACCTAGTTTCTCTCCCGCTTCAACCGCTGGTCTTGTTAAGATAATCCTTTCAACTTCTTTTTTCCTAAAAGCATCAACCGCCATAGCTACTGCCAAGTAAGTTTTCCCTGTCCCTGCAGGCCCAATCCCAAAAACAATGTCATTGTTTTTGATATTGTCTATGTATATTTTTTGGCCCACTGTTTTAGGCTTAATCATTTTTCCTGTGGCCGTAACTGTCACAATTTCATCCAAATAGTAACGTATTCTTTCTTTGTTTCCTTCGGCATAATGCTTGATTAAATCATTGAACAAAAATTCTGACAATCCCTTCTTGTCAGAATAACTTCTAATCATCTCGTTCAGTAATTTTTCAACAGTTTGAACATCTTCCTTAAATCCAATGATTTTTAATTCGTTATCTCTTGTTAAGACATCTACTTTGAACAGTTCTTTTATTTGACTAAGGTTTCTATCCATTTGTCCGAATATTTC
>Ga0334895_1003034_pt1 | contig 13454 bp, 11 predicted proteins | sample GraSluR3_MG_7_FD_207229 | JGI IMG/M metagenome (GOLD analysis project Ga0334895, IMG submission 207229) | Sludge microbial communities from methane-producing bioreactor in Wageningen University, Netherlands - Granular Sludge_31_05-R3 | ecosystem: Engineered > Bioreactor > Anaerobic >... | reverse complement strand
CAGGGCAAAGAAACGCAAACTTTTCTTTGGTATAAGAAATGACTTTATACCGTCCTGGTATATCACAACCGGCACCATAAAGGCACTGGCAGCGGCCAACCGCATTATCGACAGTGTTAACGGATCGATAACCGGGCCTATGGCCTGCACGAAGATACCTATAAACCCCCAGCATACACCTCCCGCCAGCACCAATACAATTCCCAGCCTTCTTTCACTGCTCCCGTATTGGGGGTTGTCCCCATTGCCTGCGTTCATTAACCCTCCCCCTTACGCATATATTTCCTCATACGTCTAATACCACCGGCAGGGGAGATTGACCTGAACAGCCGGTCCCTGTGCCCCTGTCCCGGCATGAGCCGGCCAATACAGTCAGGGGCAGGCTTTCCTCCCCGGTTTGTTTTATATATTTATTCTATCAGATTCCCGGTATCTTTGCTTCTATTATTCCAACCGTTCGGCAGGGATGATGGAAATTTTACCATCCCGGTCCATAACCTTTACCATTTCAAAACCGGTACCCCTGATAAAACTGGACACGTTTGTGCGGTAGTCCTCAAGCAGGGCCACCCTTTCGCCGGTGAGACCGTCCGTGTATTCACCCAGTATGTAAAGCCCCCAGTCGCCGTTCCACCTGTAATCCTCCTTGACCATCCTAAAATACCTTACCGCAAAATCCCTTTGGTCCGGGACGTTTTGAAAACCCGTTACCGTTGACATAAGCAGCGACTGAATATGCCTGATTCGCACAGTTTCGCCCCTGTCTGTATACTCAACCTCTGACTTCTGGTTCAGCCACAGCCAGTGTGGGTCCTCTTTGACACCGTCCCATGCCTGGTTCCAGTACGCGTTATAGTCCGTTAAAAGCCCCAGTACCCGGTCGAAGTGCCCGTCCCTCCATATGAAAATATCCCTGTATGCGGCGTTGAAAAACGCACCCAGCATTTCGTCCTGAAACTGGTCTACCACTACAAGCCGGTTTTCAATACGGGCATTATCCAAAGTTTCAATACCCTTAACCGGCAGCAGGCTTGGTATACGCCCGGAGTATTTAAGCCTTCCCCCCTCCCTCTTATACAAGGCGATAATCCCTTCCTGCGGGGGCAGCGACAAAGCCACCAGCACCTCGCTTTTGCCGCCTGTCAGCACATCGGCCTCTTCAAGCAGCACATCCAATTCCCCGCTGTATCTTTTCCACCTCATATAGCCGGTATTGTCCAGCGTCCTGTCCAGAATGCTTTGTACAGCTTTGTCCGCCGCCGGTGTAATGAAGCTTCGTGCATTTTTCAGCGCCCTGTATGGTATATCGTCACCTTCATAGTTCCTGCCCCAGGGGCCGCCGAAACGGTAATTTGCAAATACCAAAACCAGAAGGATTATAACCGCCGTTATAGATACAATCACTTTCTTTTTGTTTAACCTGAAAATTTCCATAAAAACACCACCCCTTTAGAATTTATTCTTTGGGATGGTCATTAATGCTAGTTTTATTGGCCAGGTGCTGTTCAAACACAGCCTATTATATCCGTAACCGACGAAAACCCGTTTTTTTGCAGGTATCCTTCAATGCCCTCTATTATCTCTATGGGTGCATAAGGGTTAACAAAATTTGCGGTACCCACCGCTACCGCCTTAGCACCCGCCAGCAGGAACTGCACCGCATCCTTCCAGTCAAGTATCCCGCCCATGCCAATTACCGGTATAAGGTTCGCCTTCGACACCTGGTGCACCATCCGAAGGGCCACTGGTTTTACCGCCGGCCCCGACAGCCCGCCGTACAAGTTCTTAAGCACAGGTTCCCTGGTTTCTATATCTATGTCCATACCCAGCAGTGTATTTATAAGGGACACCGCATCCCCCCCGCCCTCCTTGACAGCAGCAGCGATTTCCACTATATCGGTCACATTGGGCGATAGCTTGACTATAACTGGCTTTTCGGCGCATTCCTTGACCCGCCTTGTGACGTTATACACCGTTTCGGGTTTAAGCCCGAAGGTTATCCCGCCCTCCCTGACGTTGGGGCACGACAGGTTCAGTTCCACAGCCGATACACCGGAAGGCCCAAGCTTTTCCGTCATAACACAGTACTCGTCCACCGTCGTACCCGAAATGTTTGCAATAACACATACATCCTGGTCCAAAAGACGCGGCAGTTCACTCTGCACAAATTCATCCACTCCTGGATTCTGCAGCCCGATGCTGTTAAGCATCCCCGCCGGCGTCTCGGCTGTCCTCGGAGGCGGGTTTCCCATACGCGGTTTTAGTGTAAGGCCCTTTACCACCACCGCACCCAGCCTGTTAAGAGAATAAAACTCACTGTACTCCTCGCCGAACCCGAAGGTGCCCGAAGCCGTCATTACCGGGTTTTTAAGTTTCAGGCCTGCAATATCCACACTCAAATCAGCCCTATTCATCCCAGCAAACCTCCTCGCTCCAGAATACCGGGCCGTCTTTGCAAACCCTCGAATATTTTATTCCGCCGTTCTTATCCCTTGTGGCACAGCTGCACCCAAGACAGGCCCCCACACCGCAGGCCATCCGCTCTTCCAGCGAAACCTGGCAGGGTATTGAGTTTTCCCGGGCAATCCCCGCCAGCGCTTTAAGCATCGGCCGGGGTCCGCAGCCAAATATAATATCCGGCCGATGTTCGGTCAGATATTCGCTGACAAGGTCGGTTACAAAGCCCCGATGGCCCACTCTGCCGTCCTCGCTGGACACCCTTACGTCGGACGACCTTTTTTTGAACTGGTCAAGCAAAAAAGATTGAGCTTTAAACCCTGCAAACACTGCCGCCCTTTCACCGTATATACCCGACAGCTCCACAAGGGGCGCCAAGCCTATTCCGCCGCCCACAATGGCAGCATTTTTGCAGCTTCTTTTCACTTCAAACCCCCGGCCTAAAGGCCCTAACACGTCCAGCAGGTCTCCCGGCCTGCGTCCAGACAAATACCGGGTACCCTGACCCGCAACCCGGTACACAATAACAATACAGCCCTCATCCCTTAGGGTGTGCGAAAGGCTTATAGGCCTTCTTAGAAGCGGGAACCTGTCTCCCCGGCAGCGGATATGGAAAAACTGTCCGGGAGAAGCCCTGCCTATCAATCCCGGGCTGTACAGTTTCATGCTGTATACGTCGTCGGCTACGGGTTTGTTATCAACAACCCGCAGCATTTCGTGTTGTTTCATCCCTTTAATTCCTCCAGGTGGAATATTTTAAGATTATCCATGCTTATCCCCGCCTTTATTATATCAACCATCGCCCTGGCGGTATCGATAAATGTAAAGCAGGTTACCGCATTTTCAACCGCTTCCCTCCTCAGGGCAAAACCGTCGCTGCCTATATTCCTGCCGTGGGTGGGCGTATCTATTATTAGGTCTATGCTGCCCTCGCGTACAAGCTTCAAAACGTCGTGCTTGCCCTGGCCCGCCTTGTCTGCCACAACGCAGGGCAGGCCGGCTTTTCTGATAAACTCTGCGGTCCCGGAAGTGGCATACAGTTCAAAACCCAGTTTGTTAAGCCGGACCGCAATGGGTAAAAACTCCTGTTTGTACACATCGGATATCGTTGCCAGCACCCTGCCTTTTCTCGGGATTTTGTATCCTGCGGCTGTAAAACCCTTGTACAGCGCCTGCACCAGGTCTTCGCCTATCCCCAGTACCTCGCCGGTGGATTTCATCTCGGGACCGAGCCCCGTTTCGACCCTGGGAAGCTTGTCCAGCGAAAATACCGGCACCTTTACCGCCACAAGTTTTGCTTCCTGCTGCAGTCCGCCCGGCCAGCCCATGCTTTCCAGTTTTTCGCCCAGGGCCGCCCGTGTGGCAAGGTCCACCACGGGGATGCCGGTAACCTTGCTTATATAGGGCACGGTACGGCTGGACCTGGGGTTAACCTCTATCACGAAGAGCTGGTCCCGGTACACAACGTACTGTATGTTTATTATACCCTTTACCTCCATGGCCAGGGCGATTTTTTCGGTGTATTCTGCAACAATGTCCTTTATCCGCGCCGAAAGGTTCACCGGCGGATATATGGATATGCTGTCCCCCGAATGAACGCCCGCACGCTCCAAGTGTTCCATTATACCCGGTATCAGCACCTTCTCACCGTCACAGATGGCATCAACCTCCACTTCCCTGCCCATCAGGTACCGGTCAATAAGCACCGGGTGCTTTTGCGGGTAGCTGAACACAAACTCAAGATATCTCTTCAGACCGTGCCTGTCATACACAATTTCCATACCCTGGCCGCCCAGTACGTAGGACGGCCGTACCAGCAGCGGGTATCCCAGCTCTTCACCCTTTACAAGGCCCTCTTCCATGCTTGTTACGCCCACGCCCCTGGGCCTTGGTATGCCAAGCTGCTCCAGCAGAAGGTCCATTTTCTTCCTGTCCTCCGCCATGTCAATAAACCGCGGCTGTGTACCCAGAACCCTTATACCCATTTCCTGCAGAAAGCCCGCCAGCTTTATGGATGTCTGCCCACCGAACTGCAGCACCACCCCTTCGGGGTTTTCCTGCCAGATAATGTTCAGCACGTCCTCCTCGGTTATCGGTTCGAAATAAAGCCGGTCGGACACGTCAAAATCGGTGCTCACCGTTTCGGGGTTGTTGTTAACTATTATGGTTTTTATTCCAAGCCTCTTCAGGGACTTTACGCAGTGAACCGAGCAGTAGTCAAATTCGATTCCCTGTCCGATTCTTATCGGCCCGGAGCCTATAACCATAACCTTCCTTCCCTTTTCCGCCACCGCCTCGTCTTCGCTGTCATAGGTTGAATAGTAATAGGGCGAAACCGCCTCAAACTCCGCTCCGCAGGTGTCAACCATCTTGTAGGCGGGAAGCACGCCAAGCTGTATCCTCCTGCTGAACACGTCCTTTACGCCGGATCCTGTGAGCCTGCCGATTGCCTTGTCCGAAAATCCCATCTTTTTGGCCCGCAGAATTTCTTCCCGGTTAAGCTGGTAAAGCTCCTTGCTCTTTAAGTATTCTTCATGGGATGCTATTTCTCCTATCTTGGTTACAAAATACGGATGGATCCCGGTAAGGCTGCATATTTTATCCACCGCAAATCCTTTTTTAATCGCCTGTGCAATAATGAACAGCCTTTCATCATCGCCCTCCGAAAGCCTTCTTCGAATCTCGCCATCCTCCATACCCGAAAGACGCGGCAGATCCAGGCCGGTAAGGCCCAAATCCAGCGACCGGATGGCCTTAAGAAGCGCTGCCTGGAAGGTATTAGCTATGGCCATTACCTCCCCCGTAGCCTTCATCCTTGTACCCAGGTTCCTCTCCCCTTCCACGAACTTGTCGAAGGGCCAGCGGGGCATCTTTATTACCACATAGTCCAGCACCGGCTCAAAACAGGCCTTGGTCCTGCCGGTGACCTTGTTTTCTATCTCTTCCAGGCTGTACCCGGCGGCTATCTTCGCAGCCACCTTGGCTATCGGGTAACCGGTTGCCTTGGATGCAAGGGCGCTGGACCTGCTTACCCTGGGGTTAACCTCTATCACGTAATACTGTCCGGTCTTGGGATGCAGCGCAAACTGTATGTTGCAGCCGCCTTCTATTCCCAGCGCGTCTATTATTTTAAGCGATGCCGTCCTCAGCATCTGGTACTGCCTGTCGGTAAGTGTCTGGGAGGGGGCTATCACAATACTGTCACCGGTATGGATACCGACGGGGTCAATGTTTTCCATGTTGCACACGGTTATACAGTTTGCCCTGCTGTCCCTTATGACTTCGTATTCGATTTCCCTCCAGCCGGTGAGGCACCTTTCTATAATGGCCTGGTTGACCCTGCTCAGGGCCAGGCCCTGCCTCAGTATGCTTTTCAGCTGTCCGGGGTCCCTGGCGATACCTCCGCCCGTCCCTCCCAGCGTATAGGCGGGACGCACCACCACCGGGAAGCCGACCTTTTCGGCGAATTCCTCGCCTTCCTGCACCCCTGTGACGATTGCATTTTCCACCACCGGCTGCCCCACGCTTTCCATCAGGTCCTTGAACTTTTCCCTGTCCTCCGCCAGTGTTATCGCCCGGATGCTGGTTCCGATAAGTTTTACCCCGTACCGGTCCAGTATGCCTTTTTCGTCCATTTCCATGGCAATATTCAGGCCGGTCTGGCCCCCCATGGTTGCAAGGAGACTGTCCGGCCTTTCCCTTTCGATTATCCGCTCAACAAACCCGGTGATAATCGGTTCTATATATACCTTGTCGGCTACCTGGCTGTCGGTCATTATGGTGGCGGGGTTACTGTTTATAAGCACTACCTCTATGCCTTCCTCCTTCAGAGCCTGGCATGCCTGAGTGCCGGAATAGTCAAACTCTGCCGCCTGGCCGATAACAATCGGCCCCGACCCTATCACCAAAACCCGCTTTATTTCCTTTCGTTTAGGCATAGTTGTATTCTTTCTCCCTCCTGTGTTTTTCCATCAATGCTATAAATCCGTCGAACAGGTGCTGTGTATCCTGCGGTCCCGGCGCAGCTTCGGGGTGGAACTGAACGCCCAACACCGGCAGCTGCCTGTGCCTGAACCCTTCCAGCGTCCTGTCGTTTACGTTTACATGGGTTGCCTCCAGCCTGCCGCTGTCTAAACTGCCTGCGTCCACCACATACCCGTGGTTCTGTGAAGTAATGTATACCTTATCCTGTTTCAAATCCTTAACGGGGTGGTTGCAGCCCCTGTGCCCGTATTTCATTTTCAAGGTATCGCACCCCAGCGCCAGCGCCAGCATTTGATGCCCGAGGCATATTCCCATAACCGGCTTTTTGTGTACAAGCTCCTTAATATTATCCAAAACCGACGCCATGTCCTTGGGGTCGCCGGGGCCGTTGGACAAGAGTATTCCGTCCGGGTTTAGACTCAGAATTTGTTTGGGACTGGCAAAGGCGGGAAATATGTTTGCGTTGCAGTACCGGCTGATCAGGGAATGTATAATGCTTTTCTTCACACCGAAGTCCAGCACCGCCACATTAAGGCACCTGGGCTTGACATAGTACACCTCGTCGGTTGTAACCCTGTTCACGGCACCGCTGTTGTCAAACCCGTCAAGGAGCACCTTTATATCATCCCGGCTTAGGTTCTCCTTCAGCGTTATTGCTCCCTTCATGCTTCCCTTTTCCCTTATTATCCTGGTGAGGGCCCTGGTATCCACGTCCTCAATGCCCACAATACCGTACTTTTTCATGTACTTTTCTATGTCGGCTCCTTCCTGCCATCCCGCGGCATCCCTGTAGAACTCCCTTACCACAAAACCCCTTACCCTCGGCCTTATCGATTCGCCGTGACCTTCATTCACGCCGTAGTTGCCAATCAAAGGATAGGTCATTACCACTATCTCACCTTCGTAGGAAGGATCGGTAAGTATTTCCTGGTATCCCGTCATGCCGGTATTGAACACTATTTCTCCGACTGTCTCCCCCGTCCTGCCGAAGGCTTTGCCTTCAAACACGCTTCCGTCCTCCAGCACAAGATATGCTTTCAATCCTAACACTCCCCCCGGATTTTATGAAATATTTTTTATTTCGGCTGCATAATATTCACTGTTTCTAAGTAACCCGGCAGCCCATAAACAGAACCCCTTTGTACCGTACAGCCGCTTACCGGGCCTTCTGTTCCTATAATTATACACTTTCATGTATATTTATACAATCTTTTTTATTCATCCGGTTAATTTTTTTTACTGCCAAAGAATATCCCGTACTGTCCCGCTGCCTGCCTAGAATATCCTGCCACCGACGATTGTGTACAGCACCCTGCCCCAAAGCCGCATTCCATTGAAGGGTGAGTTCTTTCCTTTTGATACGAATTTGTTCACATCAACTATAGTCTCGCATTCCGGGTCGATTATGGTTATGTCCGCCGGGCCGTTTTCGCGGATATAACCCGCATCCAGCTTCAACAGCTTTGCCGGTGCCCGGCTCATTCTTTCCGCCAGTTGAAGGGGTGTCAGTATGCCCGGCCGCAGCAGGTGCGTCACCGCCAATGGCACTGCCGTTTCAAGCCCGGATATACCGAAGGCCGCCCTGCTGTATTCCACCAGTTTGTCGTCCCTGTGGTGGGGTGCATGGTCGGTGGCTATTGCATCTATTGTACCGTCGGCAAGACCCCTTTTTACCTCTTCCACGTCCCCTTCGCTTCTGAGGGGCGGGTTAACCTTGGTCATGGAACTGTACCCGTCAACGGCACTGTCGGTAAGGCAGAAATGGTGGGGTGTTGCCTCGGCGGTTACCCTAACCCCCTGCTTTTTCGCATGTCTTACCATCTCCACCGAATTTTTGGTGCTTATATGGGCAATATGCACCCTGCATCCGGTATACTTTGAGAGGGCTATCTCCCGGGCCACCATTATATCCTCCGCCGCCGCCGGTATTCCCTGCATACCCAGCAGAGTGGACATATCGCCTTCGTTCATGACACCGTCCCGGCTCAAATCGATGTCCTCGCAGTGGGATATTATTAAAGCATCCCACATTGAAGCATATTCCATGGCCCTTCTCATAAGATTGCTGCTTGTAACCGGGTTGCCGTCATCCGAAAAGGCTGCGGCACCGTATCGTACCAGTTCCCCGATGGGCGAGAGTTCTTCGCCCCTTTGTCCCTTTGTTATGGCTGCTATCGGCTTTACCCTGACACGGCCTTCCTTTTCCGCCTTCAGGCTTATATATTCCACCATTGCCGGGCTGTCTATTACCGGGTTTGTATTAGGCATACAGGCTATGGTAGTGAACCCGCCCGCGGCGGCACTTTTGGTCCCGCTTTCTATGGTCTCCTTGTGTTCTTCGCCGGGCTCCCTCAGATGTACATGCATATCTACAAGCCCGGGGAACACCAGCATTCCCTCCGCATTGATCTCGGTGCTGTCCGAAGCGCTCAATCCGCTTCCCATCCGCACTATGAGCCCGCCTTCTATCATAAGGTCGGTAACAGCATCGGTGCTGCTTGCCGGGTCTATAACCCTCCCGTTTTTGATTAGTATCCTGTCCATCAGGAGACCCCCTCCCTTGTCAGCATATACAGTATCGCCATCCTGACCGCCACTCCGTTTGTAACCTGTTCCTCTATGGCGGAATTATCGCTGTCTATTATTTCGCTCGGCATTTCCACGCCGCGGTTTGTAGGCCCTGGGTGCATAATCAGAACGTCTTCCTTTGCCACTTCCAGCACATCCCGGTCTATCCCGAACAGCATGCTGTATTCCCTGAGGGACGGAAACAAACCGCCCTTCTGCCTTTCTTTCTGTATTCTTAGTCCCATTACCACGTCCGCGTCAGCTGCGGCCTTTCTTATATCGTTAAACACCTCAACGCCCATTTTTTCTATTCCCCTTGGTATAAGGGTGGAGGGCCCCGCCAACACCACTTTGGCACCCAGCCTTGTGAGCCCCCAAATATTACTGCGTGCCACCCTCGAATGCAGTATGTCGCCGGCTATTACAACCTTCAGCCCCTTTATGGCGCCCTTTTTCTCCCTTATGGTAAACATGTCCAAAAGGGCCTGGGTGGGATGCTCGTTTATCCCGTCACCGGCGTTTATCACGACTGCATCCAGGTGTTCGCCGAGCAGCCGGTGGGCAGCGGTCATCGGATGCCGCATTACCACTATGTCCACTCCCATTGCCCTTAAGGTCCTTGCGGTGTCAATAAGCGTTTCTCCCTTTACCACGCTGCTGGATGACGTTGAAATATTGGTGGTGGTTGCACCGAGGTACTTGGCCGCCAGTTCGAAGGATACCCTGGTGCGGGTGCTGGGTTCGTAAAACAGGGTAACCAGAATTTTCCCCAGAAGGTAATTGGTTCTTTTATTCTTGGTTTCCATTATAGGCTTCATAAGAACTGCGGTATCAAGTATCTGCAGAATATCTTCGTTGCTCAGATCCCTTATTCCCAAAAGATTTTTAAGTCTCATACCTTCACCTCCGCAATTTTAAAGATAATATAAAAAATAAAAGAGCATCAGCTCACAACCTGTGCCGGGTCATGAGACTGACTGCTCCTTCATCCATGGGCATATTTTAAGTTTTTTACGCAGCGTAAAAAAGCATAAATCCGCATTTTCATTCCCCCTTTTCAGCCTCTCCGGACTAAATTAAAGGTATACTACTTATATTTCTACAATAAGCACCGAATTCTCGCCGTCTACCTCTTTCAGGTTTACCTTGACAATCTCTTTCCTTGATGTGGGCACGTTCTTTCCAACATAATCCGCTCTAATGGGAAGTTCCCTGTGCCCCCTGTCCACCAGCACCATAAGCTGTATTGCGGAAGGCCTGCCGATGTCCACTATTGCGTCCAGAGCCGCCCTCACCGTTCTGCCGGTATACAGCACGTCGTCTATTAGTACAAGCTTTTTATCGTTTATATCAAAATCAATCTGGGTACCGTTTACTATCGGCAGTTTGGCAATGGTGCTCAAATCGTCGCGGTACAGCGTAATATCCAGGATACCCAGGGGAAGCCGGACGCCTTCAATATCTTCTATTTTTTCCAAGATCCTCTGGGCCAGCGGCACGCCCCTGGTTCTTATACCAAGCAGCGCAAGTTTTTCGGTGCCCTTGTTTTTTTCCAGTATTTCATGGGCTGTCCTTGTAACGGCACGTTCTATGGTTTTCTCGTCCATTATTACCGCCTTTATTTTCATACAAACACCTGCCTTTTTTATATTAAAAAACTTCCCGTCACCGGCAGGAAGCTGTCTTCACAGATAAGGGCTATACCAGCCCCATATTTAATCCCTTGCCGGTATCACGGTACCAACTTAAAGGAAACCATTAATTTAGTTTATAATATCATCCCCTACCTGTATTGTCCAGCATTATTTATTGAAATTAAACAAACTTATTGACATATGCCCAAAATAGATGTATTATATAGATAAGAATTCGGGCATATGTTCATAACAATCGGTTATACTAAAAATGAACCGATAGCAAAAGATGCTGTAAAGGAGGTGGTACCCATTCCGGGATTTGACGGAACAGGGCCCAATGGTTTGGGACCTTTGACCGGACGCAGAAGGGGACGATGTTTGTCATCCAATTCATATTTGACCAGGTATCCGCACAGGTATTCTTATCTGCTGCCCGCAGCTTCTTTGCTTTACCGATTGGGTAAAAGATACGTTCTGCCGCTTGCCAGGGAAAAGCTGGAGGGTATCGGTTCAAGGGAGAAGCAAAAATGACAAAAAATATTTGATTTCACCGAAAGGAGGTATAACTATGCCTAGAGGAAACAGGATGGGTCCCGCAGGTCTGGGGCCGATGACAGGAAGAGGAATGGGATATTGTGCCGGTTTCTCGGTACCCGGGTTTCTAAACAGGGCCGGAGGATTTGCATACGGGGGTTTCGGCCGCGGAAGAGGTTTCAGGAATATGTATTATATGACCGGACTCCCCGCCTGGGCCAGGTATGGAGTATACGATAATGCCCCCTATGCAGCTTCTGTGGATGAAAGAACGCTGCTTACAAATCAGCAGAAAGCCCTGGAAGAGGAACTGAAACTAATTCGTACACAGCTCAAAAAGCTGGAAGAGCAAAACGAAGAAAACGACTAAAATGCACAGCCAAAAGCGGATTTTAAAAAATCCGCTTTTTTATTTTTAGATGGAAGCTATGAAAACTATCAGAAATTATCGCCTGTATTTCTGATACTGTCAGCGATATTTTTCCTGCTTCAGAGCTGAGCTGATACGGTAAAGGGTCATCGGGCCGGGTTCCCAGGCAGTATTTTTTTGGTTATGTCCTTTGGAATCTCCATATCCCTTCTTTCCCTTATGGCGTCAAGCTCCTTCAAAACCTCGGCCGCCACAAGATCCCTGTCAAGGTGTGCCTGTCCTTCCATGGCGCAGTACACTTCTTCGGCAAACTTAATCTTGAAGGGAGTAAAGGCCGGCAGGTATGTAACGATAAAGGCCAGCAGCCTCCCCATATCCTCTTCTATATAGCCTTCCCGGCAATCCTCAAAATCAATCCCGTACAGCTTATAGCCAACCAAAAAGTTTCTTAGGCTAATATCGCCCAGTATGATATTTTCTCCCGTTATCCGTGCCGCCGCTTTGTAAAAGCTTTTAAGCCAGCGGGACAGGTGCGATGCTATGCCCTTCACATTGATGTAATCGAGGCTTTCCTGGGCTATGTATTCCACATCCGTCATGACATCGATAAGGGGTGAGCCGCTCACATACTCCATCACTATGGCCCTTTCGCCCCTGTAATAAAGCCGTGGTGCACTAACACCCATTTCATTAAGTCCGGCCAGAATATCCGCTTCCCTTTGAATGGAGTTTTTTGGGCCGCTGTATTCCTTGACCACAAAGTACTGTTTGCCGCCGTCCTCAAGCAGAGTCTTTATTAACCGCACCTTATTCTTTTTGCTGACAAACTGCTTTTCGCAGTTATATTCGGTTATTCCCATCTCGTCAATAAATTTTTCTTCCAACAGCATCTAAATACCACCTATCCTGATTTCAACTGATGCGCCCTTTTTGTAGCCCTCCAGTTCCTTTACGACCCCCCTGACCGAATTATACAGGATTTTCTGCACAAAGGGTACCATATGGATCTCACTACCGTCAATCAAAAGCTTAACGTTGCTGTCCGATATAACACAATCTTTCCTTTCAGCCTGTCCCCTGAGTATCCTTATCCCCAGTTCCCTGCACGAATAGCCGCAGGCGCTGCAGCATTCCGCCGGAAAATCCGGCAGTCTTTCATATACTTTATGCTCGATCAGGTCCACCAGCCTTCCAGTGTTCTCTTGGGCGTTTATAACCGGTATGCCTCTGTATTCGGTCAGGTCGTTGGCTATCCTCCCGGATATGGCAAATACCGTTTCGTCAATCCTCTCGTCCACTTCCCGGGTATCGTGGGCTGTTATTATTTTGGGCACATTGCAGTCGGTAACGCCTTCCAGCACCACAAAATCGTGGTGATAAAATCTTAAAATCTCTTCCATGGAAAGCATCCTCTGAAATAAAACGTCGGTTTCCTTGTAACCCCTGGCGGTTACAAGTTGTGACCCCGCCATGCGGTGCCGGTAAGTATTGGTGCCCTCCTCGTCAATGGCAAACTGCTCAAAATGTATCTCCTTCACCGAACCTACCGAGTAACGCCTTTTCCTGAGTTCTCGTATTATGTTTTCTATTGTGGTGGTTTTTCCGGACTGGGTGATACCGAATACTGAAAGCACTTTCATCTGTAAAACCTCCCGTATTAAAAAACTCTGAAATAAAACACAAATGCAAGAATGCTTAGTGAAAGACTTATAAGTATAATAAAGCGGTCAGCCCTCTGCATGGTCAAAACCATATAGCTGGTCCTTTTAGGATAGGCCCTGAAGGCCCTTGTCTCCATTGTGGTGGCAAGCTCCCTGGACTTTATAACCGCCCCGGACACCACCGGCATAATCAGGTATGAATAAACCTGCAGCCTCTGACGCACGGGTATCCTGTCGAGCTCT
>Ga0334895_1003024_pt1 | contig 13494 bp, 19 predicted proteins | sample GraSluR3_MG_7_FD_207229 | JGI IMG/M metagenome (GOLD analysis project Ga0334895, IMG submission 207229) | Sludge microbial communities from methane-producing bioreactor in Wageningen University, Netherlands - Granular Sludge_31_05-R3 | ecosystem: Engineered > Bioreactor > Anaerobic >... | reverse complement strand
TTCAAGGTCAAAACACCTGTCAAGTTTGTTTATTTGGACTTTATCTCTTTTTATGCTGATACCCTTCAACTTTCGTGAACGTCTGAACTTTGTAATTAATAATTTACTTCCACTGCCCGGCTCTTGTTCTATGATAACTTTAACATTCCGCCCATCCTTGAGTGTTGTTACTTCAAACCGATTAAGCGTGGTGTGGGCACTGAATTTACCATGCACCAAACCATTTATAACCATCTCATCAGTATTCCATCCTGTTAATAGGCCGGCGGTGGCGTCTCCTTCATCTCCACTCGCAGCGAAATCCCAGTACCGCATCATATTCATGTCGTCTGGTAATTCACTATTATTCGTTAATATTTCGGGTAGTAACTCGCCGCGTTCATCATAGAAATATTCTGGTTTGAATATGTTCCCTTCACGTTGCGTAGGCTTACCTTGATAGATAGCGTTGAATAGATAGCTGCCCATAGCCTTCTGTTCTGCTTCTAACCATGATTTACTCCGTTGCTCAGGCCAGAGCACTTCACCCATGCTCCGTCCTAGTAAATCTGTTTTGGGGTCTTCACAGATAGCTGGTAAGTTTAGTACCACCCATGTGTTAGGGTCGATACATCCACCAGTCCGTAATGTTTGGATGGCTTCATTTGCGTCAATGTAGGGTTCATTCTCTTTTATAATACCATGAAGGTCATGTATATCAAGTCGCTGTGCTATTACAATCATGATAGGGGGTAATCCATTACTCCGTGTCTCTAGACAGGTCTTCGCCACTCCTTCAAACCATTCTTCAAGGTTGTACTGTATAGTTTTACTCCGAGCCTCCTTCGGACTCTTAATCGGATCATCAACTACGAATAAGTTGGCTCCGAATCCCATTATGGAACCCGCCGCCCCAACTGCCAACATCTGGCCGCTATACGGCTTTTTCATATTGAACTTGTTATTCGCCTTACTATCCTCTGCTAATTCAACATTGTAGGGTGATAATTGTCCATAATGTTTAATTATGTTCTTACAATCCTTACCGAACTGACTGGCGAGGAGTTGGCTGTAACTTGATAAGATAACATTATCATCAGGGAAGTGTGCTAAAAAGTAGCTCGTGAAATTCTTACTTATCAACGTTGATTTGCCATGTCTACGAGGTATGCTTAGTAATATTTTTGATACTTTTCCCTGTATAGCGTATTGCAGGAATTCTATGATTAAAACGTCAAAGTTTCGGGGTCTCCACTTTCCCTCATGTATAAGGATGCTCCACCGCCCCAATCCCAGTACTCCATGGTTCATAGGTGGATCCCCTTCGTTAAACTGCGGTATGACGAAATAATGAGTAACAATATAAAATAAAAATTGAACATTTACATAAAAAAATAGTAATTTTTAATTCTTTTTTATTAATTTGTTCATAAATTCTAGTTCTTTCTCATGAAACTCTGCATTAGTCAGGTCAATATCCATATTAGTATTCTGTTCAACTTTGAGATGACTTAATATTTCGCCCTGCGCAGTCTTAACTACTTCCTGTGCTGAACGTAGAGCATCACCAAGATTTTTCAGGTCATAATCACGGACAGATCCACCCTTATCCAGTAGATCATTATTTATTTTGATCTTCCGTCTAATTAATTTCCGCAATTCTTCGCCGGTGGATTCAAACTTCTGGTCACTTGCAACTATGTCTTCTGCTTCTCTCTCTGTCTTTTTCTCTGCTACTTTTTTCTCGATCTTTACCGAGATTTTCTCTTTTTCGCCTTTCCAGTTCTCGTTTTTGGCTCTTGTTCCTATTGTTCCTTTTCCGCATCCGTGGATTTTGCATAGTTCTTCTTGTGTGGGGTAGTGTTTGGTTCCGTCTTCTTGGTTTATTCCGTAGATGTATTGGTTTTTTATGGTTTCCCAGTTATATTTTGGCATTGTGTGTTCACCGAGTTTTTTTTTAATCGCTTTGTGGGTTTGTTTTGAGGCTTTGGTCTATGATGTTTTCTATGATTATATTTTCTATGTTTACTAGTTCGCCGTCACAGTATGGGCAGGTTATTTCTATTATTCGGCCTGTGACAGTGTCTATCTTGCCGTAGTTGTTTATTAGGTGTTTGGAGGTGGGGTTGGTGGGTGTGAGTGATATTGTTAGGCTGCAGTTGTTGCAGCTTAATATCAATGTTATATCCCCCTTTTTCTGTATTTTCTGTTTTATAGTCCTTTTTCGTGTACTACTTCTTTTAATTCTTTTAGGAAGTTTTTGAATTCTTTTTTGTCGCTCATTTCACCGTTTAGTGCTGCTATCCATGTTAGTACGAAGTCTGTCTTGGTTTCGAGTCTTGCGAGTCGTTGTATCATGTTGATAATGAAAAAGGCTACCATGACGGTGGGGCTGATGATGGCTAGGAGTATTTCTATGGTTGTCATTGTTGATCATTGGTTTTTCTTTTTTATTCTTCGATTAGGACTGGTTCAGTTTCTGCATTTCTTGGTTTAATATAGTCATAGCTGTATGCTATGATTGCTAGGATGAGGGGGAGGTATTGTATTACTCCTAATTTTTCGGCTAAATCCCGTACAAGTTCGGGGTTGCTTAGTAAAAATCCATATACGACTGCTACTATTCCTATTATATAGGTGGATAAAGTTCCTTGGTCTATTTCCATAATTATCGCCTCCGATTCCAATTATTTTATAAAATGAGTATTAATTAGTCAAATTGGGGGGATAAATTTAGAATTAGTGGCTGAATCACCCGGTTAGGTGTGTTTATCCCCCTCAGTATATAACAATAAAAAAAATGGTTTAATAAAATTATTGTGTACGCTTTAAAAGTACCTCATCGACACGTACCGGCACACCCGCAACGTATAAAGGCGGACTCATACCTGTTACCAGTCCGCAGGCTTTACAGTTGATAATATAGTCTGGTTCAATGTCAAAACGTGTGCTCCCACACTCGGGGCATGTCTGACTCACATTTTTGGATTCGCAGGATGTGCAGATAAGATAACGTTCCCTGTATGAGAATATTACATGCTCCTCTAATATCACATTTTGTGATCCGCAGTGGTTGCAGCGGTATCCGTTCACGTCCTGTATTTTACGCTTTTTTTCAACACTGGCGGGTTTGTATTGTGTAGATACGGTTTTGGTTATGATCTGGTCGCCTCACATATAATATATAAAAATGTGTTATTCTTCTACACTATTAATATGGACTCGCTGTGCGAGTGTTTGTTTGGTCATAAAATGTTTATTCAGTTTGATTAGTAAACTTGCATACTTATCCGTAGTTAATCCTTGTGTTTTACATATATTATACTCTTCTGGTGGCCTGTATCTCGTATTGGCTGATTTTACGTAGAACGAGAGGAATAATACGATTAGTTCCATGCTGCAATTACGGCATAATTCATCTAAGTGGGGTATGGTGTGTATAAGGTAATATATTTGTTCTGCTAATTCTCCACGGTATCTGTACCCATTTTGGGTTATATGTTGTCTTGGTATGTTTAATTCTTGCATGCAGTGGTCTGCGTATCTTATTTTGTCTCGTTTTCTTTGTGTTCTCTTTTTTTCGAGTTCTCCCTTTGTGTTATATCTCTCCCCGGGTTGGAGTGTTTTATATTTGTTGATGAGTCGGTTGATTGGTCTTTCACTGCGGTCGGCTATGCCTTCCTTTATCGTGTGTATTCCCCCTCATGAGGCTCTTTAAATTTTTCTATGTGTTTATATTCTTTTTTCATACCTGGTCGTCTCCATTTATACTCTATTAATTGTTATAAGTATGTTTATACTGTTATATAAAGGTTTCGACGTGGTATATGTGTTTATATTATACACCAACCACCTATAATGGTTGCAGGGTTATATTACAAAATAAGAATTGGTAAAATATATATAATAGGGAAGGATATAGATGTTATCTGCAGAGAAAAAAAAGGATTTATATATACAATATAAGTGTAGAGTCTATGGTTTTACATGGATCCGTCCATGTTCTTTATATTTCTTTTCTCGAGACATAATATGATGGGTGATCTGGTCGTCTCACATCAAAAAAAATTTTTTGGGGAATAGGAAAGGACGGGTTCTCGTAATCCTTTGATTATATTAAAATTGAAATACCAACCCATTTTTAAACCCATTCCTATATCATTCTTAATTCTTTTTTTTCTAATATAATTTGGTTATTTTTAAATATAAAGTTAGCTCCGCTGTCTATTAACAGATTACTAATTCTTTTAAGCATACCAAACTTAATATAAATGTAATCATTCTTTTCTTCGAAAACAGAATCATCATAAACACCTTTTAAATATTTTAGGTTTGATTCAATTTTACTGTCTTTTAATTCATGCACAACCATGTATTATTGCCTCCATTCTTTCGTTAAAACAGTTTTTATAGTCTTGGGTTTTGTGGGGTGTAATAATACTTGTCTTCAGCCGACCAATAAGCCCCATAATCCTTTAAAACCTTGCCTCCTTCAAAATCTGTGTAATCCTCATGAATAGGATCACATATAAGGTTATGGCACTGAAAAGAAGGACTATAATAATCAGCATATAAAACCGTGACTGTTGGAATAAACACTCCTAAGTATGTTAATGACCCACAATTAGGGCATGGACGGTTTACAACTTCTATTCTTCTGTTTACTCCTTTGTAAATATGCAAGTTTCCTTCAGTAATGTTTCCATCATTATCAACACTCATTTTATCACTCCACTATTTCTCCCGTTCCCTTACACTTAGTGCATATTTTAATATGATATTTTTGACCTTCAAATTCCTTACAGTCCCATTTATCCAAATCCTTATATTTACCCCTGTTTAGGACAACATGGTATCCTCTACCTTGGCACGATTTACATATCATTGCTTATCACCTTTATTTCATCATCTTTCCAACCGTGGCTTGCCATGGCCGGTTCCATGACTCAACAAAAACCGTGTAACCACACTGGCACTGGTAAACATGGTCCTTGTTACGTCCGAGCAGGCGGGAGTTCATAGGACTATTGCAGAGTTTACAGTGTACAGAGACACTCATTGTTTCACCAATCAGAGAGAGTTATAATGGTAACTCCCCCGTCTCCCGCCAATGCTTAAGCGTGTGGTAGGCTTTTACGCCTTTTTCTATGATTTCTTCTTTTTCTTCATCAATTTCCTTCTTTTTATTCTCTTTTTTCATATCTGGTCGCCTCACATCAAAATTTTTATCCCTTCAATTTACATTTATACTTTAATGTTTGTTTTCCATTTACGGTTGCTTTTAGCAATATTACATGTTTCACATAGCGTCTGCAAATTATCTAATTCATCACTGCCCCCTTGGCTAATAGGAAGAATATGATCAATATGTAACCCAATATTCTCTTTAGATGCACCACATTCAACACATTTATAATTATCTCTTTTGAACACCTCATGGCGAATGCTTTTACTAATTCTTCCCCGTTTTTTATTTTTACTTTTTAAACTATTTTTTTTGAACATACAAAGGATTCTACACTTTTGAACTAGATAATATGAATAATTAGACGGGTCTTTTTTGTTTAAGAGGTCTATTGTATGTTTAACTCCGTCGATTAGGTAATTAAAGGAACATGGTTTAGAAAAGTATTCATATTGATTACTAATTCCACAGTAATTGTGATTGTATGGTCCTCCTATTTTTGCATTATAATTAGGTTTAACTAAATTAATATCATATGTTGTACAGATGAGGTCTGGATAAACTAGATTTAATCCTTCTAACTGTTGTAAAAACTTATTTAAAGGAATCATTTTAGAACAGGCTTCATATATGTTCTTATCAATTATTTGGACATTTTTTTGATAAATTTCTAAGTAGATTCCGTCTTCAACAATTTTTAAAGTGTTTTCATGTAATTTTTTTATTGTAATTTTTTTCACCTCAGTATTACTAATTTTTTATTACTAATTGCCATAAAAAGTAATATATTTCACATTTAGTGAACACATTTTTTTCATGGAAACGCCCGGAAACCGCTTCTTTTTTTAAGATTTCTGAAAGAAGCCCGGAGAGTTGGACACAAGATCTGGAAATCTCCGACACCATATAAGTCCTATACTTTTGGTACACTTTTTGAGAACACCTAATCGGAGCATCCACAAAACCCCACAGACCCAGAACAGCCACGGCTTTTGGACACACCGAAAATAAATTTATGTACTCAAGTTTCAAAGAATATACATGAATGTACGCAATAATTTTTTTTATCGGCTTCTTTAAATCATCAAAAAACCTTGGAGAATTGGACATAAGGTTCATGTCCAAAAGCCTATAATTATTTTTAGATATAAACAATTTATACATCCTCCTCTGAAATTTCTTTTTTAAAAGTAATACTTTCCCCATTAAATTCAGGTTCATCTAAAAAAACCCATCCACGTGCATAAGCAGACCTCATAAAGCTATCATACAATTTTTTGATATACAATTCATCACAGCTAATAGAATCTCCACTAACTTCCACCACATAAGGCCCATTTCCATCATACAACGCTTTAAAATCAGTTATATTTTTAAAAGCATTTTCCCGTTGATCAACATAATCAGATACAAGATAAACACGATGAGGAGTATGAGACTCATCAATAAAAACCAAGCCCATGTCCCTCATTTCTTGAATATACCGTCGCACAGTACGATCGTGAAGGGTTGTGTACTTAGCAATATCTTTATATGTATAAAAGCTTGAATCATCTAGTATCTCAATAAATTCAGCATATTCACGGTCAATTTCATATATATCTTCAATTTTACGGCTACGATATTTCTCACGCTTCTCAAAACCAATTTTATAATCATCAAAAGATAATACTGGCTTTGTTTTTGGTAAAAGCTTATCCTCAATAATAGTAAGATAAGTACCATATACCTCCGGCTTTTTATGAATGAAACGACTCAAAGTTTCACCAAGCACCTTCAACGTATAAATATAATCCTCTACAGACACTATTAAAGCATATTGTTTCAATTTATCATTAAAAATTATATGACGATTAAAACAATTAACAAGCGTCACCAACTTTGGAATCATCTGTATCATCATACGGTCACGATTAGCGTTAGGCGACGCCTTAACATTAAGTAAAGCGTTAAAATGGCTTGTGAATGGGTTAAAAACATCAAAGCCCCATCCATCTTTTTTAAACCCTTCTACATGCTGGTATATTTCTTCAATCATACAAGCAACAATATCACGCTTCTTTTTAAAATCATACTCCTTCTCTTTACGCCCCAGCTCATCCTCCTGATGCTCCATAATAGCATGTTGCACGTCACGATTATCGTCAGGACTCCAAAGCAAAGCCCGGCTTTGATATTGACTTTCAACTGTGGGTGTGACTACTTCTAAATGCACGCTTCCAATCCCTTTGAGCTGTAAAATCATAGCCCTTCCAAACTCATCCTCCATATTTGTTAATATCTTAGTATACTTACCTTCACTCATCATAATCTTCAATATACTTATTATTTCCGTTGCAGCCTCTTGCTCCTTTGTATCACCAAAATCACCAAGTTTAATAAGCTTATTTTTAAGAACATGCTTACCTTCCTTATATTTTGTCATATTCATTAAACCAGAACTCGTTGTTTCAGAGTTAAACTCCAACCGGCGCTGTCTGGGGAATAATTCAAAAACCGTCTCACTAATTGTAGATTTGCTTTTACCCGGATTTGCTGTTACAATACTATGAATTGGCTTGTTTAATACGCTACTCAGTGCTATGAGAAAATCAAGTATTGCTTTACTTTCTTGGGCTACTACTCGTAATTGTATAGCATCATAAACATGATCAATCACATTATTCCTATATAATTGTTCACGGGCCTTTTTAATAGTGGTTTCAGTAAAATTATCCACTTCACCTATTGCTTCAAGAAAACCAGGCACCTTATCTAATTGCTGCTGCCGTAACCATGCCCTGAATGTTTCCTTCATATTTTTACGATATGAGGGTAACGCAAGATATAATTCTTCCAGAAGTGCTTTGATCCTTGTTTGACTACCACCAGCTCCTGATGGGATAGCGTCGGCTTCATCTATCTTCCGTAATAATTGTTTAAATAACTGCTCTTGGGTGGTTTGCCCTATATCATGCAACCCTTTTTTATGTATAAAAGTAAGTGATTTTATGGGAGTTGTGATTGTGTACTCATAAAGATTGTCTTCTAATATTTGTAGAGTGATAGTTGCAGTTTCGTCACGGCTTTCATATTCAATAATGAATTGATGATTATCTTGATCCTCATATAATATGAAGTCCTCTGAAGATGTAAGCGTGTGGTAACCCTCTTTTTTAATTTCCGTGCTGCGTTCTATGAAGTTTATCATAATCCCCCCTTTTTGTTTTTTCTATTAAATGTAGCACCCCCATCTCCTTTTTATTCGTTTACACGTGTGGATCGTGTCATCTGCCTGTGATGGCAGTACGTGCATGTCTTGTATTCCTCAGAGTATAATCCATCAGGTTTACGGGTGTATGTGATGATTTTAGGTGTGGGTAGTGGGTTCTGGCAGAAATGGCATTTATTATTCATACTTCCACCCCGGCTACTTCATTCACGCGCCACATCTTATCACGAAAAACCACGCCCGGATAGCCCCGGAGCACCCTAGCAACAGTCCCACGGGTATATCCAAGGTCACGCCGTAGTAGCCGGTGGTCATGTAGATAATTAAGGTGTTCATATATTGCATGGGTGGATATGGGGTTGTTAGTGGTGGCGTATTTTATTATATACTCTTTTAATTCCTGTTTAGTCCTAATCATAAATAAACATCACCATAAAAAAAGAATTGGGGAGTAATGAGAGGGTTAGTATTTCCCATTATCCCCGGCGAGTACGCCCATCTTCTCTTTATGTTCATCTTTAGTTATTGTTGCTATCCCTTCAACTTCAACCATGGACATGACCCCGCCGGATGCCATTCCTTGTCTTCCGCGTCCGTAGTCTTCGCGGAAGAATATTGTTCTTTTGTCGATGTCGATGTCTGTGATTAGGACGTTCTCGTATTGTTTCTTGCCGTGTTGGAGGTCTACGATTCTGTCCTTGAATTTAAGCCATTCCATTTTGAAGGATGGTAACTGGTTCATGTTTTCAGCCCCAATTCCTTTTTGCACTGATTAAACTCATCCTGGGTAATTGTATCTTCGCCTAACATATTCTGCAACTCGGTGAGGATGTTTTTCAGGTTTAATTTCTTCTCCCCAAGTCGGAGGGTTTCTATGGCTGTGTCAAGGTGTGGTTTCTTCTCCAGTTCTTTAATGTTTAATTCATTGTCATTATTTGTTTTACGGTTACGTGAAGGAGTCTTTTTCGCCTGTTCCGGGGGATTTGATTCCCTGTTCTTAATCTGACTTTTAGGTGTGGATTTATCTTTTCTGCCCCTATATTTGATGAGTTTATTTTGATACTGACCCTTTTCATAGATTGTGAGGTATTTCTCATTCACAATACTGTTAACCTTAATTATAGGCTTTGGGGACTGGTATTCATCATTAAAGATAACCTCCATGTCCGCTTGGCCTACAAAGATAAGGTTCTTACCACTATTCTGCAACGCATGGAGTATTCCACCCCACCGGTCAGCCCTGTCTTTATAGGCTTTCATTCCCTTGGCTTTACTGGTTAATAGTTCGAGCAGGCTTGTTACACCGTCAAGAATTATAGTATCATATTCGGATTCTTTCACATCCTTAATTGATGATTTAATGCTCTGGTATGCTTTTATATCATTAGATAAGTCAATATCAAGGATATCAACATCAGTATAGTTAGTATCGTCAACGTCTATAACTACAGGGTTAAGATTGTGTTCCTTGCAGTAATCAGTTGCGAAGGTGGATTTTCCAGTGCCGTCTAATCCATAGATGAGTACTTTCTTGATTTCGTTTTTGCGTGTTTTAAGTTTCAGCACCCCTATTCCTCCCTTGCGGTTGCCTTGGTTAATCTGAAGGTATTCCACACATTATTATCATTACTACGCTCACATACAACACCCTCAACCCATCCCAGACCGTTAATATACTCTCTTAACTCTTCAAAACTGATAGTGTGTACATTGTTTTGTCCCTCGAAGTCAGGGTCGTGGATGGATTCTATGCTGTCAATGATGTCATATAATACGCTTTTCTGCCATGCCTGTTGCTTATCCTTATTTCCCTTCGTGTTTACACGTATATGGAGTTTCTCCTCTTCTTCCGTGTCTGCTATGTATAGATTAGCACTGTATTTTTTGATAATTTTCCCAGTTTCTGGATCCTCAAATTCATTTTCATAAATCTCGGTTAGGAAGGGTTCGCCCTGAAAGTTGGTTTCATCCTCTAGTTCATTGAGTTTAAATGTGTCATAATTTCGTGTGTCGGTACGGTTGTTGTCTATTTCCCTGTTTTCACTCTCACGTGTTTTGAATACAGGCATGTTACACAGCCCCTTTAATTAATCCAGCCTCGGTCTTCTCCAACAACCTATAAGCCATATCCCCGCTTATGTCTAATTCATGTAGCAGTTCGGCGAATGCAACAAGAAACAGTCGGCCGTAATGGTTGCGTTTAGCCCTCGCATCTGCTATGGGTTTATGACAATCCGCTATTGCCTGTTTGATGAATTCTCTTTTATCAAATTCTATTTTCACAGTCCATGATTCAGGATAGTCTCCATCAAATAATTTTTTAGCTGCTTTTCCTTCTGTTCTATCTCTTATTGCTTTATTTACTTCGTATTCCTTCTCTGCTACTTCTAATTCTTTTAATATTTTACTCATTTTTTCATTCATTTTTGGTCATCTCACATCACTTTTTTTATATATATCCCCCTTTTGGGGATGGGTGCGTCTGGAATCGAACCAGAAATCTTTTTTAGGGGGGGTTAAAACACTTTTGGATAATTAGAACCACAAACCAGTGGACACCCAAAAAAAAATATAAAAGGGTTTAATCCATCACTCTCTCAGCCGCCTGAGTATACGGATTAAACTCCCGCTGCCGTATAACCTCATACACACCCTCACCAATCAATTCGAGAGGTATGGGGTGGTGGTCTTCATGCACCAAGGTTAACTCCTCCCCTTGTACTTCAAGGACGGTTATTTCACCATTCACACCAAAACTATTAAAACCATTCTCTTCGTATATTTGGTGGTGATGGCCGGTGACTTCTCCTTCCTCTATTTGTCCATGCCCTATTTTTTTTAATCCTTCCGGTACTTCTTTAGTTTTCCGAAATATTAAATCTCCATGTCTAAATAAATTCATATATATCCTCCTCCTTATCATAAATCAATATTTACATCTTCTTACAGGTCCACCGTTATTTTCACCCTGCACTTCCTTAGAATTAATACCATCACCTATTACTTCAATCCTTTCAGCGTCAATGTACATAGACTCTTTATAGTCACCATTCACTGCCTTGGGTGTTATGCAGTATTGGTCACAGCCTGTGAGGTATGTGCATTTGGCTGTTATTATTCCCTCGAATCCGGTTATTTTATCTCTTGCTCTTTTTCCTAATTTTATATCATCTACCATACTATCAAACTCCTTTTTATGTTTCTATTCCGGGCTTGTATTCTTCTTTACTCATGCTGAAAGTCCATGCCAATGCTGACAGGGCGTCTGTGAACGTGTTTGGCACCCCTAGATGGTGCACATGCCCTGTGCTATGACACACTACACGGACAAAACTTATATAATCCCCTGCAATCTCATCAGGTTCCCTGCTCCGTAGCAACATCACCTCCTGCTTCTGACTTATAAATGGGTCTCCATTATCACGTGTAATCATTCTTAATTCATGATGATTCCCTGAGGGTACGGTTTTACTCTCCAAAGTGGCAATATTGATAACTTCAAGGTCTAATAGTTCAGCGAACCGGTCACCGCCAAGGATTTCATAGACGCTGCGTCTTACTTCTGCATTCCGTATCTTTAATATGTCTTCCTTGGTAACATTCTCCTTGCCGACAATGAATTTTTTTGGAACACTCACACCATGCCAGTAATATAATTTCCATCCATCATTCCATTCTAGAGCCGGGCCAACAGGGTTATGTAATCTTTTATCAGTGTCACGTTTGATATAAAGAGGGTTTCCACAAACAACTGCTAATCCTTTGAGGAAGACTGCATAAAACACCCGCCCTTCTTTTAAATATTTTTTATATTTACGGAATTCTTTGTGTTTGAATATTCCTATTTTTTCCCAGTATTCGTAGAACGCCCCCCAATCGGCGTCGTAGCCGAATGTGCACCATGCAGGATTAATATATTCAATTTCAGAAGCATGGACAGAATCCTTGACAGAAGCATGGACAGAATCCTTGACAGAAGCATGGACAGAATCATGGACAGAAGCATAGACAGAAGCCCAGACAGAATCCCTGACAGAATCCCTGACAGAATCCCTTACAGAAGCCATTACAGAAGCCTCTACAGAATCCCTTACAGAATCCCTTATAGAAGCCTCTACAGAATCCCATACAGAAGCCCATACAGAAGCCTCTACAGAATCCCTTACAGAAGCCATTACAATATTTTTTATGTCTAATTTTTTAACAAGATTTGGTGCAAGTTGACAAGCAAAGGGACTATCAACAAAGATTACCAACGGTTTCTCTAATCCAGCCAAACCATACATCCATTCTATCCCATCACGGACAACTTTTTTGTTCATTGTAGCAGGGGATTTGTCTTTGAATAAATTAAGCCATTCATCCCTCACAATTTTTGTTAATTCTTTTTCTTTTTCAGTTAAACTTTCTTTCATATTATTTATCTCCTTGTTCGTTATAGGCATGAATAACGAAGTTAATCATCCCTAATTGAGATAATAAAATTAATATCTATTGTTTTACAATCATGACCAATCAGACGACTCGTATTTAATTTAATTTGTAGTTTGTAATTATCAGTTCCAAAAACATCTTTTATTACTTTGTCAAAGAATTTATCAAATACAATCTCAGTATCAACATTAAGCGTTACAACAATCACGCCTACATTAAATTCAACATTCATCCTAGATTCTGAAACTCCAAAAACTGCAAATTCCTTTTGAATTACTTCTTTTAATTTTTCTAAGTTTGTATTGCTTTCATCTCTTAGTATCATGTTTTCTTTAACATCTCGAAATAAGTCTTCAGGTCCATTTTTATCCATTAAATTCCCCCTATAAAGTTAAATATATTACACTCATTCAACCATACCAATAAAAAGAATAAGCCCAAAATGAAGCTGGTGATGTATAAAAGCCAGAACAAACCTGCAACTGACAAGTTAGGAGTGCCCCTGTGGCGTGGTCTTAAATCCACGGGAGCATTAACCGTTGCACGTTCATCATCTTGGCATTTCCGGTAACTGCAACCACATTTCATGCATTTATAGCGTTCGCATTGTTCACGCATAGTGGTTTGGCATAGAGGACAGGTAACCATTTTTATGATTCCTCCTTTAACAATTCTCCGTCTTCAA